>SXGQ01339145.1_pt1 | contig 12481 bp, 3 predicted proteins | sample 3178371 | NCBI WGS metagenome assembly SXGQ01 (sample SAMN11356859, study PRJNA531348) | freshwater metagenome | isolation source: freshwater sample F1-20 | place: China: Fuxian Lake, Yuxi | collected 2017-12-25
GGCGGAACGACGGGAGTTCTCGCGAGCGATCTTTCCATCGCCGGCGACCTCATCTTCGATCGATCCGACGACGTCACCTACGGCGGGGTCATCAACGGCGCCGGCACGGTGACGAAGGCGGGGGCGGGCACGTTGACCCTCACCGGAACCGCCGATTGGACCGGCAACACGACGATCACCAGCGGCACGCTGCGCGTCGGCGACGGTGCGACGTCCGGCTCGCTCGGGGGCAACGTCACGAACGATGCGGTTCTCGCGTTCGACCGCTCCGACACGATCACGTTCGCCGGCAGCATCGACGGGTATGGCCGGCTCGAGCAATTGGGATCGGGGACGCTCACGCTCACGGGGTCGAACGGGTATTCCGGTGGCACGACGATCGCGGCCGGCACGCTCGAGGTTGCGACAGGCGGTGTCGTGAACCATCCGGGGGCGGCGCTGTCGGTCGCGCCCGGGTCGACCGCAGCGCTGGTGATTTCCGGAGGGACCGTCATCAATGCCGACGCCACGATCGGCGATGGCGCTGGGGCTGACGGCAGCGCCACGATCACCGCCGGCCAGTGGACGAACAGCGGCGACCTCGTCGTCGGCAAGGATGGCGCCGCCGGACTGCTCGCGATCCAGGGGGGCACGGTCGTCGTCTCCGGCGCGCTCAAGCGGGGCACGAGCGGTACGATCCAATTGGCGGCGGGAGGCACCCTGCAGATCGGCGACGGGGGGAGCACGGGCACCCTCGACACGGCGCTTGTCAACGACGGTTCGCTCGTCTTCGACCGCAGCGGCACGTCCACGCAGTCGTCGGTCATCTCCGGCACCGGGAGCGTCACCAAGCTCGGAAGCGGCACGCTGGTGATCTCGGGGGCCAACACCTATTCCGGCGGCACCGTGATCGCCGGGGGCATGCTCGAGGTCGTCGCCGGTGGTGTGGTCGACCATGGCGGAACCGAGCTCGTTGTCTCCTCCGGCACGCTGCAGGTGTCCGGAGGCATCGTCTCGAATGCGACCGGCTATGTCGGCTACCACGGCCAGGGGGCGGCCGTCGTCTCGTCCGGCACGTGGTCGAATGCCGGCCAGCTGCGCGTCGGCTGGGGGCTGGCGGGCGATCCGGTCAGCGGCCCAGGTGACGGCACGCTCACGATCAGCGGTGGCGCGGTCTACAACAGCGACGTCTACCTCGGTGCCGACGTGGGGAGCGTGGGGACGGCGCAGATCAGCGACGGAGCGTGGCAGAGCGTCGTCGTGCGCGTCGGCTTCGCCGGCGGCAGCGGCGGTATCGATGGCTCTGGTGGGCGTTTCGACGCCGTCGCGCTCCTGCTCGGCACCGGAGTGGGAAGTTCCGGCACCGCGACCGTCAGCGGCGGCACGTGGGCGATCACCGATTCGCTTTCCGTCGGCGACGACGGCGGCACCGGCGTGTTCACGATGACCGGTGGAGTCGTGACCAGTGGCACCGGGGCGGTGGGATCGCTCGCCGGCAGCATCGGCACGGCGACCGTCAGTGGCGGCACGTGGGCCACGACCGGCGACATGGTGGTGGGCAACGACGGCAGCGGGTCGCTCGTGATCGACGGCACCGGCACGGTCATCGTCGGTGGATCGCTCTACAGGGGGATCGCGGGGGCGTACGGGAGCGGTGGCACTATCACACTCTCCTCGGGCGGCACGCTCCGCATCGGTTCGGGCGGCGGCAATCTGGCCACCGACCTCACCAACGACGGCACGCTCGTGTTCGAGAACGTGGTCGATGCGACCTACGGCGGCAGCATCGACGGTAGCGGGCAGGTGCGGGTCGCGCTGGCGGGAGGCACGGTGCTCACACTCTCCGGGAGCAACTCGTGGACCGGCGGCACCGCGCTCGAAAGCGGCACGCTGGCGCTCGCGGACCCCTCCGCCCTCGGTACGACCGGCACGATTTCCTTCACGGCGGGCACGCTCCAATTCTCCACCGCCAACACGGTCGACTACTCCCCAAGGTTCGATGCGTCGGGAGGCCAGGCGTTCAGCCTCGATACCAACGGCCAGACCGTCACGCTCGCCGGAGTGATCGCCGGCACGGGGAGCACGCTCGACAAGCTCGGGGCCGGCACGCTCGTTCTCGTCGCCGACAACACCTACAACGGGCTCACGACCGTCGCGTCCGGCAGCCTGCAGTTCGGCAACGGCGGCACGGCAGGCTCGGTCGCCGGCGATGTCAGCAACGACGCCGCGCTGGCGTTCAACCGGTCCGATGCCTGGGCCTTCGGCGGGGTCATTTCCGGCACCGGCAGCCTGATCCAGCTCGGCTCCGGAACGCTGACCCTCAGTGGATCGAACACGTTCACCGGCGACACGGTGCTCCGGGCCGGCACGCTCGCGCTCGAAGGCGATGCTCCCCTCGGCTCGGGTGGTGCGATCCTGTTTTCCGGCGGTGCGCTCCAGTACACGGCGCTCACCGGCACGACCGCGGACTACTCCACGCGGTTCGCCACGACGCCCGGACAGGCCTACCGCATCGACACCACCGGCGCGGGCCTCGTCGTCACCCTCGGCGCCGATCTGGCAAGCAGCGGCGGATCGCTGACGAAGCTCGGTGCGGGGACACTCCTTCTCACCGGCAGCAACGCCTTCTCCGGCGGGGTCTTCCTCGAGGACGGCATCCTCTCCCTCGGGAGTTCCGGGGCGCTTGGGCCGGTCGATCCGAGCGATCCCGACGCCGGTCAGATCTTCTTTTCGGGCGGTACCCTCCAATTCACGGCGGCCAACACGATCGATCCCTCGCGCCTGTTCAGCACTGCGGCCGGTCAGCAGTACCGGATCGACGCCAACGGGCAGGTGGTGACGTTGGCCGCCGATCTGAACGGCAGCACCGCGAGCCTCACGACCCTCGGCAGCGGCACGCTCACGCTGTCGGGGAGCAATACGTTTGCTGCGGGGGTCGCCCTCGACGGGGGCACGCTGGCGCTGGCGAGTGCCGGCGCCCTCGGCCCAGCCGACCCCGCCGATCCCGCCGCCGGCACGATCACGTTCGGCGGCGGCACGCTCCAGTTCTCCGCCGCCAACACCACCGACTACTCGGGGCGGTTCAGCACCGCTTCGAACGAGGCCTACAGCATCGACACCGGCGGCCAGAGCGTGACGCTCGCGGCGAGCCTCACCAGCAGCCGCGGCACGCTCGACAAACACGGAGCAGGCACGCTCACGCTCACCGGGGCCAACACCTTCAGCGGGCTGACGACGATCGTCTCCGGCACCCTCAGGATCGGCGACGGCGGCACGTCCGGCGCGCTGGCCGGCGATGTGGCCAATGACGGAAGCCTCGTCTTCGAGCGGGCGGACACGCCGACCTATTCCGGGGCGATATCGGGCACCGGCTCGCTCACGATGCTCGGCACCGGTACCCTGACACTCGACGGCACTTCCGTCTACTCGGGTGCCACGCAGCTCGCTGCCGGAACGCTCGCGCTCGGGAGCGCTGGAGCGCTCGGATCGGGCGGGCCGATCGCGTTCGGCGGCGGCACGCTCCAGTACACGGCGGCCAATCAGGAAGACTACTCGGGGCGGATCAGCCCGGCCGGCGGCCAATCGATCAGAATCGACCTCAACGGCCAGACGGTCACGTACGCCACCGGGCTGACCGGCGCCGGGAGCTCGCTGACGCTGCTCGGAAGCGGCACGCTCACCCTCTCCGGCAGCAGCGACTATTCCGGCGGCACGAGCCTCGGGGGAGGCCTGCTCGAGGTCGCCCCGGGCGGGGCGATCAGCCATGCCTCGGCCGACCTGTTGGTCGGGACCGCGGGGGGTGACGGGGCGCTCCTGGTCAGCGGCGGCACGATCGTGAATCAAGCCGCGCTCCTCGGGGCGGCGGCGGGGCGCGCCGGGACGGCGACGATCACCTCCGGCACGTGGACGAGCACCACCGATCTGCTCGTCGGGGCGGTGGCCAGCGCGACTGGCAGCCTCTCGATCCAGGGGGGCATGGTGAGCAGCAGCGTCGCCGCCATCGGCTTTGCCATCGGCAGCACCGGCACCGCGACGGTGACCAGCGGCACCTGGACAAACGCGGGCGAGCTCCGCGTCGGGTACGACGGCGCCGGGTCGCTCGTGATCGGATCGGGTGGCGAGGTCGCGGTGGGCGGATCGCTGTTTCAGGGTACTGCCGGGAGCATCGATCTCGGGCCGGGAGGGGTGCTGCGCATCGGCCTCGGCGGGACGACAGGCGAGCTGCTCACCGATCTCACGACCAACGGCACGCTCATTTTCGATCGCAGCGACGACAGCGCCCATTACAACATCGTCTCGGGCAGTGGCGGCCTGACGAAACTCGGTGGCGGCATGCTCACCCTCACCGGCAGCCAGACCTACACCGGCCTGACCACGATCTCGTCGGGCACGCTGCGGCTCGGTGACGGCGCCACGGAAGGCGCCCTCGCCGGCGATGTCCTCAACGACGCCGTCTTCGCCTTCGACACGGCCGCCACCGGAACCTTCTCCGGGGCGATCTCCGGCACCGGTTCCGTCGCCAAACTCGGCACCGGCACGCTCACGCTCACCGGGAGCAACGGCTACGAAGGGGGCACACGCTTCAGCGGCGGCACGCTCGTGCTCGGCAGTGCCGACGCGATCAGCGGCACCGGCACCCTCTCCTTCGACGGCGGCACGCTCCAGTACAGCGCCCTCAATGCGGTCGATTACTCCGATCGCTTCAGCACGGCCGGGAATCAGGCGTTTTCCGTCGACACCGGGGGGCAGACGGTCACGTTCGCGGCGGGAATCTCCGGGAGCGGCAGCACGCTCACGAAACTCGGGGCCGGCACGCTGGCACTCTCCGGCAGCAACAGCTACGACGGGGTCACGACCGTGGTCGATGGAACCCTGCAGATCGGTGCCGGTGGCACGAGCGGCTCCCTCGAGGGCGACATCGCCAATCAGGGGGCCGTCGTCTTCGAACGCGCCGACGACTCGACCTACCGCGGGGCGATCAGCGGCACCGGCACGGTCACGAAAGCTGGCGCGGGCACCCTCGTGCTCACCGGCAGCAACACGTTCACCGGCACGGCGACGGTCGCCTCCGGCACGCTGCAGATCGGTGACGGCGGCGGCACGGGCTCGATCGACGCCCCGATCCAGAACGACGGCGTGCTCGCCTTCGACCGGTCCGGCAGCGTCGCCTACGCCGGTGTGGTCGGAGGGAGCGGGGCGCTGCTCAAACTCGGCCCCGGTACCCTCACGCTCTCCGGTGCGAACACCTACACAGGGGGCACGGTGGTCAACGGCGGGACGCTCGACGTGGCGTCGGGCGGCGTGATCGACCATCCGGCTGCGGAGACGATCGTCGGCAGCGGGGGAAACACCGGGGCCCTGACGATCTCCGGTGGATCCGTGAGCAACGCGATCGTCCGGGTGGGGGCCAACGGAACCGGCACGGCGACCGTCACGAGCGGCACGTGGAACACGCAGGGCGCGATGCTCGTCGGCAGCGGTGATGTGGGTGTTTGCGACGGGTCGCTCGTCATCGCCGGAGGCGTGGTCTCCACCGTCGAAGCGTATTTCGGTCTCTCTCCCAGCGGCACCGGCAGCGCGATGGTGAGCAGCGGCACGTGGAACAACGCGCAAGACCTCGTCCTCGGCTATGACGGTGGCACCGGAGTGCTCGCCATGTCGGGGGGCCTGGTCACCACCGGAGGCACGGCGCTGGTGGGCACTGCGACCGCGGCCAGTGGCCTCGCCACGGTCACCGGGGGCACGTGGGCCATCACGGGCGATGTCACGGTCGGCTCGGCCACCGGAACGGGCTCGCTGGTGGTGTCCACCGCCGGGGTCGTCCAGGTCGGGGGCACGCTGTCACGGGGTGATTTCGGCACGATCGGCCTCGCTGGCGGTGGCACGCTCCAGATCGGCCTCGGGGGCGGGTCGGGTGAACTCGCCGGAGACCTCGTCAACGACGGCACGCTGATCTTCAACCGCAGCGACGACTCGAGCTCGGCGGGGGCGATCTCCGGCACGGGCTCGGTCGTCAAACTCGGGGCCGGCACGCTCGTCCTCACCGGAAGCAATTCCTACTCCGGAACCACCACGCTCGCCGCCGGCACGCTGTCGCTCGGCAGCCCGGATGCAATCTCGACGAGCGGGACGATCTCGTTCGACGGCGGCACCCTCCAATTCACCTCCCTCTCGGGGACGAACACCGACCTCTCGGGCCGGTTCAGTACCGCCCCCGGGCAGGTCTACCGGATCGACACATCGGGCGTCGATGTCACGCTCGCCACCCCGCTGGTCAGCAGCGGTGGGACGCTGACCAAGTTCGGCGCTGGCACACTCACGCTCGCCGCCGACAACACCTACTCGGGCACGACGTCGGTCGTGACAGGCACCCTGCGGATCGGCGTCGGCGGCACCACCGGCTCGGTGGCAGGCAACATCGCGGTCGCCTCGTCCACGGAGGTGATCTTCGACCGGTCCGGCACCACCACCTACTCAGGGGTCATCTCCGGCAACGGCAGCATGACGAAGCTCGGCACCGGCACGCTCGTGCTCACGGCGGAAAACCTCTACTTCGGCACGACGACGGTGGCGGCGGGGACACTCCAGATCGGTGACGGCGGGACGACCGGATCGATCCGCAGCGACGTGTTCAACGACGGGACGGTCGTCTTCGACCGGTCCGACGACGTGACGTTCCCCGGCATCATCGCGGGCACCGGTGCCGTGACGAAACTCGGGGCGGGCATGCTGACGTTCACCGCCGACAGCACCTACACGGGGGTGACGACGATCTCGTCGGGCACGCTGCGACTCGGGAGCGGCGGCACGTCCGGTTCGATCGCGGGCGACGTGGTGAACGACGGCGCGCTCGTCTTCGAACGCTCCGACTCGACGACATTCGCCGGCACGATCGGCGGCACAGGCTCGGTCACGAAGCTCGGCACCGGCATGCTCACGCTCGCCGGCGAGAGCACCACCACCGGTCTGCTGACGGTGGCCTCGGGCACGCTGCGCATCGGTGCCGGGGGGACGAATGGCGCGTATGTCGGCGACATCGTGAGCAGCGGGGCGGTGATCTTCGATCGCTCCGACGACTCGACCTACTCGGGCGCGTTGTCGGGTGTCGGAACGTTGGAGAAGCTCGGTGCCGGCACCCTCACGCTCACCGGCAGCAACAGCTTCACCGGCGGGACGACGATCACGGCCGGTGCGCTTCAGGTGGGTGACGGCGGCATATCCGGATCGCTTTCCGGCGACGTGGCCGTCGACGGGGCATTGATCTTCGACCGCGCCGACGTGGCATCGTTCGCGGGGGCCGTGTCGGGCACCGGCGCCCTCTCGATGGCGGGGTCGGGCACGCTCGTCTACACCGGCGACGCCTCGCACACCGGAGGCACGACGATCACCGCCGGCACGCTCCAGATCGGCGACGGCGGCACGAGCGGGTCGCTGGCGGGCAACGTGGCGGCGGCGGGCACGCTGGCGTTCGACCGGTCGGACATGGTGACGTTTTCCGGGACCGTGTCAGGTGCTGGAGGGGTCACACAGGCCGGCTCCGGCGCGCTCCTGCTCCTCGCCGACAACACCTATTCGGGGGTGACGACGATCGTGTCGGGAACATTGGCGCTCGGCGATGGCGGTGTGATCGGCTCGGTCGCGGGCGACGTGGCGAACGACGGGGCGCTCGTCTTCGACCGTTCCGACCCGACGACCTTCGCCGGCGTGATCAGCGGCACAGGGTCGGTCACGAAGGCCGGCCCCGGGATGCTCACGCTCACCGGCGAGAGCACCACCACCGGCCCGCTGACGGTGACATCGGGCACGCTGCGCATCGGTGCCGGGGGGACGAACGGCTCGTATGCCGGCGACGTCGTCAACGGTGGGGCGGTGGTCTTCGAACGCTCCGACGACTCGACCTATGCGGGGGCGTTGTCGGGGGTGGGGACGGTGGAGAAGCGCGGCGCGGGCACGCTCACGCTCACCGGCGAGAGCAGCGGCAGCGGTGTGCTGACGATCGCGACGGGTACCGTGCGGATCGGTGCCGGGGGCACGACCGGGTCCTACGTCGGCGACATCGTCAACGACGGTACGCTCGTGTTCGACCGTTCCGACTCTCTCACCGTCGCCAGCGTGATCAGCGGCTCCGGCGGGCTGACGAAGCTCGGTTCCGGCACCGTGCTCCTCGACGACAGCGCCACGTTCACCGGCACGACCGCGATCGCCGCCGGCACGCTCAGCCTGTCCGACAGCGGTGGAATCGCGGCGAGTCGCACGATCGCGATCGAGAGTGGGGCGATCCTCGACGTGTCGGCCCGTTCGAGCACCTGGCAACTCGAGAGTGGTCAGACCCTCACCGGCGGCGGCATCCTCTCGGGGCCGGCGATCGGCGCCCTCGGCTCGACTGTCAATCCAGGCGGTGTTGGAGTCTTGGGCACCCTGACGGCCACCGGCGGATTCACGCTCCTCGGCGACTTGGCGATCGACATCTTCGGCAGCTCGACCGACCTCTTCGATGGATCGACAGGTGACCTCGCGATCGGCAGTGGCACCGTGGATTTCACCACACTCTCGGCACCGGTCGGGAACCTGGTATTCGCCAAGTACCTGTCGCTCACGGGTGGAGCGTTCGCCGGCATCAACGGTCTGCCGGGGGGCTACACGATCGACTACAACTACCTCGGTGGAAACCAGATCGCCCTCGTGCAGGCACCGCCCGGAGTGCCGGAGATCGATCCTGCCGGCTTGGCCGGCATCGTGGCGCTGCTCGGAGGGGCGCTCGGCCTCGTGGAGCGCCGGAGGAGTGGTCGCCGCGGGGGGGGCAAGGCGCCATGCTCCACGGCTACGGGTGAGTGCCGCTGTTGAGTACCGCGGAGGAGTGCCGTTGTGGTGCCCTGCCGACGATCATCGCGGCGGAGAGTCAGTCGAGCGACTGCCGCGGGCCGAGCAGCTGCCGCAACCTGGCCGTGGCGGCCCTGCCGACGGTCAGGGTTTCGGCAGAGTCTGCGAACCGCAGCAACGATCCCTTGCCCTGGTGCCTGTCGATCGCGCGGAGAGCGCCGAGATTGATCACGAGCGATCGACCGATGCGGACGAAAAGGCCTTCGGGGAGTTCGTCACCGAATTCCCCGAGCATGCGCTTCACGAGCAGGGTGCTGCCGTCGCCGCGCCGGATCAGCGAGTAGTTCTGCTGGGCTTCGATCCACATCATCTGGTCGAAGGGCAGGAGGATCGTGCCCGCCTGGGTGGTGACCGTGATCCGGTCCCTGGCGTCGGCAGGGGGGGAGGAGGGTGGTGGCTTGCGGAAGGCGTGGCGCAGACGATCGATCGTCTGCGCGAGTCGGGCGACGGTGACCGGCTTGAGGACGTAATCGAAAGCCCCCGCTTCGAACGCCTGGAGGGGCCGGTCGTCGTGTGCGGTGACGAGCACCACACGGAGGTCGGCACCGGCCGACGCGAAGAGCTCCATGCCTGATTGGCGCGGCATCGAGATGTCGAGGAAAACGACGTCGGGTCGATGGGTGTCGAGCAGCGCCACTGCCTCGATCACGCTCGTGGCGGTGCCCACCACGTCGATGTCCGGATGTGCCGACAGAAGATCGCCGAGCCAGAGGAGGGCCGATTCCTCGTCGTCGACCATGATCGCACGGATCATCGTTCGTCCCCACCGACCGAGACCATGGCGATCGCCTGCGCATCGGCTGGCGACGGTGTCGATGGCAGGCGCAGGCGGGCCCGGACACCGCCGGGCACCGGTCCGCTCTCGAGTGAGGCATCGTGGACGTCGAGGAGCTGGAGACGCTTGCGGAGGTTTGCCAGCCCGGTGCCGTTGCGGCCGTCCGCTCCCGGCTCGATCCATGTGCCGCTGTTGTCGACCGTGACGACGAGGGTGGTTCCCTCCATCCGGCAGTCGATGACGATCCGCAGGGGGTCGGGGCTCGTTCTGGCGCCATGCTTGAGGGCATTGTCGAGCAGTGGCTCGACGATCACCGGGGGCACGGTCACCTCCCGCGCCTCCGCGGTGCACGTGATCCGGCAGTCGAGCTTCCGGCCGAAGCGGGCGCGCTGCACCGTGACGTAGTGCTCGAGCGCGTCGATCTCGCGGGAGAGGGGTTCGAGGACCCCGTGGCGGCTGAGGCAGGAGCGGAGGTGTTCGGAGAGACCGATCGTCACGCTGGCCACGGCCTCGGGGTCGTGCCGGCAGGCGAGCACCGCCGTCAGGGCATTGAAGAGAAAATGGGGCTGGAGCTGCGCCTCGAGCCGCTTCAGTTCGCTCGTCCGCAGGGCCGCCTCCGCCTCGGCCGTGCGCAGTTCCAACGACTTCATCCGCCGCCACTGCGAGCCGAGCGCGAACAGCAGCATCCCGAAGCCGAGCACGAGCACCCGGTAGGCGATCCCGTATGCATGGCCGGGGATGATCTCCATGGTGTCGGTGCCCAGGCAGCGATCGACGGCCGTCACCCCGGCGAGGAACAGTCCCCACTCGAGGGCCGCAGCGGCGAGGATCGCGGCGATGGTGCGGGCGACCGACCCGCGCTCGCCGACGAGCCCGAAGCGACGGTGGAGAAAAAAGAGCAGCGCGACCGCCGGAAGGAGTGCCACCATCCGCGGCCCGAGGGTCGAGAGGATGCCGACCGATTCGGGGGAGCGGTGGGCGATCGGGAACGCCTCGACGGCGTTGGTGAGCGAGATGCTGAGGAGAAGCCAGTGAAACAGTCCGACCGCAGCGACGAAGGCGGCGGTCGGGAGCCAGAAGAACCGACCATCGTCGCCGCGCGGGGATCGCGGTGCGGGGGGCGACGGTTGGATTCGCCATCTGGGCTCGCCGCGATCGAGTCGGGATGACGGGCTCATTGGCCCATCATAAGCAGCTTCGTCCGAGTTTAGGGTACACCCCTGGGGGACGATCGATCCCCGCCCCGTGTCGATTCATCCATTCCCGGTGTCGATTCATCAATTCCGCGTGAGCATCAAGCAGCATTTCGGGGCCTGTCCAGTAGATTCGCGGGTCAATTCTCGCCGATCCCGCCGCAGGGGAGCGGGAATCCCTCTGCAGCAGGGGGGCGGCCGGTGCTGTGATCGGGAGGCCTTCCATGCTGGGCGGGAGCGCCCGTGTGGGAATCGGCCCGCTTGGGGATCGGAATAGGTCGGAGTCGATGGTGTCGGGCCTGAGGATCGCCGTGCGGATGGGGGACCTCCCCACGCCATGGGCACTCTCCGCGCACCGTGAAGGAGTCAGACGTGAAAACGACATGGATGCGGGGCTGGTGGGCACGGGTTCACGCCACGATGGTCTGGCGGCGCTTCCGCGAGCGCACCCTCAATCGGTCCCGCCGTCGGGCGACGCGTGATTGGGCGCGCCGACTCGGCCTCGCCCGGCTGGAGATGCTGGAGGCGCGGGCGATGCTCGCGGCCGATGTCTCCACCGACCGCTTCGACTATCCGCCCGGCAGCACGGCGGTGTTCACGACCTTCTCCGACGGCCTTCCAGGCCCCGACTTCCACGTCGGCGAGACGATCAGCTTCCAGGTCGTGCGCACCGACGGCGTCGAGAGTTGGGCGCCGGGGAATCTCCCCTGGCGGGTCACCGACGGCGTCGGGGGCTTCTCCGCCTACGTCGACGAGCACGGCGTGCGCGTCGCCCCCGACCTCGACGGGGCGGCCGACGGCCGGATCACCACCGACTGGTTCGTCGAGAGCCAATATGCCAACGCCGACCTCGAGGTGCGGGCCACCGGGCTCGCTTCGGGCGCCGTCGCCACCGAGGCCTTCCGCGATGCGGCGATCGTGATCTCGTCGAACATGAATTGGAGCGCGATCACGACCGGCTCCGGCACCGGCGGCCAGCCCACCGCTGCCGACTCGATCGTGGTCAACCCCGGCGTCACGCTCACCGTCAACGTCAACGGCGCCGTCGCGGGGGGCGTCACGCTCGGCACCGGTGCGGCCGGCACGGCGGCGCTCGCTTTCGCCACCGGCACGATCGGCGCCACGTTCGGGTCGCTGGCCAACAACGGCACCGCCACGGTGACGTTCAACAACAGCGGTTCCACGCTCACCGTCGGCACCGCCAACACGAGCACCACGTTCGCCGGCACGATCAGCGGCGCGGGCAACCTCACGAAGACCGGCACCGGCACGCTGACGCTCACCGGTACCAACACCTACACCGGCGTGACGACGATCAGTGCCGGGACGCTGAGCGTGGCCACGATCGGCAACGGCGGCGTGGCGGGGAATCTCGGCGCGGCGAGCAATGCCGCGGCGAACCTCGTCCTCGGCGGCGGCACGCTGCAATACACGGGCGCGACCGCGTCCACCGACCGCAACTTCACGCTGACTGCCGCCACGACCTCGACCGTCGAGGTCGTGGCCGCCGGCACGACGCTCACGATGGCGGGGGCGAGCACCGCGACGACTGGCGGCCTGACGAAGACCGGTGCCGGCACGCTCAGGCTCTCCGGTGCGAATCTCCACACGGGCACGACGACCGTCTCCGCCGGCACGCTGGCCTACGGCGCGA
>SXGQ01622079.1_pt1 | contig 12480 bp, 13 predicted proteins | sample 3178371 | NCBI WGS metagenome assembly SXGQ01 (sample SAMN11356859, study PRJNA531348) | freshwater metagenome | isolation source: freshwater sample F1-20 | place: China: Fuxian Lake, Yuxi | collected 2017-12-25
AACATCGCAACTGATCCGCGGTTGAGTCATCACCCTGAAGTTGTTCACGGCGTAATGGCAACAGAGTGTGCGACTGTGCTTACTGAATTGTTCAAGAATCTGCGCGAGAACAAAACATTATGAACGACGACTTAACCGTCAACATCACCGACATTATCTCGGTAGCCTGCAAGACGGAAGGGTGCCAGAGCGGACGAATGGAACGGTCTCGAACACCGTCGTGGGTTTAGGCCTACCGTGGGTTCAAATCCCACCCCGTCCGCCAATTTTAAATAGAAAATTTAAGTTGCGTTAATTAATAGTTAACTAAATTTTATTACTTAATTACGTAATTGAATTTGACCAAACTCAATCTGTTGTCGAAACTGTGGCAGCGTGTCGGCGAGTGCTTGAAAGGTGTCTGATCCGATTAGTCGGCCATTTTCTAAATAAAACACATGATCAGCGTGCTGCACGGTGCTCAGACGATGGGCGACGATGACGGCAGTTACATCACCGCGCAGTTCATAGATTTGTTCCACCACACTTTTTTCTGTATCAGCGTCAAGCGCACTGGTCACTTCATCGAGCACAATAAAGTCGGCCCCAGAGTAAAAAGCGCGGGCCAAACCAATTCGCTGTTTCTGTCCACCAGAGAGCGACTCGTTCAGCAAAGGTGTTGGATCATCGATTTGTGTCAAAAACTCGTGCAGCCCTGCCCGCTTAAGAGCCGACTCAACTCGGCCGGGTTCAACGTCTGATCGGTTCCAAACCAGGGCGACATTCTCGGCAAGTGACACATAGGCAATGTGTGTTTCTTGGGGCACATAAGCACTCAAAGTTGTAATGTCTCGTCGCAGTACGCCAGATGTTGGTTCCAAAAGACCCAAAAAAATATCGACCAAAGTGGTTTTGCCGGCGCCTGACGGCCCAACAATGGCGTACTGTTTGCCTTTTTCGAGTCTCAAACTAATATCCCGGAGCACTTGCGCGCCGGAGTCGGAATACTGAAAGTTGACACTCAGCATCTCGAGCAAGTTGCCAGGTTCTTTTGGTTGCTCACTAACGAGTTCAGCAGCCTTGCTAGGCATCTCAAAAATCAGTTTTGCAGTCGGTGCGTCCCCGATAATAGTGAGAGCAAGAATCTGAACCCGGTTGATGACAGGCAACAAACGAAAGCTCAAACCAGTGAACAACACCACGGTGGTCAATGCCTGTGTTGGGCCCGAAGCCAGGTACGCCACACCGCCCATAATCAGAATACCGATAGCAAGTGTGAGCTCAAGTAAGTATCGGGGCACCGTAGAAACAAAAGCAGAACGCCCACGGACATCTGACAGTGATGAGCGATACCCACTCAACGAGGTTGTCATCGAAACAGCAGATGTTTCTGACAAGGTCTTGCGAAGCTGCGCAGCATCACTTAGAACGCGATATAGGCCATCTCGATGCTCTCTTATCGCAGCACCTTGGCGATGCGACATTGTTGCGAGCGTTCGGTGTTGAGCAACCACAATTACTGCAAAGTAAAGAATTGAAGTCACAGCAGTAAGCGGATCGAACACGACAAAAACACCCAGCAGCACCACCACAGTCAGAACTTCGCTGATCATGGCCGAAACATTGATTCCAACTTTTAACAATGCATCTGGCAGACGATCTACACCGTTATGAAAGTGTGTATCTACAGTGCCCTCTAGGCGTGTGGTTGGGTGGAGTAGCGCACTAAATACGGCGATACCCATACGGGACTCTTCACGTGCTAACTGTCGAACGGTAACCCAACTCACGATTGCAGATAGTGCACTACGAGCGACAAATAGAACAATAATCGTCAACAGTTTTGTGGTCGTGGTATCGACCGTAATTCCTGACTTTGTTGCATCACCTGTGAACTGAAAGGCCGACGCCAAAAGCAGGAGCGCTAAGGCATCTAGCGTGACTAATACGATTTGCGATGTTGTAGAGAGCAGGAGAACTGTCCGACCACGGCGGGAAAAAAGAGGAGTGCCATAACGCACGAGCCTCCAAATTTCTCTCATGAGTTAACTTCCAACATCACAACTGATTGATGTACCTTCCATCTAGGTATGAACGACAATAGCCTTACTTGTGTGACCGGAAAATCTATACACGTAGTTGTCCCACTCGCTGCACCAGAAGCTTCTAACTCAAGTCTTGGAAACCAGCTCTTTCAGCTAGCTTTCGGTTTGTACCTGACAGTCAGATTTGGCTGCAAAGTGCATTTTTACATCCGCAAAGAGAAAGATCGTCTTTCCCAAAAGATTTCAACGAAGGCTAGTCAGCCGATATCGACACTCATTTCGCCTTGCGAGATAGTGAATTCGTCCGTAGTCAGAGACTTCCTTCTACGATTTGCGACACATTCCCCTTGGCTAATAATTCGCGAAGACAAAATTATGACTTCTGGAATTCCGTCAGTTTGCTTCCCGTACTTTCAACTCGCTCATGGATATTTCCAGAATCATATTTTTGTTCGTGAGGCAGAATCAGAGCTTTTGCTCCGTTTTCGAAATGCTCCAGTATTTCAGAGTGCGTTTGCAGCCGGTCAAGACCACATTGGAGTGCATGTTCGGTGTGGGGACTATATGTCAAATCCAATCAATCGTGCGCGTTATGGAGTTCCAAACCCCAACTATTACCTTGAGGCCACTAGATATCTTGCAGAAGCCAGTGGTAGTCGATCTGTGGTGATTGTGAGTGATGAACCTGAAATAGCATGGCATGTAGTAGGCGGGCCGTTAAAGAGGCTCTCAGGTCTCTCAGTCGAGATGAGTGTCGGCACATTGACGGATGACTTTTGCACTCTGGCCCAGAGTCGAGCTGTTGTAACGAGTAATAGTACGTTCAGTTGGTGGGCGGCCTGGGTTGCGCACTCTCAACGAAAAGCGGGAGTAGTTGTTCCCGATCCTTGGTACCTTGACGCATCGGTAGGCGACAGCGGGTTTAAGTACCCTGGCTGGCACCCAATGGCAAGGTAAAGATATTTTGTGGAGAACAACTATGTTAAAAGGTGTTACGTGTGCCAGAGTTGACTGATGCCCTAATAGTCTGCACACGAAATCGAGCACATCAGATTTATAATCGGCTTCAGGAGTTACAGCAGTTCTCAACTCTGCCATCAGTCGTAGTCATTGTTGATTCAAGCGATTCAGCTGAGACCGAAGAAGCCGTAAAGAAAACGTCCCCACAATTTCCCGCAACCATTAAGTACATACGAAGTGAACCTGGTCTGCCGTATCAGCGAAACGTAGGAATCGAGTGGGCACGCAAGAATAATCCGAAACTTGAGTTGATTCACTTTCTCGACGACGACATCATTCCAAGATCGGATTATTTTTCAAAGATTAGACAAATCTGTCATGATGCCCCCGAACTCGTGGCTCTGGGTGGATTTGACTCAGATTTAAGTCCCAACCTGAACTCAGGATTGATGAGACGATTGATGGGGATTGGAACGAAGAAATGCGGCTTGATTCTAAAATCTGGTATTGCCGTTCCCCCCTTTCCTCAGTCGTCTTTAGAAACTTGTCAATGGCTTGTTGGAGGAATGCAGAGTGTGCGGGCGTGGGTGTTCAATCACCTGCAATTTGACGCCGCGTTGCGGATGTACGGCGAGGATATCGATTTCTACCTCCGAATTTGTAATCTTGGAGAGATAGCTACCTCCATTCATCTTCCTGTTAAGCATCTGAACGATCCCTCAAATAGGGATTCATTACGCGAGGTTAATCTCTACCACAATGGTGTTCGATGGCTTCTGGCGAGTAGATACCCAGAGAAGGTCTCGCGGATCCGTGTGGTTCAGGTGGCTTCGGTACTAGCAGTAGGTGAAGCAGCGCGATTTGTGATGACGCGCGACAGGAAGTACCTTTCGGCCAGTCGAGGCAACTTTGAGTTTCTGTATCGACTCATACGACGCAAGTCGGTCGTACAGCTCGTGGAGCAAAGGTAGTTACCCCCCAATCACTTACTGAAACATATCGTCGAAACTCACTATCATCAGATAATGACTGAAGAGCTAAAAGAAACTTTCAAGAATAACTACAACAGTTGGCCCCTTGGCAAGTTGCCAGCCGAGTTTCAGAGACCAGAGCCACAACTGATCAAAGACGACGGCTATTTGTGGCAGGACCCCCGGGATATTGTGGGCTTGTTTGAAGAAAAGCTTGCCCAGTATTCAAATTCAAAGTATGCAGTGGTCACCGACTGTGCGTCAAATGCTCTTTTCTTAAGTTTGAAATATCGCCAAGCGTCTGGGGAGGTGGTGATTCCCGCGCACACGTATGTTTCTGTTCCAATGCAAATCGTTCATGCCGGATGTCAACCACGATTTGAGGACATTCCTTGGTCTGGTATCTATGAATTGAAGCCTTGGAACATTTTTGACTCGGCTGCACGCTTCACCAGAAACATGTACGTCCAATCTGACGCGCTGCAAGTATTGTCTTTTCAGATTAAGAAGCGGCTGCCAATTGGAAAAGGCGGAGCGATTCTGACTGATTCAGATGAGGCTTATCGATGGCTCAAGTTAGCCTCGTATGATGGCCGCGACCTTGGTCTACCATACGATCACGAAAATCATGTTAAATCATTCGGCTGGCATTTCTATATGACCCCTGAGGACGCTGCACGCGGTATCTGGCTCATGGATCGAATACCCGATGAGAGTCCTGACATGATGGATTGGACTCATTACCCCGATATTCGCAAGTGGCTGCCATTTACGAACCCCCCAGGGAAGCAGTGACATGGCTCAAAAAGCTCTAATTCTTGGTATTGCAGGGCAAGATGGCAGTTATCTGGCGGAGCATTTGCTTGAAGCTGGATATGAGGTGGAAGGAGTGCTCCGTCGGAACTCGACTCCAGAACACCAAGAGTCACGAATCCATCATCTCGTGGGCAATGTAAAGACCTACTACGGTGATGTGACTGACGCATCATCCATTGCGAGCATTCTGCGGAATTCGCAACCTGATGTTGTATACAATCTGGCGGCTCAGAGCCATGTACGTATCAGTTTTGACGTACCAGAATTTACGGTCGAGACCAACGGTGTTGCAGTAATGAAGCTCCTTGAGCTGATTCGTCAAAACCATCCAACAGTCAAGTTGTATCAAGCAAGTTCTTCTGAGATGTTCGGTAACGCCGTTGATTCGGATGGATTTCAACGCGAGACCACGCCCATGCAGCCGGTGTCACCGTATGGTTGTGCAAAGTTGTTTGCCTACTCAGCAATTCGTAACTACCGAAATGCTTATCAGCTATTTGCCACAAATGGGATTCTCTTTAACCACGAGTCCCCTCGTCGTGGGTCTAATTTTGTGACGAGTAAAGTAGTTAAGTCCGCAGTCGCAATTAGCCGGGGACTCGAGCACCAGTTGGTCTTGGGAAATCTTGATAGTTTTCGAGATTGGGGACATTCTCGCGACTACGTCAAGGCAATCAAATTGATGATGGAATTACCGAATCCGGTCGACTACGTCGTTGCGACAGGACAGTCTCATTCAGTTCGAGAACTATGTCAGATTGTCTTCTCAAAATTGGGAATGGACTATCGTGATTTTGTCACTCAGGATCCTAAATATATGCGGCCCCAAGAATTGCCGTATCTTCGAGGAGACGCCTCTCTTATTAGGCAAACTACGAATTGGCGACCGACTATATCATTTGAAGAAATGCTGGAGGAAATGATCGAGTCTTGTCTGGCACGACCAGGAATCGAGTAGTGTTCGCGCGTTCGCTAAGTTAAATCACGATTTCGTTTGTACTTGAAGTACAGACGGTGGACCAACCAAGGTCGACACAGGCCTATTCGAATAAGGCTGTAGAGAGTTTTGACGACGTCTAATTTGTTGAACTTCCGCAATATACGGGGCAACGGTTGAGGGTAGAAGGCTGTTGACCAACCTACGCCAATCACTTCGTCAGTTAAGTCCAGTCCTGCTCCTGTTGTCGTGATGATTGAACCGTCGTAGCCCATAGCAAGTCGAATTGAAGATGTGACGGGTTGTAGATCTGAAAGTTGGTGTGCTGCGACCAAAGACTTGTATCGGGAGTGAATAAAGATCAGATTCGTATCAGTTAGGGCCGCCAGAAACATATCTTTCCGAGTCGCAAGATTACACAATGCCAATGGTGAACTTCCCTTATTCTCACCGGGGGGGTTAATGAAGACAGCGTCAAAAGCAAACGTCGGGTTGTATTCAACAATTGCGAGATCCGTTGTCGGAGGCAAAGTTTCGAAAACTCGATAGTCATCACCATCGATATCAACACTCCAAATCTTCACACTGTCTATTGACAGGTTATGACGGAGAAAGATTGAAGATAGCGACTGCTCACCATCCCAACCAACGACTTCGTGAAGTAGGACTACGTTCTGAAGGCGACTGGTTGCGTGTCTAAGCAAATCAAACCTATTCTTATCGCATTCGATAAAAACCAATCCTAAATTGTGGTCTTCGTTTAATCGAAGAAGATTTGAGTTTTGGCCACTATGGGCGCCAAACTCACACATCCAAGGTGATCGCAATCCAGTTGCTAGCAGAAATTGCTTAATTATCAGTTCTTCTCCAGCTTGCGAATATTTATTGCCTGTGGTTGTAGGTAGATTTAAATCAAGCACGCTATGAATGATACAGATTCCGCAAATCTTGAGTCAGTGGCAGTTGTTCTTGCTGGTAAATGCGCCACAAAAATTACAGAGTTTAAGAGGTTCGAGTCATTTATAGATGCCATCAAAAAAAGTGGCTATGTCATACGACCAGTCTCAGATACTTCTGTTTCCCGATACATAACAATTGATCACTCCTGGAAGCACCTGCTGGCAATTCGAAAACAGGTACCAAAGATGCACCGAGTCCTTGTCCTACGCGAGGGCCGAGTGGTACGCCCTGATCAGTATCACAAGATTGTCCTAAAGAGATACGGCGCCATCTACTCATGCAGTAGCATTTCAGTACCTGGTGTAAGGTTCATTCCTTATACTGATGGTTTTCTGCCCCGGCGAGGAAAAATCGGTCTTAAACAGTCAAATGAGAGTCACTCGCTCTGCATAGTAAACACAAATAAGTTTTCGTTGCATCCTCTGTCAAATTACTCTTTCAGACAGAAGGCGATCGCTGCTGCCGCCGCGGCAGGTTTTGCAGTTAGTGTCGCCGGCGCGGGTTGGTCATTGAAATTCAGAGGCTATTTCTTACAGCAAGTCAAAAGTGCACTGGATTCGATGATTCGATTTGGTCCCATTGACATAAAGCAATTTCGTAAGCCGATGTCTAGACACATCACAACAAAGATTTCGATTTACGGATTCGTAAATGATCATATTTCATTCATGAAGGACCATGACTTTGCACTGGTAATTGAAAACGATATGTCAAGAATCACAGAAAAGATTTTTGATGCCATTTATTCAGGTTGTATCCCAATTTATTTAGGGCCGGAAATGACTGATACGGAACGTCCAAACAATCTTTATGTTTGCATAAATTCAGAGCGTGATCTCGTTCAACAGTTCATTAATTTCTCGAAATTATCGAAAGAACAACGTCAAAATATCCGGCAGCAGGGACAAGAATGGATTACAAAAGAAAGCACGACACAACGCTGGTCAGAAGCGGTCTCGATGCACAAATTGTGGGATTGTATTGAGAAGACACTCAACTCGAATCCAAGGGAATCCTCTAATGATGCCAAGAAGATGCGAGCTTGACACTCGGACGCGATGGAACGTTATCGGCGTCCAGGTGGTGCCTTTCTCGGTACGACGGAGAATGCGCGAATATCCGATCTTGCCGCAGGAGTGTTACTTCAATTACTGGGTGAATCTCCACTCCTGAAACCCTGACCGGCTTGCGGCAATTGTTGGGGTGAATGTGGACAATCCGAAAGTCTGCCGCCAAATGCTCAAAGGTGCGGGCTATAAGTAGATATCCGAGCTTCGATGCAATCAAGTCGAGAGCATGAAACTCAATGACGATAATTCGAAATCGACGGAGTACACAACTTGGAGTAGATAGCAAGCATTCATATTCTGCACCTTCAATATCCATCTGGAGAATGCAATCGCCATTTGCTTCCCCGATAGAGCTCTCCAACCATGACTTGAGCGTCATTGACGATTTGCAATTAGTTACTCCTAGATTCTTCCTCGTGAAAGTCAGGCGAGCGTCATAAGTTGGGGCGTTAGTTATTGAGCCGTCACTCAGAAATGCAACAAGGCCTTTTTAAAGTAATGCAGCTTCAAACGACCAGTTGTCTGAGACGCCTGGAGAAAACAGCCATTTGACACCCTCTAAATCGTTTGGAATCAGATAGCCACCATCGGCGGGAGAGCCGACTCGAATCAATTCGTGTTCAGTGTCAACGGGCCGTATTGCAGTGACGAAATCGGAAATCAACTCTCTGGAGACAGAACCTTCAATATGCAGACCCAGACCGGAAAGAGTTGTGCGGGCGATAGAGATTGAGTTGACGAAGATAGATATTAATGCATTTCTCATTCGCTAAGCCGCATTCCAATTTTAAAGTTCCATGATAAAGACTTGCTGTGTATTTCATTTAAAGACATGAGTTGCGTAGACTTTTGTCAAAATTCAAGAGTATCGTATGAATTTTTCTTATGAAAAGTCGGAAGTACAGCAATTTCACATGAGGTTTAGATCACACAAAGTCTTTTAATGAAATTCCTATTCGTCCACTCAGTCGTTTCTGATTTAATCAATTACAGTTTCGCAGACACGCGCAGATCGGCTACTGCTCGTAGAATTTACCCTACTGAACCTCGGATATTTGAAATCATTAAACGAACTCGCCTTTCCATTCCATTCGGCAATTGTCGCAGTAATCGATCAGTCAGTGAGATGAAGCGAAAACGCAATCGTGACATCGATCCAGATAATTGCATATCCAACGACTGGTACAAGCCTCGCTCGGCGTTGGTAGCATTCACGATTAACTGGACGTCTCTAACGGACTTTAAATCCGGTTCATTGATCTTGTTCACCAACTGCGCCCGAAGGCTTATAAACTTAAATCCCTTGTATATGAAGTGATTGCGTGGATCACTGATTATCTCAAAAGGATCATTTCTTCCATCGTTATATTCCTCGACGTGATTGTGACCGATTCGCCTTAGCAATGGTGGAAGAACCATGTCTGTAACTGCGAGATAATCAATGTCTCTAGCGTCTCTCAGCCCGAACATCTCGAGAACAGCACTGCCGTCGATACACCATTCTTGATGAGTGAGTCTTGGCGCGTATTGCTGTGTGTCCCCACCCAGCATCGTAATGATTCGCTGCTCGCTACCGATTGGAGACAGGTTGAGGAACATGCGTGAGTTCTGGTTTAAGGCGACTTCAGCCAATCGGACAGTGTCAAAGTAATGATCAGAGCCATGTAATCGTCTTTCAAAATGTTTCAAAGGAAGGATCGTACGCAGTTTCTCTTTTCGACGCTGCAAATCTTCAAGCTGCGACTCTAAGGTGAAGATAATGTGACACTGTGGTGGGCTCTCACTGAATCGCTCAGCGGTCATCTTCTCAAGCAATGACGCCATATCCCACCAGTCATTATGGCTATATGCCAGATCAACTATTCGCCGCTTTCCAATTTCTGTGAGATTTAGTTTCTTGCGAATTACTACTTCGGATGTCGTTCGGATCTCATCCTCCACTAGGTCTACAATTGAGTCAGATTCACCAAAGAGAACAATTGCCCTAACATTTGTCGATATGCGAATTAGATTCATAGCCATTGCATCAACGAAAAGTGAACTCATTCCTCTTTTTCGCAGCCACCTGTAGTCATAACATGCTGCAACGTCGTCAGTTTCTGAGATAAAGATTGGCTGATTCGCAACTAACGCTGCTGCTAGCCGGTGTGCGCCATTTACCAGCATTCCATTCTGGACGGGTACGGCTCCCAAGCTCTGTTGAAAGCCGAGTTCTTGAATCGAGTCAATGACACGCTCAAATGATTGCAGGTAGTCTCGAACTGTTGCCTTAGTACCATTTTCTATTTCAGTTCCATCGACCCGATTAGCCACGAGAAACGCTCGATAAAGAGTTCGAGACCAGTTATCGCTGTGACCTTGAATCCGTCGTAGTGCAAATTCCGTTCGAGCAAAGACGTCAAGCCGACTTGCAGAAATCAGTTTAAGTGGATTTTCCCACATCGTAAGCTTGAGAACCTCTTTTAGTTCGGTAGTTTTAGTTGATGCTAATTGATTTCTATAGAACCCTGTACCGACGGTACCGATCAGCGAAAAACGATCCGTACGGGCGGTTCCTCAGGGATGGCGGAGACGAACTGCTGATATCCAATTTCAAACTCGCTACCGATAGCTGGGTGATTGACATTGGAGGATTTTTGGGCGATTGGACGGCCGCAATGTTGGATCGTTACAACGCTAGGTATATCATCGTAGAACCTGTGCCGCAATTCGCGAATCAGATTTCTGAACGGTTCAGTGATCAACCGAACGTACAGTTACTGGAATTTGTTATTGGAATATCGGAAGGCACACAACAGTTGTATGTGAATGGAGAAGCCACGGGGTCCTCGGCATCAGGATCTCCAATCATCGTGAATCAACAACCCATCTCAAGACTTGTTAGCAGGATTGATGGCGATACGGTTGGCGTCGCGAGCATCAACATAGAAGGAGGTGAATATGAACTGCTGGAGATGCTTCTGGAGTCCGGGGAGATAGCGCGATTCAATGTACTTCTGATTCAGTTCCATCAAGTTAACGACTACTCACCAGAGCGTTACCTGAAAATACAATCAGGATTGGCCGTAAGTCACAATTTGAGTTGGGATTACTCCTTCGTTTGGCAACGATGGGACAAGAAATAACTAGCAAGATAACTTAAGTTAACTGCGAAGACACAGCGATTAAAAACTGAACTCTCCCGCCAGCACGAACGCATGGTTGTTCTTCTCATCGATGTCAGACGGCACACTTGAGATAAAGAGTACGAAGTGACTAGTTGGTCTTAGCTTTCAAGCAGAGTGACACTTGAACGCCACTGCGATCCATATGGGGGAAAAAAGCCAGGGAATGATCATCGTAATTTGGGTCGAACTGAGCAAGAAACGAAATCGGATCGAATTTGACTATGTCTCTGAAACCAGAATTTCTGAGCAATGAGGTCAATGATTTGTAATCAAATACAGTTCGATGATAGATGAAGTGAGCTTTTGGTTCACCAGACATACGACCGTAGAGGGGTCCTAGTACGAACTGGAGATCACCTGTTATCTCGTAGATTCGGATGAGTGCTTGAAAATCGGGGACAGCCACGTGCAGAGTTCCTTCAGGCGCCAAGACTCTCCGCCATTCGTGGAGTACCTCGATAACTTCGGTGCGATCAAAATACTCAAGTGCGTGTGAACAATAGATTTGAGCCACTGTCTCATCTTCAAACATTGAGAGATTCTCTATTGAGGTTTGGTAATCAATATGCGATCCTGGCGATAGATCGATGTGAACCCAGCCAGGGAGGTATCTTTTGCCACAGCCGAGGTGTAGTCGCACAGGCTGTGACGGGACACTCATTGTCCAATTTGTTCTTTGTCTACGCTAGGACCCTCATACGGACCGGACTTAAATTCATACACCAGCGTGTCGTCTTCTAAAATTCTGTAGCCGTGCCCACCGAAAAGAGTCAGCGTTACGTCACCTTGGTGGATAGTGCGTACAGCTTGGACCGTGTTGTCACGATCGTAAAGTGTGACTTCGACAGACCCGCGCATAACTACCCATGACTCCTGTGCTCGAATCACTGGGTTGGGTGTTTGATGATCAAGGTGGAAGTGTGCGGCGTAGTCTCTTGGGCCCGACTTAATTAACCCCAACTGGAGAAACGCTTCATCGGGACACAAATTCAGCCGATTCGCAGAGGTTTCAGCCAAGTCGGAAAACTTACAAATGATGTGATTCAGCTGACCCTGTGAGGTGAAGAACTTTTCCATAGAAAGATGATACCCAATCAAAAAGACCCTTGACGGCAGTGATCATTATAGAACTGGCCACCGAAATATCAATGATTCGAGGTTGAGTGTTTCACTTAGATAGCTCGATACAGAGGTTGCGATGTTCGGCGGTTGATCCTGGTTATGGGAGCTGACTCTCGGCGAGTTCAGTCCGAACTCTGAGTGTCGGGATACGGAAGCTGGATCCGATAACTCACATCCCACAACCGCTCAGGTTCATCTACGCAATAAGGTCAATAGAAAGTCTTTGGATACGCTTAGGTCTGTGTTTGACCGCAAAATTGTCCTAATCACAGGCGGTACTGGCTCTTTTGGTAACGCAGTAATGAGACGATTTCTCGACACAGATATTGCTGAGATTCGCATATTCAGCCGTGACGAAAAAAAGCAAGACGATATGCGGCAGTCGTTCAAGTCGCCCAAAGTCAAGTTTTATGTTGGCGATGTTCGTGACTACGCGTCGGTGTCCCAAGCGAT
>SXGQ01534912.1_pt1 | contig 12479 bp, 9 predicted proteins | sample 3178371 | NCBI WGS metagenome assembly SXGQ01 (sample SAMN11356859, study PRJNA531348) | freshwater metagenome | isolation source: freshwater sample F1-20 | place: China: Fuxian Lake, Yuxi | collected 2017-12-25
GCCACGGCGAGCCCCATGCCCGCACCCTTGCCGCCATACCGGGCGCCGCGACCGACACGCTCAAAAGGCTCGAAAATCTTTGCCTGATACTCCTGCGCAATACCCTCACCGGTATCCGCAATCGCGAAATGGATTCGCCAGCACCGAGCGCCAACAGGTTCGAGTCGGTAATCGAGCCGAATCATCCCATCCTGCGTGTGACGGGCAGCATTGGAGAGCAGGTTGTCGAGCACCTGTCGAAGACGGCCCGCATCGAGCCGCAGCTCGGTCGGGCACGCCTTCTCCACGGTCGAGAGATCGCGCAGCTCGAAACGATTGCGATTGCGTATCGCCAGCACGCGCGCAACCGTGTCGATCGAGGCCACGAAGTCAGGTAGCGCAACCGGCTCCTTGCGTAAGTGCAACGCACCGGACACACCGCGTGCGTAATCGAGGATCTCGTCCACCATGCCGAGGAGGTGTCGCCCGCTCTGCAGAATGCTCTTGAGTTCCAGTGATTCCGGACCGCCCGACTCGCCGTTACGCCGCTCGGGTCGCATCAGCAATTGAGTATTGCCGAGGATAGTGTCGAGCGGCGTGCGCAACTCGTGACTCATGCGTGCGAGAAACGAGATCTGCGCGGCGGCGACCGTCTGCGCACTCGACAACTCGCGTTGAACCTGTCGCACGCGCTCGACGATCGCCATCATCACCAGCGTCGACACAACCATCGTGGCGATAGGCGAGATCAGCTCCTCGGTGAGCGTCGGCGGCAACCGCAGCATCGCGGACGGCAACCGCAGCACACCAACCGTGCCCATGATCACGAAAACCATGACCACCCAATACCCGGTTTTCTCACCAAGTTGTGCGGTCCGCCAACTCGACCAAGCAAGCAGCAAGATGAGCGGTATGGCAAGTGCTGACCAAAGCATGGTACCCACGCTGTAGTCGATGAAAATCGTGTAAATCATGGCGAGCAGCACGATGCCGGCCAGACCCTTTAACAGCCGATCACGGCGCGGCGCCGGCTGTACCGCCACGATCACGCGATCGACAAAACCGAAAAAACCGAGCAAGGAACACATTCCCCCAATGACCGTCATAGTGACCGGGAACGGCAGCATCTCGGGCCAAAAGTAACGCATCATGAAGCCCGTACGCGTCGTCTCGATGATTGTTTCGCCAAGTAATCCGAGGCACAACATGGCGTAGTGAGGCTCGCGTGTGATCAGCGACATCAGCAGTGAAAACAGGATCACCAGCATCAGGGTGCCAACCGACAGCGCGAGCCAAATATCCGTCTCGATGCGGTGATGCCGATAGGCCGCCGGCGCCCAGAGTGAGGTATCCAAGACCATCAGCGAAGTGGTCTGTACCCGGATCAAGATATCCGTGTTGTCGCCGGGTGCGATGCTGACCGGCAGCACGCCGTAGCGTTGGGCGTTGTCGCTGCGCGTTGCCAGCGGTACGTCAAGGCCCACCGCATGAACACGCCAAGCGCCGTCCGCAGTGCGATACTGCAATTGCACCTCGGACAGCCGTTGATGGCCGACCTCAACCCAGCGTTCGACAGGTTCCGCCGAAGAATTGCTCAGTCTTAACCTCAACCATGCAGCGCGCGCTTCGAAACCCGGTCGGGCGTCCGCCGAGGTGAGTGGAGCCCAACGACAGGTCTCCGGCCCCAACTGCTCGCGGCGTAGGTCACGGGGCGTTAAACACCACTCGATGCGCTCGGTCACGATCAGCCGATCGCTCACCGCGATCAGATCCGTCGTCGCAAAAGATGGCCGACCGAAACCTGCGGCCAGCAAAAGCCCCCCGACCAAGCACCAACGGAAACACGCCCTCATGACGATCGCGAGTGAACCGTATTTCATTGCAATCTTGGATCGGTAATGCATCCGAAACGGAACTGTCGGTGCGGCGAGCAATGTGAAGTGTGCGGCAGGAAATGATGGTACCGATCGGCCTCGCGGACAATCCCTCACATGAACACGCATAACACCGACAACGACACCCTGACCCACGACCCCGTGACGACGCTGCGGGCCGTACCCCGACGCACCCGCCCTGCCTCGGCGCTCGCCGTTGAAGAGGAACTCTCGGCCATGCACCAATCTGCCCTGCGGATCCGCGGTGTGCTCCATCTGCTGCACGAGACGCTGCAGAGTGGCAATGGCATCAGCGCCAAGTGGGCGCCGGCGGTCTGCGCGCTGATCGATTCTGCCGAAAAAGATCTGCTGGCCGTCGACAAGTCGATCGACACTCTGGTGGACGCCCACTTGGAACGACACCGCCGCTGAGCCCGTCACGGGGATGGGATGGGCGGACGGCGGATCGGTTAGTCTGCCGATCCATGTCTAACGCTCCTCTTCGTTGGCATCGGGCGCTGCTCGGCGTCGGTGCCGCAGTAATCGTCATCGGCCTGTTGCTCTACGGCCTGCGCGGTCCTATCGCCCTGCGCCTCGCCGAGCGCCAGATCGATCAGCTCGCCGCGCTCGCCGATCCGCTCGGCGCACTCCCCGATGGCCTGCATGTCGGCTTGTGCGGTACAGGCTCGCCCATGGTCGACGCCCGTCACGGTGGACCCTGCACGGTGGTGATCGCAGGTCGACGGATGTTCATCTTCGACGCTGGACCGGGCAGCGCGGCCGTGCTCTCGCGCATGCGCTTGAACCCCGGGCAGATTGAGGCCGTGGTCCTCACCCACTTTCACTCCGATCACATCGGCGGGCTCGCCGACCTCGTACTGCAGCGCTGGGTGGCTGCCTCGTCGCCGGAACCGCTACCGATTTTCGGACCACCCGGGGTCACGCGGGTGATCGACGGACTGGCCGAGGCCTTTGCGGCGGATCACGACTATCGCGTCCTGCACCATGGCGAGGCCATCGTGCCGCCGGCCGGTGGTCGCGGCCTCGCGCGGCAGTTCACGCTGGGTGCCGACGGCCGCGCGCTCCTCATCGACACGCCGGAACTACAGTTGGTCGCGTTTGAGGTGGATCATGGACCCGTGAAGCCCGCCGTGGGTTATCGCATTGCCTACAAGGGACGTACGGTGGTGCTGAGCGGCGACACGGTCGCGAGCGCCGCGGTCGAGCGCGAATCTCAAGGCGTCGACCTGCTGATCCACGAAGGTCTGTCACCGAGACTCGTGAAACTCATGGAGAGCGGCTTCGCCAAGCACGCACGCCTTTCTTACGCACAAGTCATGGCCGATATCCGCAACTATCACACCGCACCCGAAGACGCTGCGGCCATCGCCGCGCGCGCCGGCGTGAAAATGCTGGTGTTCAACCATATCGTGCCGCCGCTGCCCGTGGATGCGCTCGAATCCGCGTTCCTCGGCGAGGCTCGAGAGCGCTTTGACGGTCCGATTCGGGTCGGCGTCGATGGCGACTGGTTCACCCTGCCCGCCGGTTCGACGGCCATTGTCGATCGCCGCTGACTGCGACGCACGCACGCCGTGAGCCTCCCGTGAGCAATCTGCGCAGCACACTCGGACGTACGGTAGCCCGCCTCGTCACGAGCGAGCGACGCCAAAGATTGCAACGCAATCTTTACGCCGTGCATCGACGGCTCGCAGCCCGACCCGCGGTGGTGCATTACTTTCACCAGTTCGACGATCCCTACAGCCAGCTCGCCGCCACGCAACTCGAAGCGCTGCAGCAACGGTATCGCATCACGCTGCGCTGTCACCCCGTGCCGCCCCCCGACGAACGGGCTGCGCCGCAGGCCGCGGCGCTCGCAGTCTGGTCGCAGCGGGATGCCGCGCGCTGGGCGGGTCACTTCGGGCTTGCCATGGCGAGCACCAACGAATCACCCCAGATTGCCGCCGACTCACCCGCCGATCGCGAGCGCGGCCGACGACTGCGCGAGCGGCTCGGCCATTATCTCGGGGCGATGTTTTATTTTGAAGGCGAGTGGTACTGGGGGCTCGATCGCCTGCACTATCTCGAGGCGCGACTCTGCGCCGCAGGACTCGCCTGCGTTGCAACGGATGCGGCGATCCGACCGCTGTTCCCGCCGCCCGCGCTGCAGTGGCGACATGTGCCACCCGCGACCACTCGACCTATCCTGCATTTCTTTTGTTCATTGCGCAGCCCGTACACCTGGCTTGCCGTTGATCGCGTCTGCCGACTCGCCGAGCACTACGGGGCTGAACTGCGCATCGATTATCTGCTGCCGATGGTCATGCGTGGCTTGCCAGTGCCGTGGATCAAGCGTCGATACATTCTGCTCGACACCAAGCGCGAGGCCACCCGTCTCGGTCTGCCCTTCGGCGACATCGTCGATCCAGTGGGCCGGCCCACCGAACGCGGCCTTGCCGTGCTGCAGCAGGCCATCGAACTCGGTTGCGGCGAGGCGTTTCTGCACTCTTTTCTGCGTGGTGCATTCGCCGAAGGCATCGATGCAGGCTCCGCCGCGGGGATGGCCTTGCTTGCCGAGCGCGCCGGACTCGCCGCTCGCGATGTCGAGCACGTCCTTGCCAGCACGCATTGGCGCGAGATCGCCGAGGGTCATCGTACGGACCTCGCGGGTCATGGCCTCTGGGGCGTACCGGCATTCCGAGTCGAAGGATTCCCGGCGGTGTGGGGACAAGATAGGCTCTGGATGGTGGAAGAGGACCTGATCACCGTGCTGCTGCGCGGTACGCAACCCGCTCGGGGCGCCTGATGCAAGCGAACCGCATGACAAAGATTTTGCTGGCGACGCTCGCTCTCGCTGCGTTGCTGCTGATCGGCTTTCGCGCACTGGGCGGCAGCTTCGGCCTCTCGCTGCTCTTTGTGCGGTACGTGATGCGCGAGGACAGCGCGCCCTATCGCGACGTCGCGTGGCAGCAGGGACCGGCGAGCGCCCCGGCGCCACTGCGCCCCGAAAATCCCGTCGCACCGCGCCAGCCGAACATCGTGCTGATCGTGGTGGACGATTTGGGCTATGCCGATCTCACGGCACACGGCCCAGGGCTCGCAGACGGTCGTGTGCCCACCCCGAGCATCGACAGCATTGCCCGAGGCGGCGTGAATTTCGCGGTGGGCTATTCCGCCAACGCGACCTGTGCGCCTTCGCGCGCCGCGATCATGACCGGCCGCTACCCCACGCGCTCGGGCTACGAGTACACACCCACTGCGCCGCGCTTCATGAAGATCGTGACTTCGGCTCCGCGCGGCAAGGAGGCGGAGGGTCGGGCGCTTTATTTTGCCGAGCGCGAGCGCAGTCAATTGCCGTTCGAGCAGATGGGCCTGCCGACCGACGAGATCACGCTCGGCCAGCTGCTGCAAGGCGCGGGCTATCACACGGTGCACATCGGCAAATGGCACCTCGGCGAAACACCCGAATTTCGCGCGAGCGCACGGGGCTTCGACGAATCTTTGAGCTTGCAGTACGGCGCCTCGATGTACCTGCCTGAAGATGACCCGCGGGTCGTCAACGCTGCCACCGATCTGAACCCCCTTGATCGCTTCCTCTGGGCTGCAGGCGCCTGGGGCGTGCGTTACAACGACGGCGAGGTCTTTCAGCCCGATCGATATCTGACCGACTACTTCACCGATCAGGCAATCGAGGTCATCGACGCCAACCGTCACCGCCCCTTCTTCCTGCATCTCGCCTACAACGCACCGCACACGCCACTGCAGGCCACCCGCGAGGATTACGCGGCATTGCCTTTCATCGAGGATCACACGCTGCGTGTCTATGCGGCGATGATCCGCTCGCTCGATCGGGGCATCGGACGGGTACTTGCAGCCCTGCGCGAGCGGGGTCTCGAGGACAACACGCTCGTGCTCTTCACGAGTGACAACGGGGCGCCGCACTACATCAGTCTCGGTGCCCGCAATGCGCCGTTTCGCGGCTGGAAGGCCACCTACTTCGAGGGCGGCATTCGCGTGCCTTTTTTCATGCGCTGGCCCGCCGGGTTGCCACAGGGCAAGACCGTGTCCGGCCCTGCCGTGCACTTCGATCTTTTTGCCACAGCCGCTGCAGCGGCGGGTGCGCCCCTGCCGAGGGATCGGGTGATCGATGGCGTGAATCTTTTGCCCTTCGCGCGAGGCGAGCGCAGCGGCTCACCCCATGAGCGTATTTTTTGGCGTACGGATCGTTATCTGACGCTGCGCGAAGGCGACTGGAAACTGCAATCGACGCAATTACCCCGCACCGATCGCCTGTACGACCTCGCGACCGATCCTCTGGAGCAACGCAATCTCGCGGCGGCACAGGCCGAACGGCTGCGCGCCATGAAGGCAACGCTTGCGCGCTTCGATGAGGAACAGGCTGAACCCCTCTGGCCGTCTCTTGGCGCCATGTACGTGCCGATCGATCGCACCTTGAAAGAAAAGCCGGCAGCGGACGAAGACTACATCTACTTTTCGAACTGAGTACATGAGTCGCCCCCGCGCATGACTAGTGATCGCTATACGCTGTACGGCTGGCACCTCTCCTATTTTTCGGCCAAGGTGCGCTGTTATCTTGCGCACAAGGGCGTGCCATTCGACGACGACGCGGTCGATCTGTGGACCCTGATGGTCACCATCCGTCGTCGGACCGGCGTAGTGGTGATGCCGGTCCTACATACGCCCGAGGGTGATTGGCTGCAGGACTCAAGCGAGATCATCGACCAACTCGAGCAAAGATTTCTCGAACGCCCGGTGTTGCCCGACACGCCTCGTCAGCGCTTTGCCGCCCTGTTGCTCGAAGCTTGGGCCGATGAATGGTGGATCCCGCTCGCCATGCACACGCGCTGGAGTTACCCCGAAAATTACGCGCTGTTCGAGCGCGAGGCGGGTAAGGCGCTGCTGCCGGGGTGGCCGCGCGCGCTGCAACGACGAGCGGTCGCCGCGATCGCCCAACGGCTGCGCGGCTACTTGCCGGTGGTCGGCGTGCGACCGCAGCAACTGGCGATGATGGATCGCTGGACCCACACCACGCTTGATCTTTTTGAGGCGCACTTTGCTGTCCACCCCTACTTGCTCGGCACGCGCCCAAGTCTTGCGGACTTTGCCTTTGCCGGGCCGATGTACGCCCACCTCGGGCGCGATCCGTGGCCAAAAAGGGTCTTCATCGAACCGCGCCCAAGATTGCGCGCATGGATCGAGCGCATGGCGAACCCCGCTTGCGACCCCGCGCTCGCCACCCCCGCGCCAAGTTGGCTCGCCGATGACGTCATCGCGCCCACGCTCGAGCCAATCATCGCGCTGATCGCAACCGAATTCGGCGAACAGCTGCGCGGCATCGCGCAGCAAGTCCGCGATCTCGCCGCGCGCTTTCCGCCCGGTAAACCCCTGCCCCGCGTCCTTGCGGACGTCGAGATGCCAATGGGCGATGGTCGGTTCCGTCGCTCGGCGATGCCCTACTCGCTGTGGATGGCGCAGCGCTACCTCGATGTAGCCGCGGCGCTCGCGGCGCCGGATCGGTCCTTGCTCAAGGACTGGCTCGCAAAAATGGACGCCGCCTCACTTCTGCAACTCGATTTCCCGCGCTTGCGTCGGAACGGCTTGCGCGTCGCGCTCGTCTGATATCCAATTCCGTTCGTTCACGTGTCACGGCTCCGATAATCTTTGGGGCGCACGCTGCAGGAATCCGCCGACATGCCAAACGTCGAACTGACCGTCAACGGAACACGCCACACGCTCGAAGATATCCCCGTCGATATGCCCCTGCTCTGGGTGCTGCGCGATCGCCTCGGTCTCGTCGGCACACGCTTTGGTTGCGGTCTGGCACAGTGCGGCGCTTGTACAGTGCACCTCGATGGCGAGCCGATTCGCGCCTGCTCGGTACCGGCGTCGGTGGTCACCGGGCGGGCCATCACCACCATCGAGGGGCTCGAGCGAGCGGACGGCACGCTGCACGCCGTGCAAAAAGCCTGGGTGGAACTCGATGTCGCCCAATGTGGCTACTGCCAATCCGGGCAGATCATGAGCGCGGTCGCCTTGCTGTCGCGACAGCCCAAACCCACCGATGCCGACATCGATGCAGCGTTGGCGGGTAATGTTTGCCGCTGCGGTACTTACCTGCGTATTCGCAAGGCCATCCATGCGGCCGCCGCCACCCTGGCCGGAGACAAGGCATGACCACTCATTCTGCATGGCGAATCGAGCGCATCGACCGCCGGGTTTTCCTTCAACTCACCGGTATCGCCAGCGCGGGCCTCGTACTCGGGGTCAGTTCGGCGGAGTCCGCCGAGGGCGGTGGACCTCTGGTGCCCAATGCCTTCGTCGAAATCTCCTCAGCGGGCATCGTGATCTTTGCTACGCAACCCGAGATCGGCCAAGGCGTGAAGACTTCGATCCCGATGATCCTCGTCGAAGAACTCGATGCCGCCTGGGCGGACGTCGAAGTACGCGTCTCACCCATCGATCAAAAAAAATACGGCATTCAGACCGCCGGCGGCTCCACCGCCACCCCACGCAACTGGAACCCGATGCGCAAGGCGGGCGCCGTGGCACGTGCCATGTTGGTCGAGGCCGCTGCGCGCGCCTGGGGTGTACCGGCGGCCGAATGCAAGACGCGCGACAGCCGCGTTACGCACGCGGCCAGTAACCGCAGCGCGCACTACCGCGAACTCGCGGCCCTCGCCGCAACGCTGCCCGTTCCCGATCCCGAAAGCGTGCGTCTGAAGACGCGAGCCGAATACCGTCTGCTCAATACTCGCGTGCCTGCCGTCGACGGGCGCAAGCTCGTTACGGGTCGCCCGACCTACGCGATCGACGTGCGTGTGACCGACATGCTCTACGCGACTTATGTAAAGTGCCCGCGCATCGGCGGCCGGGTGCGCTCGGCCAATCTCGATGAGATCAAGCGCGAGCCCGGGGTAGTTGACGCCTTCGTACTCGAGGGCAACGGTGACGTGACCGAGCTGAAACCCGGAGTGGCGATCGTGGCTCGTGACACCTGGGCCGCCTTCTCCGCCAGACAAAAACTCCGCGTCGAATGGGACGAGAGCGGCGCCTCGAACGATGATTGGTCAAGCGCACTCGCCCGTGCGCGCGAGCTCGCCAAGGCCGATGGCGCCGAGGTTGTGGGCGAACGCGGTGATGTGGCCACGGCCATGCGCACGGCAAAACGCACGCTCGCGAGCGATTTCAGCTATGCCTTCGTCTCGCACGCTCAACTCGAGCCACAAGTCTGCACCGCCTGGGTCAAGGCCGATGGGTCGGCCGAGGTGTGGCCGCCCAGCCAGACGCCGCAGCGCGCGCAGTCCGCCGTCGCCAAGGTGCTGGGCGTACCGGAGACCCAAGTGCTGATTCACCCGCAACGCGTGGGTGGCGGCTTTGGTCGGCGTCTTAACAACGATGTCAGCTGCGAGGCCGCTGCGATCTCGCAGCGCCTCAAGGCGCCGGTCAAACTGCAATGGACCCGCGAAGACGACATGCGCAACGATCTCGTTCGCGCCGGCGGTCTTGTCTCGCTTAAAGGAGCGCTCGATGAGCGCGGTCGCGCTACCGCCTGGCATGCGCATCAAGTCACATTCTCGCCCGACGGTAAGCGCATCGTCGCCGGTGGCACGCTGCGCGCCGAAGAAGACTTCGCGCCGCTCATGCCCAACCTGTGCGTCACGCGTAGCGTTCTGCCCTGGACCTCGCCTTGCGGATTCTGGCGCGCACCCGGCGCGAGCGTCTTCGCCTTCCCGCTGCAGAGCTTCCTGCATGAAATGTCGGTCGCCGCAGGACGCGATCACCTCGAGTTCCTGCTCGAGTTACTCGGCGAACCCCGCTGGCTACCACCGGCTACACCGGGTGCCCTCAACACGGGACGCGCCGCGGCAGTACTCAAGCTTGCCGCCGAAAAAGCCGGCTGGGGCGCTCGTCGACCCAAAGGCCGCGCGCTGGGTCTCGCCTTTTATTTCAGCCACGCCGCACATGTGGCAGAGGTTGCCGAGGTCAGCGTCGATGCCGCGCGGCGCATCACCGTGCACGCCGTCACGGTGGCCGTGGACGTTGGGCCCATCATCAACCTCAGTGGCGCCGAATCGCAGTGTCAAGGCTCGGTCATCGACGGCCTGAGCGCGATGGCTGCGCAGAAACTCACCTACGTGAATGGCGTGGTCCAGGAAACGAACTTCGATCGTTATCGATTGCGACGCATCGGCAGCGACCCGCGCATCGATATCCATTTCATCGAAAGCGAATACCCGCCCACGGGTCTTGGCGAACCGGTGTTGCCACCCGTGGCACCCGCCGTCTGCAACGCGGTATTCACCGCAACCGGCCAGCGCATCCGCCAATTGCCGATCAGCGAGGCAGGTTTCTCGATCTGAGAATGCCAAAGATTTCGCGCAGCTCCTCGATCGACAACTGACCTGGCGCAGAGGCTACAAGCCCCGCAGCGAACGTCATCGACGAACCGAAGAGATGTCCGACCGCCCGGCTCGCCACACCGAGCGATCCCATCGCCATGGTCACGAGTGGCAGGTCGAGCGCATGTCGCGCCTCGCGCGTAACCTCCATCAAGCGCAACACGTCCGACGAATCGACCGGCATCACCGCGATCTTGGCCACATCGGCACCTAGCGACTTGGCGTGCCGCAAGCGCTCATGTAGCGCAGCGCTCGGCGGCGTCGCGACGAAATCATGCGACGACAGAATGACCTGGGTACCGGACTCTTGCGCCGACCTGACGAGGGGACGCAAAGACTGCTCGTCCGTCGCGAGTTCGAGATCAATGAAATCGAACAAAGTCGAGCATGCCATTTTCTGCACAAGCGCCAACGCGTATCGCTCATCGAGCGTCTGCGGCATGCCGCCCTCACGCACCGAACGCAGGGTGAAGATCAGCGGGACATCACCCAAGGCGCGGCGCAAAGCCAGCGCCGTCTCCGTCACTGTCTCGAGCGAGGCAAGACTCTCGAAATGATCCGCACGCCACTCGAACACATCGGGCTGCTGCGGCAGCAAAGCCCCGATTTCAGCGAGCAGACTCGTGCAAGCAGACCCGACCAGTGGCATGCAAACAGCGGGCGTCTCGCCCTCGCCCAGCCGGCGACCGCGCGCCATCATCGGTTTGAAGGCTGTTGAAGATGCAGTGGACATGCGGGGTTAAAGGCGATTCAGCCGAGCAGATTCAGGAAAGTGGTGATGATGAGCGCATTGCTGAAATCGATGAAGAAAGCCCCAACCAGCGGTGCCACCAGAAAAGCCCGCGGCGCAGGACCGAAGCGCTCGACGATCGTACGCATCACCGCCATCGCATTCGCGGTGGTACCGAGCATGAATCCCGTGAAGCCACCACTCATCACAGCCGCATCGTAATCGCGACCCATCAGACGAAAGACGACCCACCAACAGAAGATCGCCACCATCGTGACCTGCAGCACCAGATTGACGATCAGCGGCAAAGCCAGCGACGCGAGTTCCCAGAGCTTGAGGTTCATCAGCGCAATAGTCAGGAACAAGGTCAGACACACGGCGCCCGTCTGGGATGTCACGGCCTCGGGCAACCGTATCCAGCCGGTCGCATCGTCGATATTACGGATCAACGCACCCACCAGCATCGCCCCCACGTAACCCGGCAAGGTCAGCCCTGCAGACACAAAACCTGCACTCACAAAACTGCCTAGCGCCATGGCCACGAATAGCACCGTTAGCCCGCGCAGGATCTCGCGAATCCCGGTCTCCTCGTTGTCAGAAGACGCCTCAGCGGCCGAACTTGCGGCCTGCGGGGGCTGCCGCTGCGGCGCCAGCACAACGGTGCCGCTGCGCAGCACGGGCTCGCGCGCACCGAAGCCCGCTTCGCCCGCGTGTTTTTCGAGCAGACGCGTCGCAATCGGACCACCAGCAAGCCCGCCGAGCACGATCCCCGCCATCGCTGCGGCAATCGCCAAACTCTCCGCGGCCTCGACGCCAGCGGCCGCAAACTGGGGTGCGAACGCCAAGGCCGTGGCGGGGCCACCCGCGAGTGCCGTCGAACTCATCAGCACGCCCATCAAAGGATGCTCGCCGAAGGCAACCGCCACGCCGATACCGACGAGGCTTTGCATCACTGCCAGAAAACTCGCCAGCGCAAGAAACAGCAGGGCTTGCCCGGAGCCTGCCCGCAGCAACGAAAGACTCGCGCTGAAACCGATCGAAGTGAAAAACGCGATCATCAGGGTGCTTTGCAGACTGGTGTCGAATTTGACCTCGGCCAGCTCGGCTTCATGCGCGAGCGCTACCAAGAGTGCGATCAGCAAGCCGCCCACAACCGCCGCAGGCACGTTGTAGCGCGCCAGAACGCGAACCCGACCCACGATGAAAAACCCCGCTGCCAGCGCGAGCCCGGCGACCGCGAACGTCCGGATGAGATCCAATTCGAACATGGCGGTACCCTAGCACGTCAGCGTCAAGACGCTGATAAGCATCAATGCTGCGGCTTCATGTGCCGATGCACCTTGCCATCGTGGGCGTGCATCGCGCCCCGCTCGACGCTGACCAGATTCAGTTGCCCGTGTCGCACACCGCGCTCGGCGATGAGCAAGTCGGCGAAGCGGCGTACGGCATCTACTCGCCCCTTCAGGATCAGACTCTCGA
>SXGQ01011309.1_pt1 | contig 12478 bp, 12 predicted proteins | sample 3178371 | NCBI WGS metagenome assembly SXGQ01 (sample SAMN11356859, study PRJNA531348) | freshwater metagenome | isolation source: freshwater sample F1-20 | place: China: Fuxian Lake, Yuxi | collected 2017-12-25
AACTCTACTAGAAGACTTGGAGATACATCAAAAACATTCTATAAATGGTGTAAAAGAGCAAGAAGGATTTCACTTCTCAAAAGATTATGATAAGTTCTGGGAACTGCAGAAACAAGAGAGATATTTGATTTCTCCAATGCCTGGTTGGAGTACTCACTGCGATGAAAATCATATCAGCCCCATAATAGACTGGAAGAAATTTATGAATGAGACTTATATCAAAGAACAAAAAGAAACACTTACATTAAACTATAAATGACTACAATCATAACATTAGATGGTGGATTTGGGAGAATCATCACTGCAATCCCAGCACTACTCAAATATTCTAAAAATCATCTAGACGAAGAATGGTACATAATGATTCCAGGGTGGGATTTTATTACTTGGGGCATTCCAGAACTTCAGGAAAGAACCTTTAATCCTGACGCACGAGGTTCATTTGATTTATTTTGGAAAGCAGACCAAGTAATCTCACCAGAACCTTATCGTGTTCCTGCATATTATCGTAATGAGATTTCATTAAGAGAAGCATTTGATGTAGAAATCAATGATTCCACAGACCATAGTGATTTACCACCAATGCAACTGAATATTTCATTTCAGGAAAAAAGAAGAGCATATGAAATCATAGAAGAAGCAAAATCAAAACATAAGAAATCAAAGACCATTGTATTACAACCCTATGGTTCTACTGCAACTCCACACGCATCTGGTATTTTTGATGATAGTTTGAGGTCTATTCCAGAACCAATGTTAAACTATTTTGTTAAAGAACTCTCCAAGGACTATAATCTCATCTTTATGGGAGCAAAGGAGTTTTATAATCTCAAAACTTACAAACCAGACCCTGACCCAAACTTGAGAGAATGGGCAGCAATTATTGGTGCTGCTGATTACTTTGTGGGTTGTGATAGTTGTGGTCAACACATATGTAAGGCACTGAATAAGAAGGCATCAGTGATGATTGCAGGAACTCATAGTATGAATGTGACTTATGATGGATTTCATATTATTGAGAGGGATGTGAAGTTTTATCCTGATGCTATGAGAATATCAGGTTTTCAGTCTCATATGTCCTCCAGATTAAACGAACCACGAATTGATTTTACACAGAAAGAAATAGAGAGTGCATGTCAAAATATTATAAAAAACATAGAAGGAAATAAGAAACCACAAATCATTATAGAAAAACCAAAGAACATTAACTATGGATGAAATACAAATACCAATATCAATAGGAGAACTACTAGATAAGATTTCTATACTCACAATCAAGTCTCAATACACAGACAACTCTTATGTAACAAAAGAACTTCAAGACCTCATATCAATCGCAAAGAAACATCAAATCCATGATGATTCTTATCTTACAAAACTACTCTCAATCAATCGTAAACTCTGGAAAATAGAAGATGACTTAAGAGTTCTTGAGAAATCACAAGACTTTGGTGAAACTTTTATAGAACTTGCAAGAAGTGTTTATAAAACAAATGACTTAAGAGCAAGCGTCAAAAAAGAAATCAATGAGAAATATAAGTCATCATATCAAGAAATAAAGGTTCATAAATAAAGAAAAAGAAACTCATATGGCTTACGTAGATTTTGCTGCAACAGAAGCAAGAGGAATGTATAGTCCTCCAAACGGGAATGACCCACAAATGCTTCCAGATTATTGGAGAGAGGTTATTGGGGGACCAATAAGAACAGACCTTCCTGATCTTACTAATGAAGAACTGAATGCACTTGGATGGAAGGGACCCATACAAACTCCACCATTACCAGGAACAAGTTATTTTACTCATGATTATCAGTGGAATAAAGAAACTCGTGAGTATGATGTAACTGAAATATCAGAATATGATAAACAAAGAAGAGTTCAATATCAACAGTTCTGGAATTTTTTGGTAAATGGTGTTAATATTAAATCTATAGATGAAAATGGAGAATTAACACTCATAACCACTGATAGTATTGCATATCAAAAAATTAAAGATACTGCAAAAGTTTCATTAGAAGCAAATACTATCGCAACAGAGTTTATTGCACTGATGAGTGATGCAAAAGCAGGAAGAGCAAATGTTGTAAAAATCCAAGAAGTACTTACTGATATTATTTCTGGTATTCCATTTAATGCAGAAGAACTTGGAGAAATACAAGAAGCATTTACTCAAAGTGGAATGTTCGCAGTTTATACATTAGAATGATTTTATGACTTATGAGATTATAGATGATTTTCTTGAGAAAGAAGATTTTGATGTTATTACCTCTACATTTTTTCCAGAAGACTTAAATAATCCAAATAACTTTGCTTGGACTTATCAAAAGGGTATTGTAAGAGACCCAGAGATAGGTCCAACTGGTTATGAGGAGCACGATTGGATTTATGTTCATCCACTATACTCAACAGATAATGGACTTAAGTTTGATAGATACTATCCAATAATCAAACCAATACTTAACAAACTAAAAACAAAAAAACTTTTTGATATTCGTGCAAATATTTTAGTCCCCACAGAAACTCACATTTATCATGAGTTTCATACAGATAGAAAAGTACCTCATAGAGTTGCATTGTTTTATGTAACAACCTCTAATGGTTTTACTGTACTTAAGGATACTACTGAAGTACAATGTATAGAAAATCGTATGTTACTTTTTGATGGGTCTATAGAACATCATTCAGTCACATCAACAGACAGTCCTCGTTGTGTGATTAATATCAATTATTTGGAGAATAATTAAAATGAATATCTGTATAATTGGAACTGGTGCGAGTGGATGGATTGCTTGTACGATGTTAAAAAAACTTGAATTTATTAAAAAAATAACCATAATTGGGTCTTCAAAAATACCTTCAATTGGTGTAGGAGAAAGTACTACTTTAAAGTTTGTTTCTCAAGTGCTAGACAAAGTAGAATTAAAAGATTTTGTTAACGAAAGTGATGCTGCAATAAAGTATGGAGTTTATTATAAAAACTGGAGTAAAAGAGACTTCATTCATTATTTTAAATCGGGAAATGATTTCTTAAAAACTAAAAATTGCGAAGAAAGTTATGGAGAGATGCTTGCGAATAAAGATTCAGACATTCACATACACGACTTAATTGGTAATAAATTATGGAACTTTATTCGAAAAAATGAAGTTTCTTTGGATACTGAAGAACATATCCATTCCTGGCACTTTGATGCTGGAAAATTTATTAATTTTTTAAAAAAAATAAATTTAGAAGATGATAAAGTAAACTATATTGACGATACAATAATAGATTGTAAGTTTTTAGTGGGGGAACAGATACAATATATCGTGGGTGAAAGTAAAATAAAATATACTGCAGATTATTTTGTAAATTGTTGTGGTGACAATGAATTAAATAAAAAAGTATTCAAAGAAGAATATGAGTCATTATCATCATACTTACTTACCAATAAAGCACTAGTATATCCATTAAAATACGCAGATAAAAAAGATCAATTTCATCCATATACTGTAGCAAAAACAATGAAACATGGATGGAGATGGATTACTCCAACTCAATCTAGAATTGGTACTGGTTATGTTTTTAGTGATAATCACATCAGTGTTGACGAAGCAACGAATGAATTTTTAGAAGATATTGGAGATAAGACAATACAACCATTTTTAGTTGATTTTAATCCAAAAAATAATAAAAAACCATTTAAAACAAATAGTTGTACAATAGGAATGTCATCCGGATTTTTAGAACCTCTTGATGCTCCTGGACTTCACATTACCATTGGGTCAATTTACGAATTAAATAAAATATTAAAATATAAAAATGATCTTTCAAAATTATTATTATTCAATAGAGAAATAGATGGATCAAATATCAGAATGAGCATGAAATATGAATGGTGGTGTGCTTTCATTTTGCACCAATATAAAACTTGCTGGAGAAATGATACTCAATTTTGGATAGATCACAAAAATGTCAAATGTGATTTTTATGATCAAATAATTGATTCAATGTACTATGTTCCAATTCATTTATTAGAAAGTCACGAATATATGATGTTTTTTCTTACAACTGCGGGGAAAGACATTCAGTGGAAATCAAAGGTAACGCAAAAACCATTTCCAGTTGAGCAACTTGACACAAAGACCATTCATCACTTAGAGTACATACAAAGTTTTTATGAATAACCTATGAATCTAGAATATTGGTATATTTTTCCTGTTGCAATTTTTATTTGTATTTTGTGTAATGCTTCTGGATTTTCTGGAAGTGTATTGTTTCAACCAATTTTCAATTTTATACTTGGTGTTCCTATTGCACAATCAATTGCAACAGGAATTGCTACAGAAACTATTGGAATGAGTAGTGGCGCATTTAGATATTGGAGGATGGGTAATAAGATTGATCTTAAAGCAGTCAAGAAAGTATTTCCATATGTTTATGCTGGTATTGCCACCGGCATCTTTTTGTTTATTTTTCTTCCCAAACTTTGGTTGAGATTAGCAGTTGGTTGTAGTATTTTTTCAATTGCAAGTTATCAACTTTATCTTGCATATCTTGGAAAGTTTGGTGTAAATGATAGAGCAGATCTTAAAGTTCTTGAATCACCAATATCACGATTTAAATCATTTTTTGCTGGTGTATCCTCGGCAGCAACAGGAACAGGAGTTGCAGAAATACATCAACCAATGTTTGAGCATGATGCTGGCCTTGCAACTAAAAAGGCAAATTCTTCTGCTATTTTGATTGAAGCACTTGCAAACTGGTTTATCACACTTTTGAATATTAAGTTAGGAAATATCAATTATGAAATTCTTATTTTTAGTGCTAGTGGTGTTCTTATTGGTGGACAAATTGGACCTTTAGTATCAAATTATGTCCCTGATAGAATTCTTAAAACCATCTTTGGTATTTCTGTATCTTCTATTGGTTTGATTTACATTATTACCTCACTTCAAAAAATATTACTATTGACTTAAGAGCATCTATCAAAAAAATCAACGAAAAGTATAAGTCAACTTACTGGAAGATAAAGTGTTATACATATATAAAATTATAAGTAATTCTTTATAATCACATATATTATGTTAGAAAAGATAAAAATGTTTAATTATGAAATAATTAAACATAAAGTTTCCTTATATTTATATAATGATGATTTCTTAAAAAAAGATATAGAAAATACTTTTAATAGTAAATTTGTTCTAAATAATGGAATATTTTCTTCCGAAATAATTGGAAAAGGATATTCTACATGTGGTCTTGGTAGTGTTTTTGTTACCGGTTTAACTAACATTGATCCACTTTTAAATCATATAAGTCAAATAATTTTAAAAGAATTTTATAATAATACAAAAAACTCAAAAATTTTATACACTAGAATGTGGATGAATAAAATTTATAAAAATTGTTCAGGAAAATGTCATACTCATGAGGGTGACAATGATGGAACAGCAATTTTTTATTTTAATGTTCCAGATAATGGAAGTAAGTTAATTATTTTAAAAAATAAAATAGATTCTGATGTTACTGAAAAACATAAAGATATATCTCATTACGTTGATGTTAAAACTGGAGATTTAATCCTCCATAGAAAAAACGTTCCTCATGCTGTTTCTGAACATATGAGTGACGATCCAAGAATATGTTTCATTTTTGATTTTAAATTAATAGATGATCTTAACTATAAGAACTTAAATTATGCATAAGATTATAGACAATGCTCTTACACAAGAAGACTTTGAGAATATTAAAAACTTTATATTAAATCCAAGTTTTCCTTGGAATTTAACACCAGTCGTAACAAACGAAAAAGAAAACCTACCAGTCACAGCATCTTATTATTTCACTCACGAGTTCTGGAGTGGTTTTCATACAGAACCACAAGCACAAGTCTTTGCACCTATTCTCAACCTTTTAGAGTGTAAAGCAATGATGAGAATCAAAGGAAATTTATATCCTTCTACAGAAACTATAATTCATCACGACAATCATATAGATTATGAGTTTTCTCATCGTGGTGCAATCTTTTATCTAAATACTAATAATGGTCTTACAGTACTGGAAGACACAATAGAAATAGAATCAATAGAAAATCGTTTGTTAATCTTTGACCCATCAGCACCTCATCACAGTACAACCTGCAGTGATGATAAGTGTAGAGTGAATGTGAACTTTAACTTCTTTTGAGAACTAAATATCTAAAAAACCACAATGGCAGTACAAGCAGAGAACTTTATTATACAACAAGGAGAATCTTTCTCTAAAGATTTTATTCTCAAAAACCCAGACCAATCTTTAGTTGGCATTTCTTCTTATACTTCTACTGCATTTCTTGCAAAGTATGCAGGAGACACAACGACTTATGCATTCACTGTGGGTATTACTACAAGTACCTCCACAATACGCATCTCACTTGCAAGTACCATTACTGCAACATTAGATTCTGGTAGATATTATTATAATGTCTTTACTGTGAATGGAGATTCGATCAAAGAAAAACAGAGAGAAGGTAATGTACTTGTGAATGCATCAGTTTTGAGTTAGAATAAATATAATAACAGTATAGAAGATTATATAAGTGTCTCTTAAGAAACCATCTGAACTTTTTAATCAAAAACCAAAAAATAAAGTAGAAGTTTCACAAGAAGCAAGAGAATATCTGCCGGAAAGTTTTGATTCATATAAATCAAATCTTAAAAATCTAGAAGTTCTCAATGACTTTGTAAACTCTTTTGGAACACTCAAAGAAAATATTCAGAAAATAGATGATTTAGAAGAGGTTGTTCATTTTCTTAAAGAAGAACTTGAGAATCTGATTAAAAAAGAAGAACTGGACAATGCAATGATGTCCAATCTTCTTGTACTAGAGAAGAACATACAAAAAATTGAGTTAAATCTTAAGGGCATTAATCGCAAAGATCTGAATAAAATTGAAGAAGAGATTGCAGAAATTGAAAATAAAGTTTCTTATACTCTTGAAGAAGAATTTCCAAAATACAAAAAGTCATTAAAATCAAATGAGATTTTTATCAAGGATAGATTTTATGAATACTCAACTCAAGTTGACGAAAAACTCAATCAGTTTAATGATTTCATAGACAGTTCTTTTGAGAATATTGAGAAAAATCTGCAGTTCATTAATGATAATCAACTTCTTGAGATTACAGAAACAGTTTTAAGTGCATCACAAGAAGTCACAAATCAAAATCAACTGATAGAAGAACTTACATTCAGAACAAAAAATCAAATCTTTGGTATAGAAAATGAAATAAAAGAGTTTTATTCTAAAGTTCAGAATACTTTTGATTCTTATCAACAATCACAAGAGAATAAGATTACATTACTAGAGAATCGCATTTCTTTATTTGGTGAAGAAGAAGTTCCAAAATATCAAAACTTACTGAAAGAAACAAAAATACAAAATGAGAAAAAACTTCAGAAGTTTGAGAATAATCTCACAGAAAAATATCATCAACTTACAAAAAATATAGAAAATCAATCTGATACTTTAGAGAAAACTCTTCACAATAAACTTAATGAACTTGAGATTTCTACATCAGACTCACAGAGAACTCTTGAGGAAACCTCAAATGATTATAAGAAGTTAATCAAATCTGTTGAGGCAAAGAGTCTTTTAGAAAATCAAAAGTTTGAAAAACATGAGAAGAGTATTTCAAATCTTTCAAATCTTTTTAAACATTTAGAAGATAATCTTGATATTATTCAAGAGAACTATTCAAAAAAAGAAGATAACTCAAAAGAAATAGAGAGTTTAAGAAATCAGTTCATCAAAAAATTAAATCTTCTTGAGAATGATATTTCTTTTAAGGAAAATGAAGTCAAAAAAGTAAGTCAAAAACTTACAGAAAAAGTTGAGATTATTTCGAGTCAGATTCAAGAACTAAATGTAAAAGACTTAAAGGAAAAATATACACATTTAACAAATAAAATCTCTTATGTTGAAGAAGTTTTTAGTAAATTTAATGAAAAAACAATACTGAATGAGGGGTTACTTAATCAACCATCAAATATAAAATCTAACGATCCCCTTACACCATTAGATCAAAAATTTGTTACTTTAGATCAACTTCAGCAACATTATCGACTATTCATTAATCGTATTCAACAACAAATCTCCACAATAGGCGGAGGAGGTGCAGGATTTATTTTTGATCTTGCAGATGTTGATTTTGATACAACCACCGGAGACAATAAACTACTGATTTATAATCAATCAACATCAAAGTGGGTTGGTATTGCAAGTACTGCGATTACTGGAAGTGGTGGAAGTGGTGGAAGTGGTGGTTCAGCATCTCAATGGGTATCAACAACGGTAGGTATTCATACACTTTCTAATGTTGGAATTGGAACCACAAATCCAACTGAAGCACTTTTTGTAATAGGTAATGCAGTTTTTACTGGAAATGTTTCTGTTGCAGGAACTATCACTTATGATGATACAACAAATGTTGACTCAATTGGAGTAATTACTGCACGACAAGATGTAATCATTCAAAGAAACTTATTTGTTTCTGGAATTACAACTCTTGGTGCATCTAATGGTATTGGTACAGTCACGATTGGTATTGGAAATACTGCACTTCACGTAAATGGAAATGCCCGAGTTACTGGTATTCTTTCTATTGGCCAAGGAACAGTCACGATTGATGGAAATAATAATACTATCACATCAGGACAAGTTACCATTTCAGGTTCTTCTATTACTCTTGGTGATAATGTAACCATTAATGCAGGTGCAAGTGGTATTAATAGTGCTCCTAATGTTCTTTATGTTGCAAAAGATGGTGATAATGATAATAATGGAACATCTATTGATAATGCAAAATTGACTATTGCGGGGGCAGTATCCATTGCACAATCAGGAACAACCATTAAGGTTCTTTCTGGAACTTATATAGAAAACAATCCAATCATACTTCCAGAGCAAGTTTCTGTTGTTGGTGATAGTTTAAGAGAAGTTACAATCACTCCATCAAACTCTGGAGATATTTTTTATGTAACAAATGGAAATTATGTCTCTAATGTTTCTTTTGTAGGTGCAGCAAACACTGGGGCAGTGATTGCATTTAATCCATCGGGTTCAGGAAATATTACACAGTCACCTTATATTCAAAACTGCACTAACTTTATTCCTAATAGTGTTGGAGTAAGAGTAAATGGTGCTCATGCATCAGGAGATACAAAAAGTATTGTAGTTGATAGTTACACGCAATATAATCAAGGTGGTATTGGTGTTTCTATTACAAATAATGGTTATGCACAGTTAGTTTCACTCTTTACGATTTGTAATGATATTGCAATCTACTGTGGTTCTGGTGGTGCATGTGATTTAACCAACTCTAACTCATCTTTTGGTAATTATGGTTTGGTTGCTGATGGAGTCAGTAACGAACAATATGTTGGTGTGATTACTACACCAGCAACAGCAAATAGTTCTACTTTTGTAGTTGCAGGAGTAGGAACAAATCGTCCTTTTGATGGACAGGTTGTTTATATTGATGACTTATATTATGAAATAAATAAAATTACTATTACGAATGGCGGTTCTAACTATACTTCTGCACCAACTCTTATCATTGCTGCACCAACAACTGACTGGGGAATTAGTGCAGAAGCAGTTACAACAGTCTCTAATGGTGTTGTAACAGCAATTGATATTATATCATCTGGAAGAGGATATACAACCACTCCAAGCATCACTATTGCTGGTGGAGGAGGAGGAAGTGGACTTACACTTTCGTTGGAGATCAAACCAAAATATTATGTGATTCAAAGTGCAACTAAACCATCAGTAGGTATTTCTACAATTACAATTACTGAAAATTTACCTTATGCAGTTGGAGTTGGTACAACAGTTCCTTTCTTTAAACAAAGTCGTATTCTTGCATCAGGACACTCATTTGAATATATTGGTTCGGGTACAACAATTGCAACGGCACTTCCCTCTACGGGTGGTGTCTCAATTCAAGAAAATGAAATTGATATGAGAAATGGTGGTTTAGTTGTTTATACTTCCACAGACCAATCAGGAAACTTTCGTATTGGTGATGGAGTAGCGATCAATCAAACTACAGGTGATATTTCTGGTTCAGCATACACCAGAAGTTTATATGCAAATGTAACCCCACTCATTTTAGCACTCGGAGGATAATTCAATGGCTCTTGCACTCAATGTTTATAAAACAATTACAAGTACTGCAACAACTTCATCGGTTGGAATTTATACTGCATCAACAGGGTACACTGGAATTGTATTACTTGCACAAATTGCAAACATAGGTTCCCAAACTTATACAGTTACTGTTTCTCATCAAAGATCAACTGCCGGAATAGCCGTCACAACAGAAATCGTCAAAGATTTTTCAATTTCAGCAAATGATACTGCAAGTATTTTGAGTGGAAAACTTGTATTAGAATCAAGTGATATTCTTGTTTTTTCGGCAAATACTTCAAATAATCTAAAATTCATTGTTAGTGTGTTGGAGACACTTAACTGATATGAGTAAATTTTTGAGTGGTAGGCAATCAGAACTTAAAGTTGGTATTGTTTCTTATACCGAAGATAAAACAGTACTTGAGGTTACTGGTAAGGTTGGTATAGGAACCACTAATGCAACATCAAAACTTCATGTTGTTGGTGATGTAAGAATTACTGGTGTTGTGACTGCTACTACTTTTGTTGGTGCTCTTACTGGTACTGCATCATCAACGACTAATATACCAAACTTAACTGGAGATATAACATCAGTCAATTCTGTTACATCAATTGCTGCTGGTGTAATCGTTAATGCTGATATTAATGCTAGTGCTGCTATTGCAGTTTCTAAATTAGCAGCATCAACAATTTCTGGTGTTACTTTAGGAAATAACTTAAATGCCCTAACAATAAGCACAGGACTTTCTGGTTCTTCTTATAATGGTTCTGGTGCAGTTACGATTGCGATTGATAGTACAGTTGCTACTTTGACTGGAACTCAAACACTTACTAATAAAACTCTTACATCACCTACTTTAACAACACCAGCATTAGGAACTCCAAGTTCTGGTACTCTTACAAGTTGTACTGGACTTCCTGTTTCTACAGGTATTTCTGGTCTTGCTGCTAACGTTGCTACTTTTCTTGCAACTCCATCAAGTGCAAACTTAATATCAGCAGTTACAGATGAGACTGGAACTGGAGCACTTGTATTTGCTACTAGTCCTACTTTAGTCACTCCAGCATTAGGAACACCTTCATCAGGGACATTAACAAGTTGTACTGGACTTCCTATTACCGGTATTACTTCATCCACAACTATTGGGTTGGGTGTTGGTTCTATTGAGTTGGGTCATGCAACAGATACTACAATCTCAAGAGTATCTGCCGGTGTAGTTGCAATTGAAGGAGTAAATGTTGTTACTACATCTTCTACTGATACTTTAACTAATAAGACATTAACATCTCCAACACTCACAACACCAGCATTAGGAACTCCAAGTTCTGGTACTCTTACTAACTGTACATTTCCAACACTCAATCAAAACACTACTGGTTCTGCAGCAACATTAATAACTGGTCGTACTATTGCTATTACAGGTGACTTAACTTATACATCTGGTTCATTTAATGGTTCTGGAAACGTAACAGGAACTGGTACATTAGCAACAGTAAATGCTAATGTTGGAACTTTTGGGTCTGGTGGTGCAATACCAACCATTACTGTAAATGCAAAAGGATTAATTACTGGAGTTACAACAACTGCTGTAACTTCTGGAACAACGATTACTGATGATACATCAACAAATGCATCAATATTCTTAACATTTACAAGTGCAACATCAGGTTCTATTTCTGCAGCAAATGTATCATCAACTAAACTTACTTTCAATCCATCATCAGGTAATCTTGGTATTGGAACCACTAATGCAACATCAAAACTTCACGTTTCTGGTGATGTAAGAGTCACTGGTATTGTAACTGCAACTGATTTCAACTCAACATCGGACATTAATCTCAAAGAAAACGTTAAAATCATTGTAGACCCACTTGATAAAATTACTAAACTCAATGGGGTTACATTTAACTGGAAAGAAAATCAAAAACCTTCCATTGGTGTGATTGCACAAGAACTAGAAAAAGTACTTCCAGAACTTGTAACTCAAGGTGATGTAAAATCAGTCAACTATAATGGTTTGATTGGAGTTCTGATAGAGGCAGTCAAAGAACAACAGAAACAAATTGAAGAACTGAAATCAATTATTAAAAATCAATAGACCACTTCACAAACTGACCACTCACCCTCTGGAATCTCACCAGAGGGTTTTATAATATGTAAGAATCCAAGGAAATCTGAATGTCCCTTTCTAACCTTGACCGATTGATTTTTATTGTTTCATTTCTTGCACTTATGAACTGGGGAACTCGGATTGTTAAAGTTGTTCTGACTTCTTTTTAAATGCTCACGATTTATACAAGTGGTTATGGATACTCTCACAAG
>SXGQ01172820.1_pt1 | contig 12478 bp, 11 predicted proteins | sample 3178371 | NCBI WGS metagenome assembly SXGQ01 (sample SAMN11356859, study PRJNA531348) | freshwater metagenome | isolation source: freshwater sample F1-20 | place: China: Fuxian Lake, Yuxi | collected 2017-12-25
TTCGACAAGGCCGTGTGGGAGCAGATGGGCTCGCAGATGGGCCTCATGGGTCTGCACATCCCCGAGGAATTCGGCGGCATGGGATTTTCCTACGTCGAGCTGGGCGTCGTGCTCGAAGAGATGGGCCGCGCACTCCTGTGCGCGCCGTACTTCTCCACCGTCGTGCTCGCCGCCAACACACTGCTGCACAGCGGTGACGATGCAGCGAAGAAGAAGTACCTGCCGGGCATCGCGAGCGGCGAGACCATCGCGACGCTCGCGTCGACCGAACCGTCCGGCAAGTGGGACGAAGCGGGCATCACGATGAAGGCGTCGGGCTCGGGTTCGAAGTTCACGCTCGATGGCACCAAGATGTTCGTGATCGACGGTCACACCGCGTCGTTGATCATCGTCGCGGCGCGCACCGGCAAGGGCGTGTCGCTCTTTGCGGTCGACGGCAACGCGAAGGGTCTCACGCGCACGTCGCTCAACACGATGGACCAGACGCGCAAGCAGGCCAAGCTCGAGTTCAAGGGCGTCGAAGCCGAACTGATTGGCACCGAAGGCAAGGGCTGGGAGGTGTTGAGCAAGGTGTTCGATCTCGCCGCCGTCGCGCTTGCTGCCGAGCAAGTCGGTGGCGCGCAGAAGGTGCTCGACATGGCTGTCGAGTACGCCAAGGTGCGCGTGCAGTTCGGTCGTCCGATCGGTTCGTTCCAGGCCATCAAGCACAAGTGCGCCGACATGCTGCTCGAAGTCGAGTCGGCCAAGTCGGCGGCGTACTACGGCATGTGGTGCGCCAGCGAGATGAACGACGAACTCGCTTCGGTCGCTTCGCTCGCCAAGGCCTACTGCTCGGAGGCGTACTTCCACGCCACCGCCGAGAACATTCAGATCCACGGCGGTATCGGCTTCACCTGGGAACACCCGGCGCACCTGTACTTCAAGCGTGCGAAGTCGTCCGAGTTGCTGTTCGGTGATCCGACGTATCACCGCGAGCAGCTCGCCCAGCGCATCGGCATCTGATCCTCGTGTTTCTGGTGGGGGTTCTTGACCTATACGGTCAAAAATCCTCACCAGAACACCGGGGGAGTTCGTTGTGTTGGTGATGTATGCCGTCGTTTCGGCGGTTTTGGTTTTTCTGATTGCGGCGATCGTCGTCGGCCGTGAGGCCCGGCGACTCGATGCGGTGGCGCCCCGCGCGGTGTACGAGATCGAGCAGGCTCTCTCGTTCGTGTCGGATGCCCTCCCCGAGATCACGCAGGCGCGTCTCACGCCCGACGAACTCGCCGAGTTGTTGCGTCTGCACCTGGTGTGGTTGCACGAGCGTGGCTTGCAGCCCGATCGCGTGATCGATCGCAAACAAGACATCGAACAACCGGTCGTGGTGACCGACGATGCACTGATCGCATTTCTGCTCGGGGCCGCCGAGACCGCCGGTGTTCAGCTCCTCGACGACGTCGACATCGTGAACGTCGTCGACGCCCACCTCGCCTACTTCGATGCGATCGGAGCCGTGGGCCCGACGGCCGATGAAGTCTGACCCGAAGGTCAGATCATCATGTTGAGGGCGCCGGTCACCTTCTGCCCATGCGCCGTGTCACCCGCGTACTCGATGCGTGACGCCATGGCGGTGGCATCGCGCCGCCCGGTGGCCAGCACCAAGAACGTCTCGGTGTCCATGGTGATGCGGGCGAGCGGAGCTTCAGGCTCCACATCGGTGAGCGACGCGCGTCCGTCGGCCACGGTGCACACGATGTGTCGGCGCACCCCACCGGTGATGTCGATGATCACGCTCTGACCATCGGGGGTGGCGGCGCGCTTGCCCACCACGATCGGGATCGTGCGAATGAGCCGGTCGATCGTGTGCTCGGCCGCACTGCCTTCGAGATTGCCGGCGATACCAACGACCCGCCGGATGTCTTGTTCGTGCACCCAGCAATCGAGGATGCGGATGCTGAGGAAGTCGGCACGAGTTCCCGGGCCGGTGGGGGTCATGGCCGGTTCGGCGAAGTACGCCTCGTCGGCCGAGCGGAGGGTCTTCATCCGTTGCGCCGCGATTTCGTTCCACTCGGCGAGCACCTGCGCTCCGGTGAGGCCACGTCGGCTGTCGATCTCGTTCTCGTTGGCTTCACCGATCGGATTCTTCACATGAGCGGCGGCGGCCGCCTTGTGCTGTGTGCCCGGCAAGCCTTCGAGCACGCGCTCGATGCCCACGAGGTGCGAGTAGTTGTCCTGCACCGACCAGCCGGGAAGTTCGGTGGCCGTCTTCCACTGTTGTTCGTTCAGTTGTGCGCCGAGTGCGCTCAGAGTCGCGAAGACTTCACCGAGGGTGTCGATGATTGCGGTGGGAATGGGCACGGGGATTTCCTTCCTTCGTCGAAGAATGAATGATCAGGGAGCCGGATTCTGAATCGACTGCCAGCGACGACCCTCGAGATACGGCGTGAAGGCCTCGCCGATGAACACCATGTCGGCGGCGGTCTTGGGAGTCTTGATTTCGTACAGTCCGCGCACTCGCGTGTAAGCCACCGTGAGATCCCAGAGCGCCATCGCTTCGTCACCCATCGGTGCTGGCACCACGACTGGTCCGAACACTGCCTTACCGGGTGTGTGCGAAATGCTGAGGTCGGCTCCGGTGTCCTCGGGGAACACGATGATCGGCACACCGAACCCGCCGTATTGCTCCACGGCGCGGAAGTGCTCGGCCTTCACGTCGTCGTGGGTGGTCGGGTCGGCCAGTGCGTCGTCCCAGTCGGACTCACGCGCGCCGATCGACACGAGAAGTTCCTTGGCCACCTCCACCTCGTGCGGGCGACGACCGTGTTCGTGCAGCGCGCGACCGGTGGCGAGATACCAGGCATCGCAGAGGTCGGTGCTGCGCCGGCGCAGTAGCGCAGCCACGCGCATGGGCGTCCAGCCGTAGCCGATCTCGCGCTCCCACGGATGCTTCTTGCCCTCGGGGCGGTTGACCTCTTCGAGGCTGAAGAACCGCCAGTCGATGGCGAGGCCGTTGTGGCGGCGAACCTCGCGGATCCAGAGCGAGGTCTGGTAGGCGTACGGGCACATCGGATCGAAGTAGAACTCGACGCGGGTCACTTCGGCGGCCATCTCTTCCCCCTCCGGATGATTCGGCGAGCACGAACCTAGTACCGTCGGAAGCCATGGAACGTCCCGCAAAGTTCGAGCACACCCGCTTCCTCGGCGACAAGCGCACGCAGCTGGTGTACGACCTCGACTCCTGGACCGACGAGGCGATCATCGACGACATCGTCGAGAGCGAGGTGGGCCTCTGCTTCGGGCCCGACACGCTCGCGGAAGCCCGTAACCGTGGGTACACGCTGGCCACGCCCGGTCGCACCCGTCGGCACCGCAAGCCGCGTGCGTGACCGATGCTGACCAACGGCACCATCGTCTCGTCGGGTTTCGACCTGCCGGCGTATCTCACCCGTCCGGCCGGCCGCGACGAAGCGCTACCCGGCGTGATCATGTGCCACTCGTTCCCGTTCGGGGCGGCCGATGCCCGGCACTCGGCGAGCACGTTCCCCGAACTCATGGATCGCATCGCCAACGAACTCGGCTTCACGGCCATGTGCTTCACGTTCCGCGGATGCGGCAACAGCACCGGCGACTTCTCTTTGCAGGGTTGGGTCGACGATCTGCGCGCCGCCATCAACTACATGATCGATCAGGCGCAACCCACCGGCCTCTGGCTGATCGGTGCCAACACGGGTGGTTCGGTGGCCATGTGCGTGGCTGCTGAAGATCCACGTATCCGTGGTTGTGCGTTGCTCGGCCCGCGCGCCGACTTCGACGACTGGGCCGCGCAGCCGCGCCGGTTCCTCGAACACTGTCGCGAGGTGGGTGCGGTTCGCACGCCGCGTTATCCGCGCGACTTCGACGAGTGGACGCGCGAGTTGCGTCGGTATCGGCCGGTGGCTGCGGCGGGAGAGTTCGCACCGCGACCGCTGCTCTTGTTGCACGGTGAAGAAGACGAAAGCGTGCCGGCCAGCGACACGCGCCAACTCGCCGAAGCCCACGGCGCGGCCGACATGCGCGTGTTCGACGGTGGCGGCCACCGATTGCGCCACGACCCACGGGCTATGGCGGTGCTCCTCGGGTGGCTCGACCGCCAGCGCCTCACCGACGACTAGTTGACGTAAAGCAGTTTTACTGCTTTACTGCATCCGGAGGTTTCCCATGTCCGAGCGTCTTCATGTCTTCTTGGCCCCCCAGAAGCGGGGTCTCATCGCTTTCACGCCCGACCTTCGTCGACGCCTCCGTTTGGATGAGCCCGGCGCACAACTTGAGGTCATGGAACTCGAAGACGGATCTCTCACAATTCGCGGCGTCGTCCCCGTCGACGCCGATCAGGCCTGGTTCTGGACCGATCGCTGGCAGAAGATGGAGGCCGAAGCTGACGTCGACATCGCCGCGGGGCGCGTGACCTCGTTCGACTCAGTCGAGGCCATGCTCACTGGCCTCGATTCCTGACCTCTGTTGCGCTTTCTCATCACTCATAGGTTTCAGCGGGACTTCGATCGGCTCTCCGCTTCGGAGAAGAAGCAGTTTCGCGAAGCGATCAGAGAATTCAGTCAGGCTTGTGATCGACTCATTTCCGAACGTCAACCAAGTTGGCCAGCGTCGCTTCGAGTCAGAGCAGTTCAGAGTGCTCCGGGGATCTGGGAAATGACGTGGTCGTTTGCGGGACCGGACGGTCGCGCCACTTGGGAATGGGCAACCATCGAAGTCGACGAAGGAAACGGCAAGGTTCTGGTTCCGGCGATTCGTTGGCGAAGGATCGGGAATCACCGAATCTTCGCGGAGCCGTAGTCAGCGGAAGCCGGTGGGGTGCGCCGAGTGCCAGGCGTAGGCCGACTCGATGATGTCGGCGAGTGTGTGAGTGGCCTTCCAGCCGAGCAACTGCGCAGCGAGTGACGCGTCGGCGTACACCTCGGCCGGATCACCCGGTCGACGACTCACGAACTCGTGCGGCACGGGGCGTCCGCTCACTCGCTCGGTTTCGCGCAACACCTCGAGCACCGAAGCGCCGCGGCCGGTTCCGAGATTCACGGTGATGTCGGCACCACCAGTGGCCAGGTGATCGAGCGCGGCCACATGTGCAGTGGCGAGATCTTCCACGTGGATGTAGTCGCGCACACCGGTGCCATCGGGAGTGGGGTAGTCGGTGCCGAACACCTTGAGAGGGCCACTCGCGCCGAGGGCCGCCTTCATCACGAGCGGCACGAGGTTGGTGGTGATCGACCAGTCTTCGCCGATCGCACCATCGGCCGCCGCGCCCGCAGCGTTGAAGTAGCGCAGGCTCGCCCAGCGGAGACCGCGCGTCACGCCGTACCACGAGATCACGCGCTCCATCACGGCCTTGGTCTCGGCGTACACGTTCTCGGGAGCGAGCGGAGCCGACTCGCGGACCGGTAATGACGCCGGACTTCCGTACACCGCGGCCGACGACGAGAACACGAGCCGATTCACGCCAGCGGCCAGTGCGCCTTCCACGAGGTGCACCGTGCCCTGCACGTTGTTGAGCCAATACATGCCCGGCGTCTCCATGGACTCGCCGGCGCTCTTGTAGGCGGCGAAGTGCACGATGTCGGTCACTTCGAAGTCGCGACACACGCGCTCGACGAGTGATTCATCGGCGATGCTCCCCACCACGAGCGGCGTGTCGAACAACGACTCGCGGTGGCCACGCTCCAAGGAGTCGAGCACCACCACATCGCGCCCCGACGAACGCAACAGCCGCACGGTGTGCGAGCCGATGTAGCCGGCACCACCCGTGACGAGGATGGTCACGCGAAACCTTCGTGCGTACGGAAGTGATGCACCATGCGGGCGAGCCCTTCGCTCAACTGCACGCTCGGCTCCCAGCCAAGAAGGTCGCGGGCCTTGGTGATGTCGGGGCAACGCTGCAGCGGGTCGCCTTCGCGCTCGGGCGGCAGTGGCACCGACGTGATGATGCTCGACGACCCGGTGACGGCCAGCACGAGTTCGGCGAGTTGGCGCATGGTGAATTCGCCCGGATTGCCGATGTTCACCGGCTCTTGCACATCGCTGTCTAGCAATGCCACGATGCCGCGCACTTCGTCGCTCACATGACAGAACGAGCGGGTCTGCGCGCCATCACCATGCAAGGTGATGGGTTCGCCCCGCAACGCCTGCTCCACGAAGGTGTTCACCACGCGACCGTCGCCCGGTCGCATGCGTTCGCCGTAGGTGTTGAAGATGCGCACGATACGAATGGGCAAGCCGTGCACCCGGTGGTACGCCATGGTGAGGGCTTCGGAGAATCGCTTGGCTTCGTCGTAGCAGCTGCGTGGGCCGATCGACGACACGTTGCCCCAATACGTTTCGGGCTGCGGATGCACGAGCGGATCGCCGTACACCTCGCTGGTGGAAGCAAGGAAGAAGCGTGCGCCATCGGCGAGCGCGCGGTCGAGCAACGCGCGCGTGCCCGTGCTACCGACGGCGAGGATCTCGAGTGGCATCGTTGCGAAGTCGTTAGGGGAGGCCGGACTGGCGAGATCCATCACCGCATCGAATGGGTCGCGCAGCGCCGGATGATCGGGCCACGGCATGGTGATGTCGTGCTGAACGAGGGTGAACAACGGACCGCTCACCAAGTGCGCCACGTTGGAGGCGCGCCCGGTGCAGAGGTTGTCGACGGCCACGACTTCGTCGCCACGGTTCACGAGCACATCGGCCACGTGCGATCCGATGAAGCCGGCGCCACCGGCGAGCAGCACGCGCATCAGCGGCCGATTCCCTGATACGCGAAGCCGGCGGCCGTCCACGCACCGCGATCGAGCAGATTGCGCGCGTCCACCACGCCACGACCCCGCATGGCCGCGGCCGCATCGGCCGCCACCACCGAACGGAACGCGTCCCACTCGGTGAGAACGCACAACGCATCGGCGTTGCGGCACGCATCGAGCGCAGAACCCACGAGATCCACACCTTCGGGCACGCCGAAGCGATGAGTGGGCACGGTGGGGTCGTGCGCCACCACGCGCGCGCCGGAGGCGAGAAGGCGCTGCACCACTTCGAGTGACGGTGAATCACGCAAGTCGTCGGTGTTGGCCTTGAACGTGAGCCCCCACACCGCAATGGTCTTTCCAGCGAGTGAACCACCAGCGGCGTCGGCGACTTTGCGCGCCACGCGATCGAACTGTTGCGCGTTTACGGTGATCACACCGCTCAGCAGATCGAACTCGTAGCCGGCGTCTTCGGCGATCTTCACGAGCGCGCGCGAATCCTTCGGGAAACAACTGCCACCCCACCCCGGACCGGGTTGCAGGAACGCGCTGCCGATGCGCTTGTCGGATCCGATGCCGTCGACCACATCGTTGATGTCGGCGCCCACGCCTTCGCAGATGGCGGCGATGGCGTTGACGAAACTCAACTTGGTGGCCAGGAACGCATTGGCCGCGTACTTGATGGTCTCGGCCGAAGCGGGGTCGGTCACGATGGTGCGCGCGCCGAGCGATGCATAGAGCGCGGCCACTCGTTCGGCCGCCGCGCGATCGTCGGCACCCACCACCACGCGATCGGGATGCAAGAAGTCGTTCAGGGCCGAGCCCTCACGCAAGAACTCGGGGTTCGACACCACGTGCGCATCGGGCCGTTGCAACACACGCTCCACGACCTTGGTGGAACCCACCGGCACCGTGGACTTGTTGACCACGATGGCGCCCTTGGGCAGAACGCCGGCGATCTCGGCCGCGGCGGCCTCTATATAGGAGAGGTCAGCCGAGCCGTCGTCGCCTTGAGGTGTGGGCACACAAAGAAAAGCGATCTCGCACTCGGCCACGGCGGCGGCTGCCCCGACCACGAAACGCAAGCGCCCAGACGCCAAGCCTTCGGCGAGCACGTCGGAGAGCCCGGCCTCCACGATGGGCATCTCACCCCGGGACAGACGCTCGACCTTGTGGGCGTCGATGTCGGCGCAGGTGACCGTGTGCCCGAGGTGCGCCAGGCACACTCCGGTGGTGAGCCCCACATAGCCCGTTCCGATCACGGCGATGCGGGACGACATGGGGCGTAAGGCTACCGACCACCCCAGTTCGGGGGTTCTATGAGTTGAGCAGGGCATTCGTCGGGAACCGGACGTGGATGACCGGCGTCGAAATGTGTCGCTGTCACAAAACGGACACTGCCCCAGTAACAACTCTCCGACAATTGAAGAAAGTGGTGTGAAGGTTCACGCAAGAAGTCCGTACCGACGGACGTTTCTTGAGGGAAGTCGCACCGAGTGCCAGACGAACCAATAGTTAGAGTACGGAGCAGAAAGGAAGAGCGCATGGCGATGTCAATCGACGATCCACGTCTCGTCGAGTCTTTCCGTGCCGGCGAGAACGATGCCTTCGAGGCACTCGTGCGCGCCCATCGGCCCGCGCTCTATCGCCACGCCCTGCGTCGCCTCTCCGACCACGCCTCGGCCGAAGACGCCGTGCAAGAGACCTTCACCCGCGCCTATCGCTCGCGGGCTCGCGTGGGTGACGACTGGCGTTTGTCGGCTTGGCTCCACCAGATCCTCGCCAACGTGTGCATCGACGAAGCCAATCGTCGTCGTCGCGAAACCGACAAGGCTGGTCGTTGGGCCACCACCGACATGCCGTCGCGTGGTGTGACCCCGGCGCTCGACATGCAACTCGGTCTCGACGCCGATCACTCCGAAGTGGTGGAAGCACTCCGCTTGCTCCCGAATCAGTATCAGGAAGCACTCACCCTTCGTTACGGTGCCGAACTCGAGTACGACGAAATGGCCGCCGTGCTCGAAGTGTCGGAAGAGAACGCTCGCGCTCGCGTGAGTCGCGCGAGCAAGGCCATGCGTCTGTTGCTGCGTCCGGTGGCTGCCTTCATCGCTTTCATGATGGCCACGGTGTTCCGCCGCGGCAGCAAGGCCGCCAACGCCATGTCGATCGGCGATTCCGCCACCGCTGCGTCGCACACCTCCACGTTCGCGGCCAACTTCGCGCCGCTCATCGAAACCGCGCAGGCCGTTGCCGTGCAGGCACCCACGGCAATCCCCACGCTTGGCAAAGCCGCCATCGGTATCGGCATGCTCGTGGTGGCCACATCGCCGGCTACCGCACCGGTCATCGTCGATCGCCTCACCGCCGACACCGACGAATCATCGGTGCCAGCCAGTGAGCTCCCGGCCGAGTCGGGCGATGCGGTGGTTGTCGACCCGGCTGACGCAGCCATCGAAGTCGACGACGCCGCAACCGGCGAAGCCGACGCCACTCCCGATTCCGTGCCGGTGTTCATCGCGGGCGAAACCCCCACCCCCGAGTACGGCAGCGAGTCGGCCACCGAGGCCGGCGCTACCGACGAATCACCGGTCACCTCCGTGGCCACCGCGCCCCCCACCGATCCGTCTGGCGAACAAGGCCAGCTCACGGCGAGCGGTATCAGCGTCACCCCGGCCGGCGCGCGTATCGACCTCTCGGGTTCGGCCACCCTCACCGTGGGCGACACCAATCTTTCGGGTCCGCTGACCGGCCGCCTCTCGTTCGTGACCGAACCCGATGCCAATGGTGTGCAGCGCTACGACGGTGTGCTCACCGTGGCCACCGCCGATGGCAACGTGGAGATCCGGATCATCGGGTATTCCACACTCGGCGACGACGGTTCGTACTCGCTGAGCGGGCGTTTCCGGGCCTCGGGTGCCACCGGCGTGATGCTCACGAGTGGCTCATTGAGTGGCTCGCTCGCCTCATCGCTCACTCTTTCGCTCCACAGTTAGTGCTGGTGGGAGCCGCCGTGGGCGGGTGGGCACCTCACGGCTACCCTCGACTCGCATGAAGCGGGGGACGTTCATCGGTGTGGCCTTGGCCGCCGCGTCGCTCGTGGGAACCCTGGCGGCCTCGGCCCAAACGGTGCCGCCGTCGGGCTGGCCGAACACGGCACTCACCAAGCCGATGATCGAAGGCTGGCCCAACGCGCTGCGGATGTACGGCGACAACCGCTACCAAACCGGCCTCGCCGCGGCCTACACGTTGCGCGGCGCCGGTGCCGACGATTCTTTCCCGTACGGCAACCCCGACCCCGCCACCACTCAGGGTTGGTGGGGGCTCGATTCGTGTCCGCGTTCGATCATCGTGGTGGCCGGCGACAGCCCCACCGACGCACTTGCCGCGAGTTCGCTCAGCGACCCGACGGGGAATTCGAGTGAACCTTTCTTGCAACGCAGCGCGGCGGCCGACCCGGTGTTCTACCCACCCGGTGGCTTCGCGCGAGTGGATACCGACTTCGCACCGATTCTGGTGACGAGCAGCGCGCGCCAAGGCGCCACGCAACTCGACATCGCCACGCGCCTCGCCGCGCAGGACATGCGCAACGGTGGCTGCACCACCGCGCGCCAAGCGATCATCGTGGGTGGCACACGCGCCATTGCCAGCACGGTCGATAGCGAACTCGTGGCGATCGGTTACGACGAAGTGTTTCGTGTGGCCGGCAGCACGCGTTATTCCACCGCGCGTCTGATCGCCGAATCGCTCGGCACGGCCGCCTCGCCCACTGCGAGTTGCCTCGACCTACGCACCAACGATGGTTCGGCGCGCACGAAGTTCTATGCCAATGCCACCGTGGAATACCGCACGTCGGCCACTACGTGTCAGCTACTACCGCGCACGGTGGTGCTCGCCGATGGCATTGCCGGCATCGACGCCCTCGCGGCCGGTTGGTGGACGAGTTTGTGGCAGGTGCCGATCTTGTTGCACGACGGCACCGACGACTTGCCGCGCCAAACGAGTGAAGCACTGCAAACCCTCGACGTGGAGAACATCGTGGTGCTCGGTGGCACCTCGCGAATCTCCGATGCAGTGGCCAATGAGGCCAAAGAGACCGCCGGTGCCGATGAAGTGATTCGGATCAGCGGCGACGATCGCTACGCCACGAGTGTGGCCATGGCCAAGTACTTCGGTGGCTGGTGGCCCACCGGCGATGGCGTGGATTTCGCCGGTAGTTCGGTGTGTGTGGCGGCCTCGAGCGGTGGCGTGACGGGCAAGGGTTGGCCCGATGCGCTCTCGGCCGGGCCGTGGTGCGGCCGAGCCGGCGGGGCAGCCGCCAATGCCGGCACCCCCACCCGGGCCCTGGCTCCCTTCAATGGCTCCGAACCTGGCACCACCCACGATTCGGCTCTGGCTCGCCCCGCCCACGACATGGTGCCCGTGATCCTGATCCCGGCCGCCAGCACCGGCCTCTCTTCCGCCGTGAGCACCTTCTTGGCCTCGGTGTTCCCGGCCGCTGACGATTTCTGTTCGGGTGATTCGTCGGCCGAGGGCTGCCTGAGCCCGGGTTTCGCCCTGATCTTCGGGGGCCCCTCCACGGTGACGGCCACCCAGGCCTCCGAGATCTCGCGCCTCGTGGGGGCGGGCAACGGCGGCACCCTGCCCACGCCGGCTCTCAGCCGGTTCTTTGTGACCACCCTCGACCTTTCCGGGGTGTTCGACGACCCACAAACGGGCGAAACCGCCTCCGACCTGCGGCTTTGTGCTCTGCGTAACGAGTATTCGGGCGCCCGCTGGCTACGAACCACCGCCCACACCGCCACCACCACCGACCTCGTGGACGACGGCGCCTATGCCGCCGATGCCGACGGCGTGGTGCGCTCGCCGGGCCTGGGCCGGCCGTTGTGCCTGGTGGTGGATGGTGGCGATGCCACGAGCGTGACGCTTACCGCCACCGGCCCCACCGGGCAGGTGCTACCGCTCTCGGCCTGGCAAACGTTCTCTCTGAGCGCCGACGACACCTTTGGCCTGGCCGCCGATCTCACCGCGGCCGCCCCGGCCACCGCCACCGGCGCTGATTCCAGCCAGGACGACTCCGAAGGTGGCACCACCGAATGGACATATGAGGCCACTGGGCTCTCGGTGGGGGCCAACATTCGCAACCAGGCGGCCACGGTGACCGCGGCGAGCATCGAGATCTCGCTCGAGCGTGGCGAGAACGACGACGACGTCTTTGCGCCCGACACCTTCAGTGGCACGTTCACCCTCACCACAAGTCTCGGCTCGGTGCACGGCACGCTCGAAGGTGAAGCGATCTTCACCGGCGGCGCGTGGCAACTCCGCGGCCGCGTGGATTTCGATCGCGGCACATCGTCGATGAAGTCGGGGTGGGGTGGCTTCCGTGCATCCATCACTAACGGTGTAACTAACAGTGCATCGGATGATGCGATCTCGTGGCGGATCGACGGCCGCCACGGCGCGTAACGAACGACGCAACACATCGCACGCACACTGTTAGCAACGAGGTCACTCGTCACCAATTGCTAACGGTGTACGCAAGAGGTGTAACAGAGGTTTGACCTGTACTGATGCGCTTCATAGCGTTCGTGCTGGCCAAGTTTTCTCGTGTCACAACTTCGGTGGTGACTCAGTTACAAGGCTCAACGGTAAGCGGTCGCGGGGCGTGAACAACCCAACTACTCGCAAGCCGATTTCAATTCCACAACCTAGGAGGAAACTTTGGAAATCAA
>SXGQ01372642.1_pt1 | contig 12478 bp, 9 predicted proteins | sample 3178371 | NCBI WGS metagenome assembly SXGQ01 (sample SAMN11356859, study PRJNA531348) | freshwater metagenome | isolation source: freshwater sample F1-20 | place: China: Fuxian Lake, Yuxi | collected 2017-12-25
AGTGGAACGCGCGGGATTTCGGGAATGTGGCGCACGAGGTGTTAGAGCGTTGGGGGCGGGATGAGGAGGCGCGTGAGTTTTCGAAGGTGGAGGCGTTGGCGGCGTGGTTCGACGGGGCTTTGGATGAGGTGTTAGACCGGCGTTTCGGGAAGGATCTGCCGTTGGCGGTGAGGATCCAGAGTGAGGCGTTGAGGCAGCGTTTGGGGTGGGTGGCGGAGGCGCAGGCTTGTTCGCGGGCGGAGGGGTGGCGGGTGATGGAGGTGGAGCGGGATATTGAGATGGAGGTTGGTGGGATGAAGGTGCGGGCGCGGATCGACCGGATCGACCAGCATGAGAAGGACGGGCGGTGGCGGGTTTTGGATTACAAGACGGGATCGGTGGACGGGGTGGAGAAGGCGCATCGGGTGCGGGTGACGCCGTCGTCGAAGCTGCCGGCGCATCTAACGGAGGAATGCGCGGTGTTGCATGACGGGCTGGACGGGAAGGGGAAGGCGGTGAGGTTGCGATGGAAGAATGTGCAGCTGCCGTTTTATGTGGCTGCTTTGTTAGAGAGTGGTGTGACGGGAGGGGGGCTTGCGTTGCCGGGGTATTTCGCGGTGGGGGCGACGAAGGCGGATGTGGGGATCCGGCATTGGGATGAGTTCGAGATGCCGGATGTGGAGGCTGCGAAGGCTTGTGTGGAGTGGGTGGTTTCGCAGATCCGGCAGGGGATCTTCGGGCCGCCGACGGAGCGGGTGGAGTATGATGATTTCCGGGTGCTGGCTCCGCGCGGGGATTTGGCGGAGGTTTTTGTTGAGGAGAGCGTGCCGGTTTTCCGTGAGGGATCAGCTTGAGGTGACCTTGACGAGTAGGCCTTTGCGGCGGGCGCTGCGCATGGTGAGTGCGAAGACGGCGCCTGCGGCGGCGAGGTAGACGAGGTTGAGGGAGAAGGCGGTGATCATGGGTGACCAGAGGGCGTCCTTGCCGGCGACGGCGGCGCGCATGCCTTCGAAGACGTGGGAGGGTGGGAGGGCGAGGGCGATGGGCTGGAGCCATGCGGGGAGTGAGGAGACGGGATAGAATACGGCGGCGACGGGTTGGACCATGAAGGGGATGGCCCAGGCGAGGGATTCCGCGCCGTGGCCCCAGCGGAGGACCATGGCGGTGGAGAGGATGCCGAGGGACCAGCCGAAGATCATGAGGTTGGCGTAGTAGGGGATGAGCCAGCCTTGGAACTGGAAGAGGTTGAAGGCGTATCCGGTCCAGGCGATGAGGGCGAGGACGAGGCTGGTGATGATGACGCGGAGGAAGCCGACGGAGAAGGTGGCGGCGAGGTATTCGGTCATTCTAACAGGTGCGGCGAAGACGTTGAGGAGGTTGCGGGTCCAGACGTCTTCGAGGAAGGAGATGGCGACGCCTTGTTGTGAGCGGAAGAGGGCGTCCCAGAGGATGATGGCACCGATGAGGAAGCTGATGGTTTTCGAGAAATCGCCATCGCCCTGTTGTTGGAGGTAGCCGGTGACGAAGCCCCACATGAGGAGCTGGACGATGGGCCAGAAGAAGAGTTCGAAGAGGCGGACCGGGTTGCGGGTGTAGAGCAACACGTATCGGGTGAGGAGTGCGAGGATGACGGAGGGGTTCATGGTGTGACGACCTCCCCGCTGCGGGCGACTTTGATGAAAACGTTTTCGAGGTCGGCTTCCTGGAAGTGGTCGACGATTTCGGCCGGGGTGCCCTGGGCGAGGATGCTGCCCTGGTGGAGGAAGAGGACACGGTCGCAGACTTCCTCGATGTCTCGCATGTTGTGGGAGGTGTAGAGGATGGCGGGGCTGCGGTCGTGTTGGACGCGGCGGACGAGTTTGCGGACCTTGTCGGCGATGTCCGGATCGAGGGATGCGGTGGGTTCGTCGAGCATGAGGAGGTCGGGGTCGTTGAGGATTGCTTTGGCGAGGTTGACGCGGGTGGATTCGCCGGCGCTGAGGCGGCCGGTGATGCTGTCGGCGAGGCGGGTGATTTCTAGCAGTTCGAGGAGTTCATCGACCTTGCGTGAGGGGTTTTTCACGCCGTAGAGGCGGGCGAAGATGCGGAGGTTGTGTTTGACCTTCAGGTTGGAGGGGAGGCTGGCGTAGGTGGTGCAGAAGTTGGTGCGTTTGAGAATGGCGAGGCGTTGTTTGGCGAGGTCCATGCCGAAGACGCGGATGGAGCCGGAATCCGGGGTGATGAGGCCGAGGATCATGCTGAGGAGGGTGGTTTTTCCCGCCCCATTGACGCCTAACAGGCCGACGACTTCGCCGGGGTTCACGTTGAAGGTGACTGATTTGACCGCCGTGAAGGTGCCGAAGGATTTGGCGAGGTTGGTGACTTCGAGGAGGGGGGCGGGCATGAGATTTGCCGCAGGTTAGGTCCGGTCGTGGTGACCGCAACGATGGATTTCCCGACTGCCGGAGGATTTATTCGTCCTTGAAGGGTTCGGCGCGGCGTTCGTTGATGCAGCGGGAGAGCCAGAGGACGAGTTTTTCGGCTTCCTCGGATTCGTTGCGGAGGGAGCTGAGGGCGTTCCAATCGACGTGGGGTCTGGATTGGGTTGCGGCGATGCGGTTGACGTCGAGTTTTCCCATGATAGCCTCGGTTTCGCGGGGGTGAGCGTTGAGGATGTTTGCGGGGCGGGGGAGGTCGTCGAGGGTTTCGGAGGTGAGGCCGAAGGAGGTGACGCCGATGCCGAAGTGTGCGCTGAGGCGGCGGAGGCCATCGGCGAGGGCTTCGTCCTCGATGGGTGCGGCGTAGATGAGTTCGCCGCCTTGGGCCCAGAGGGAGACGGCGAGGGTTTGGAAGAAGTCCTCGCGGTAGGTGTGGAGGGAGGGTTGGATGCGGAGGCGAGCGCCGTGGAGGCGGAATGGGGCGATGCCGAGGCGTTGTTTGAAGGCAAGCATCGTTTCGTCGAGGGACATTTCCTCATCGGGCGAGCCGCCGGTTTCCCAGTCGACGAGCATGAGTTCGGGGAATTTCCAGAGGTTGGCGATGGGTGCGTTTTTGGCGAAGGCCTGGCGGAAGGCGAAGGGGAAGCGGCCGTTGATTTCGAAGTATCGGGTGACGACGGCGCGGAACTTGCGGATCCGCAGCATGGTGGCGTCGACTTCGCCCTGGTCGGGGTTGAGGTCGTCGAGGCGGCCTTGTGTTAGAGAGAGGAGTTCCTGAGCGCCGGAGAGGGCGGGGAGCGGGGCGCTGCGGCGGTAGTAGCCCTGGCCTTTCTCGACCTTGGCGATCGGGGATGCCGGATCGCAGGACATGATGGAGAAGTGGTAGCGGAGGGAGGCGTCCGAGTAGTTGCCGTTGAGCTGGAGGCGGGTGAGGCGGATGAGTTCCGTGCCTTTGATCGCATCACTGGGGTTTCCGGGAAGCAGGGTGGGGAGGATGTCCGTCAGTTGTTTGCGAAGACTCATGGGTGGGATCGGCGACGTTCGCGATGGATTGAATCCAATTCACCCGGTTGCGGATCATCAAGCCCCAAAAGGATTCATTTTAAAAAAGAAAGCGGTAATGTCAGGATTTTTTAGATAGTTTGGTGGTGGGAGGGTGGGGGTGAGGAGTAGGGGGTAAAAAATGGAGTGATTGGGAATCGGTGGTGGCGTTGGGGAACTGGGGTGGGTTGAATGGGTGGAGATACGGATGCATGAAACGATTTGACATCAAGTTAGCGAACCTCCGGAGCGGATCGACGGCGGCGTCGGATTTCATCATTGCGGATGCGAAGGATGCGGACATGGCGTTCGGGGTGACTGCGCCGGGGCCGCAGGCGGGGAGTTGCCGGCATGGTTTCAATGAGTCCGAGGGGTGTTGGAAGACGTTGGCGGATTACCGGGAGCAGATCCGCGGGGTGATCGCGCAGGACATTGTGGATATTGTTTTGCTGTCGGCTTCGAATCTGGAGCAGTTGGGGATGCGGGAGCGGTTGTTCGAGGGTTCCGCGATCACGCCGGCGGCGAGGGCGAATGATACGTCGGATGTGTGGGCAGTGCGGGGTGGAAAGTATCCGACGGATCATCCTTCGCGTTCGTTCCGGAGCGCGACGATCGATCATATCAAGTATGGGAGGCTGGTGGAGGATCACCGGCAGCCGTTCAGCGGTGCGGATCTGGGGTTGTATTCGATCACGTTCACGAATCACATCGACTGGGATTACAAGGCTCTATCAGACTATCAGGATTTTCGGATCGAGGCGGAGCGGAAGGGGTTCCGGCATTTTCTTGAGGTGTTCAATCCGAACGTGAATCCTGGGATTCCGGACCGGAAGGTGGCGGGGTTTCTGAATGACCACATCATCCGGACCTTGGCCGGGGTGACGGAGGCGGGGAGGCCGGTGTTTTTGAAGATCCCGTATAACGGGCCGGGGCCGCTGGAGGAGTTGGTGTCCTATGATCCAGCGATGGTGGTGGGGATTTTGGGTGGGAGTGCGGGGACGACGCTGGATGCGTTCCAGCTGATCCATGATGCGCGGAAGTATGGGGCGCGGGTGGCCTTGTTCGGGCGGAAGATCAATCTATCAGAAAGTCCGTTGGCGTTCATTGATTTCCTGCGGCGGGTGGTGGATGGTGAGATCGCGCCGGTGGAGGCGGTGAAGGCGTATCATGGGGTTTTGCAGGCGACGGGGGTGAGGCCGCAGCGGCCGTTGCAGCAGGATTTGCAACTGACGGCGAACAAGATGAGTTACCGGTGAGATGTGATGAGCGCGCTGAATCCTGTTGCTAATGTGTTAGGGCGGCTGGCCGGGGTGGATCCGGGCGGGTGCCGGGTGGTGGCGGGGTTTGACGGGTTTGTGGACGAGATGATCACGCTGGTGGGTGAGCGGCGGGGGCTGGATGATTTCACGCGGGTGCCGGACATTGCGGCGTTCGGGGCGCAGATTTCCGCATCGGCGGGGCACAGCAGTTTGCGGGAGATCGTGATCGACGGTGCGGATGCGGGGGGGTGTGCGGTGAATCTATCAGACGGGTTGGGGAGTCTGGGGGTGGTGGTGGATTGTTTCGCGACGCTGGGTGAGCCGGTGCATGGGGCGTTCGCGGATGTTAGAGGGAAATGCAGGGGATTTCACTCGTGGGGGAGGGAGCCGGGGCGGACGCTGGCGTTTGAGTTCGGTGACGGGAAGGTGATGTTCAGCGCGGTGAGGCAGTTGGCGGATTTCACGCCGGAGCGGGTGCGGGGTTTTCTGGAGGATGGTGAGTTTGCTAGGAGTTGTGGGGAAGCGCAGGTGATTGCGCTGACGGACTGGACGTTGTATCCGCACATGACGGAGGTTTGGAGGATGTTGCAGCGGGAGGTGTTCGGGGGGCTGGGGCATCGACCGGAGTTTTTCATCGATCTAGTGGATCCGACGGGGCGTGCGGAGGGGGATGTGCGCGGGATGTTAGAGTGTCTGAGGGGATTCGAGGAGGCGGGGAGGGTGACGTTGGGGCTGAACGGGAATGAGGCGAATCTTTTGTGCCGGATGCACGGGTTGGCGGTGAGTGGGGCGGGTGGCGGGGGAGAAGAGTTGTTAGGGCAGGCGGTGGCGCTGAGGGATTTGTTAGGAATCGGGCGGGTGGTGATTCATCGGGCGAGGCATGCGGTGTCCGCGTGCGGGGCGGGTGGTTTTTTCCAGGAGGCTCCGTTTTGCGAAGCGCCGCGGAAGAGCACTGGGGCGGGGGATCGGTTCAATGCGGGTTTTTGTTTGGGGTTGGCGCTGGGATTTGGGGATGGGGATTGTCTGGTGTTGGGGTGCGGGGTGGCGGGGTGGTTCGTGCGGAAGGGGGCGAGTCCGAGATTTGAGGAGTTGAGAGGGTTCCTTGGGGAGTGGGCTGATGGTTTGATTTTGTGAATGGAGGGAGGTTTTCGGATTTTTAAAGACGATGGCGTTGTGGGGCGGCGGTTCTTTTGGTAGGAAAATTCCGTTCCGACCGAAAATACCATGAAACCAACCATTCAACTGGCAGCGTTGCTGCTCGCATTAAGCCCCATCGCGATCCTTCCAGCGTTCGCGGAGGATGTTCCAGCCGCCGAGAAGGAAGCGGAGGTGAAGCCACTCAAGATGGGCGATCCCGCTCCGGCGTTCAAGGTGACCGAGTGGTATAAGGGGGAGGCGGTGACTTTGGATGACAAGGGCACTTTCATTGTCGAGTGCTGGGCGACGTGGTGTGGTCCTTGCATTGCGGCGTTTCCGCATTTGAGCGAGATCGCGAAGGCGAACGAGGGGAAGGTGACGGTGATTGGCGTGAATGTCTGGGAGCGCAAGGAGCCCAAGGAGGTGAAGGAGTTTGTGGAAGCGCAGGGTGACAAGATGAGTTATCTGGTGGCTGCGGATGGTGAGGAAGTGATTGCGAATGATTGGTTGAAGGCGGCGGGCAAGAACGGGATTCCGTGCGCGTTTGTCGTGAGCAAGGGCATTGTGTCGTGGATCGGGCATCCGGCGGCGCTGGATCAGAAGCTGATCGATTCGATTGTCGATGGGACCTACGACATCGCAGCTGCGGTGAAGGCTGAGGAGAAATCGCAGGCCGCGGCGAAGTATTTCCAGGACAACGTGGTGCCTGCGCTGACCGAGAAGGATTATGCGACGGCGATCACGAAGCTGGAGGAGATGAAGAAGGAGTTTCCGGATGATGTGGCGATCATCGACGGGCACATCGAGCGGTTGAAGAAGATGGCTCCGGCGGAAGAGGAATGATCCGGTTTACGGAAGATTACAGATTGTAAATGCGCGCGGCGTTTCCTGAGAGGAATGCCGCGCGTTCGTTTTGTGTCAGGTCGCCGGCGATGCGTTTTGCCATTTCGGACCATGTTAGATAGTCCGGAAGCCGGAGGAGGGAGACGGGCCAATCGCTGCCGTACATGAGGCGGTGGGGGCCGAAGAGGCGGAGGGTTTCGTGGAAGTAGTTGCGGAGGGAGGGTTCGTCGATTTCGGGGTCGCGGCATTCGGTGGCGAGGCCGGAGAATTTGATGCCGGTGATGTTCTCGCGTTTGGCGAGTTCGGTGATGCCTGCGAGCCATGCGGGCTCGATGAGGCTGCGGTGGATTTCGGGTTTGGCAAGGTGGTCGATGATGAAGGAGAGGTGCGGGTGGCGGTCGACGAGGCGGATGGCGGCGGGGAGTTGGTTCTGATAGATGAGGAGGTCGTAGGTGAGGTGATGCGAGGGGAGGAGGGTGAGGCCGCGGTTGAAGGCGGGGTCATCGAAGAAAGATTCGGGTTCGTCCTGGAGGACGTGGCGTGCGCCTTTGAGTTTGGGGTGTGGGGCGAGTTGTTCTAGCGAGGCTTCGAGGGTGGGTGACGCGAGGGGAAGCCAGCCGACGATGGCTTGGATGAGGGGTGAGGAGTCGGCGAGGTCGAGGAGCCAGCGTGTTTCCTGGATGGATTGGCGTGCTTGGACTGCGATGGTGCCGGTGAGTCCGGCGGTTTGGGCGGCGGATTCGAGTTCGGGGATGAGGTAGTCTTTTTGGAGTGCGCTGGCTTGTGGGATCCACGGGTATTCATTGGGGCTGTAGGACCAGAGGTGGTGGTGTGAGTCTAACATTGTTGATGCTGAAGGCGTGGTGGTGTGGGAGGGAGTCAATTGAATTCCTGCAGCCAGCTCTGGGCCGGGTTACCAGCCTTCGCGGTTGGTTCGTTTGACGAATTGTGCGGCTTCGGGGCAGTTGGGGGATTTCATGCCGGGGCCGTCCCATTCCATGCGGACGCCTTCGCCGACGCGGAGGGCGATGCAGCCGAGGAGGATGATTTCGGTGAGGTATCCGGCGATCTCGAAGTTGGAGTAGGCTGGGGTTCCGTCTTTCATCATGTCGAACCATTCCTGGTTGTGGCCGGGGGAGCGCGGGATGGTTTGGGGGACGGCTTTGGCGGCTTCGTGGTCGTTGCCGTTGGTGAAGGTGGGTTCGCCTTCGAGTTTGAGGAAGAATTGCGAGCCGTAGTCGTCCGGGGAGAAGAGGATGCCTTTTTCACCGATGATGAGGCAGCCGCTGGCGGGGAGGGAGCCGTTCATGGCGACGACTTCCTTGACGAGGTTGGGGTAGGGGCGGAGGGGTTTGAAGTCGGAGTCCGGGGAGCCGTCGTACCACCAGAATTTGAGTGGGGGGAGGCCTTCGCGTTCGGGGAATTCGAAGCGGATGCGTGAGGATTTGGGGTAGCTTTCCTGATAGATGCGTGAGGCCATTTCGCATTCGACGACGGTGGGGTAGCCGAGTTTGAGTGCGCGGAAGGGCATGTTGACGGTGTGGCAGGCCATGTCGCCGAGGGCACCGGTGCCGAATTCGGTCCAGCCGCGCCATGCGAAGTCGTGATAGGCTTTTTCGACGTAGGGGCGGTTTGCGGCGGGTCCGAGCCAGAGGTCCCAGTTGAGGTGGGCTGGGACGGGGCTTTCCTCTTTGGGGCGGTCCATGCCTTGAGGCCAGATGGGGCGGTTGCTCCAGACGTGAAGTTCGAGGGGTTTTCCGATGATGCCGGCTTCGATGACTTCGACGGCACGGCGGAGGCCATCGGCGGCGCTGCCCTGGTTGCCCATTTGGGTGGCGAGTTTTTTCTCGAGGGCGATGCGGCGGAGTTCGCGGGCTTCGAAGACGGTTTGGGTGAGGGGTTTCTGGCAGTAGATGTGTTTGCCGAGGTTGAGGGCCATCATGGCGGAGGTTCCGTGCATGTGGTCTGGGCCGGAGATGGTGACGGCGTCGATTTCCTTGTCCATTTCCTCGAGCATTTTGCGGTAGTCGGCGAATTTGGCGGCTTTGGGGTATTGGGCGGCCTTTTTGTCGAGGAAGCGTGAGTCGACATCGCAGAGGGCGACGATGTTGCCGCCGCAGGCTGCGGCTTCGTTGACGTCGCTATCGCCTTTTCCGCCGACGCCGATGCAGGCGATGTTGAGGCGGGTGTTGAGGTTCTTGCCGCGGACGATGGCGGGGAATCCGAGGAGGAGTCCGGTGGCTCCGAGGCCGGTTTGTTGTAGGAATTTGCGGCGATGGATGAGTGACATGGCGGGTTTGGTGGGTGAGTTGGTGTGGAAAGCGGGCGGATTGAACCGCAACTGGGCCGATACCTGTGGGATGGGTGAGATCTTTCCTGAAAATTGTGGGAAGTTGGTGGTTTCGGAAAGGAACCGGAGGGGGCGGGCGTTTTGTTTCAGCCAATTGTCCAATCCTTTGTTCCATGTGCCGATTTGTTCTTTTCCTGATTGTTGTTTCCTGCGGGCTGCTCTCCGCGGCGGAGAAGCCGAATATTGTTTTTTTGTTTTCCGATGACCACGCGTTGGCGGCGATTTCGGCGTATGGGAGCCATTTGAAGGATGCGGCGCCGACGCCGAATCTGGATCGGATCGCGAAGGAGGGGGCGTTGTTCCGGCGATCGTATTGCACGAATTCGATCTGCGGGCCATCGCGGGCGTCGATTCTAACAGGGAAGCATTCGCACAAGAACGGATTTCTGGACAACGAGATGTGCGAGTTCGACGGGTCGCAGGCGACGTTTCCGAAGGGCTTGCAGGCGGTGGGGTATGAGACGGCGATTGTGGGAAAATGGCATTTGGCGAGCAAGCCGACGGGTTTCGACTATTGGGAGATTCTTCCGGGGCAGGGGAGTTATTACAATCCGGACTTCGTGCAGATGGACGGGACATCGAAGCGGTTTGAAGGGTATTGCACCGACATTGTGACGGACAAGGCGCTGGAGTGGCTGAAGACGAAGCGGTCGAAGGACAAGCCGTTTTTGCTGATGTGCCAGCACAAGGCACCGCACCGGAACTGGATGCCGGCGGCGCGGCACTATGGGTTGTTCAAGGATGCGGATCTGCCGGAGCCGGCGACGCTGTTCGATAATTACGAGGGGCGTAGTAAATTGGTGGCCGGGCAGCAGATGTCTGTGGCGGAGGATTTCCATTGGGGGCATGATCTGTTGCTGCATGGCAAGCCGGTGGATCCCAGGTTTCTGGGAGGGATTCCGAATGGTGAATACCAGCGGATGACGGAGGCACAGAAGGCGGAGTTCGACGCGGCGTATGGGCCGGAGAACGAGAAGTTCATCGCGGATCTGAAGGCGGGCAAGCTGGATGATGTGGCTTTGACGAAGTGGAAGTATCAGCGTTACATCAAGAACTACCTGCGTTGTGTGCGGGCGGTCGATGAGAATGTGGGGCGGGTGCTGGCGTATCTGGATGAGGCGGGTCTATCAGAAAACACGATCGTGATCTATTCCTCGGACCAGGGGTTCTATCTGGGAGAGCACGGTTGGTATGACAAGCGGTGGATGTTCGAGGAGTCGCTTTCGATGCCGTTCCTGATCCGTTGGCCGGGGGTGGTGAGGCCGGGGGGGCGTCCTGAGGCGATGATCCAGAACATCGACTATGCGCCGACGTTTCTAGCGGCGGCGGGTGCTCCGGTGCCTGAGGACATCCAGGGGCGGAATCTGCTGCCGGTGTTGCAGTCCGAGGCGACGCCGGAGGATTGGCGGAAGTCGATTTACTATGCTTATTATGGTGAGAACACGCACCGGGTGCCGATGCATGACGGGGTGCGGACGGAGAGGCACAAGCTGATGTTTTTTCCTAACAGCCGTGAGTGGCAGTTGTTCGATCTGGATAAGGATCCGCAGGAGATGAAGAGCGTGCACGATGATCCGGCGTATTCGACGGTGATGTCCGAGATGATGCGGGAGTATGTGAAGTTGCGGGATGATTATGATGTGGTGAACTCGGTGATACCGACGCAGCGGATGGCGGAGGATTGGTGGCGGGAGCGTTTCCAGCAGAAGCAAAAGCAGACGCGTGATGTGAAAGAGTGTCGTGTGGTGTTTTTGGGGGATTCCATCACTCAGGGTTGGGAGGGGCCGGGGAAGGAGGCTTGGGAGGCGAATTTTGCGGGTTACCATCCGTTGAATCTCGGGTTTTCCGGGGACCGGACGGAGCATTTGCAGTGGCGGTTGAAGTATAGCGAGTTGGATCGGGTGAAGCCGAAGGTGGCGGTGTTGTTGATCGGGACGAACAACACGGGTCATTTGCAGCGGCCGGCGGAAGAGACGGTTGCGGGGATTCAAGCGGTGATCGCAGAGCTGCATGCGAAATCGCCGGAGACGAAGGTGATTTTGCAATCGGTGTTGCCGCGTGGGCCTAATGCGGAGGATCCGCTGCGGAAGCTGAATGATTCGATCAACGTGTTGGCGGCGAAACTGGCGGACGGAAAGCTAATCCGGCACGTGGATTACTCGGGGCTTTTTCTGAATGCGGACGGGACGTTGCCGAAGGAGTTGATGCCGGATTTGCTGCATCTATCACCCGCCGCCTATCAGAAATGGGCGGAGGCTTTGAAGGGGGATATCGAGAAGTCGCTGGCGGAGTGAATCCGCGAGAATGATCAGTGCCTGAAGTGGCGGTGGCCCGTGAAGACCATGGCCATGCCCGCGGCGTCCGCGGCGGCGATGACTTCCTCGTCGCGCATGGATCCGCCGGGCTGGATGCAGGCGGTGGCGCCGGCATCGATGGCGGATTGGAGTCCATCGGCGAAGGGGAACATGGCATCGGAGGCGACGATGGAGCCTTTGAGGTCGAGCCCAGCTTCGCGGGCTTTCCAGACGGCGATGCGTGAGGAGTCGACGCGGCTCATTTGGCCAGCGCCGATGCCGAGGGTGCGGTCCGAGTTTGCGTAGACGATGGCGTTTGATTTGACGTGTTTGACGATGCGCCAGCCGAAGCGCATGGCGCGCATTTCCTCGCCGGTGGGCGGGCGTTTGGTGACGACTTTGGCTTCGAGGTTGTCGAGGCCGAGGGCGGTGTGGTCGCGATCCATGACCATGATGCCGCCGGGGCAGGAGCGGATGGCGGGGGATTTTTTCTCAGCGAGGTAGGCGTCGTTCATTTTCATGAGACGCAGGTTTTTCTTCTTCTGTAGGAGGGCGCGGGCATCGGACTCGAATTCCGGGGCGATGATGACGTCGGTGAAGATTTCGGAAATGACGCGGGCTAGGTCGATGGTGAGTGGGCGGTTGCAGACGATGACGCCGCCGAACGGGGCTTGGCGGTCGGTTTCGAAGGCCTTTTGCCAGGCGAGGCGGAGGTCCTCATCGTCCTGGCCGACGCCGCAGGGGTTGGTGTGTTTGAGGATGGCGACGGTTGGTCTAACAAAATCGAGGATGAGGTCGGAGGCTGCTTCGATGTCGAGGATGTTGGTGTAGGAGAGTTCCTTGCCTTGGACTTGGGTGAAGCAGCTGTTGAAGTCGCCGTAGAGGGAGCACTTCTGGTGCGGGTTATCGCCGTAGCGGAGTTCTTGTTCGAGGGGGAGGGAGAGGGTGAAGTTGCAGCCGGTGCCTTGGCGGCATTGGCCGAGGTAGTTGGTGATGGCGGCGTCGTATTGTGAGGTGCGGAGGAAGACTTTGACGGCGAGTTGTTCGCGGAAGCCTTTGGTGGTGTTTCCGTGGTTTTCCTTCATCTCCTCGATGACTGTGGCGTAGTCGGCGGGGTCGACGACGACGGTGACGTGGGAGTGGTTTTTGGCGGCGCTG
>SXGQ01354837.1_pt1 | contig 12475 bp, 11 predicted proteins | sample 3178371 | NCBI WGS metagenome assembly SXGQ01 (sample SAMN11356859, study PRJNA531348) | freshwater metagenome | isolation source: freshwater sample F1-20 | place: China: Fuxian Lake, Yuxi | collected 2017-12-25
CGCTCGCTCGACGTTCAGGATCTTGCCTCGGATCGGCAGGATGGCCTGGACACGCGGGTCGCGGGCGTCGACGGCAGTGCCGCCCGCCGAGTCACCTTCGACGATGAAAAGCTCGCTCTCGTCGGGGTTGCCGCTGCTGCAATCTTTCAGTTTGTCGGGCATGCCAGCACCCGACAGGGCGGTCTTGCGGCGCACCGCATTGCGGGCATTCTTCGCGGCGAGTCGGGCCTGTGCGGCGGCGATGGCCTTTTTGACGACCTTGTTCGACTCGGCCGGGTTTTCGTCCATCCACTCGGCAAGGGCCCTGTTGGTGGCCTTCTGGACGAACGAGCGCATCGGGACGTTGCCCAACTTGGCTTTTGTCTGGCCTTCGAACTGGGGCTCGCGCAGCTTCACCGACACGATCGCGGTCATGCCTTCGCGGATGTCTTCACCGAGGAGGTTTTCTTCCTTTTCCCTCAGGAGGCCCTTGTCGCGGGCGTACTTGTTGACCACAGAGGTGAGGGCCGTCTTGAAACCCTCGACGTGCATGCCGCCCTCGGTGGTGGAGATGCCGTTGGCGTAACCGTGGATGCCCTCGTAGTAGCCGGTGTTCCACTGGACGGCGATGTCGAGTTGCATGCCCTCGGCTTCGTCTTCTTCTTCGTAGTGGGCGACCTTGCTGAAAAGGGCCTCCTTCGAAGCGTTCAGATGCTTCACAAAGTCGACGACGCCGCCCTTGTACTGGAAGGTCTCTTTCTTTTCCCTACCGGGACGTTCGTCGATGAAGTTGATGGCGAGGTTCTTGTTTAGGAACGCCATGGTCTGTAGGCGCTCGGTGACCGTGCGCGAGACAAACTCGACACCCTCGGCCTGGAAGATGGTGGTGTCGGGCCAGAACGTGACCGAGGTGCCTGTCGTGCGGCCGCGGGCCGGGGTCGAACCGACCTTGGCCATCTTCCCCTTCATTTTCCCGCCGTTTTCGAACTCCAACTGGTAGCGGTCGCCACCGCGGTCGATTTCGACCAACACCCGGGTGGACAGGGCGTTGACGACCGAGACCCCCACGCCGTGGAGGCCACCCGAGACCTTGTAGCCCTCGCCCCCGAACTTGCCGCCAGCGTGGAGGACCGTGAGGACGACCTCGGCGGCGCTTTTGCCCTTGTGGGGGCCCGACGGATAGGGGTCGACGGGGATGCCGCGGCCGTTGTCTTCGACGCGGCAACCACCGTCGTCTTGCAGGACGATATTGATCGTGTCGCAGAAGCCGGCCATCGCTTCGTCGATCGAGTTGTCGACGACTTCCCAGATGAGGTGATGCAATCCAGCGAGGCCCGTGGAGCCGATGTACATGCCCGGACGCTTACGAACGGGGTCGAGACCCTCGAGGACTTGGATGTCCTTTGCGCCGTAATCAGCGGTGGGTTTTTTCGATCGAGAAGCGGTCGCGGACTCGGTTTTGCTCACTGCGAAATTCTACCTTCTGCGCCACGTCGGAAGAGTGATTGAAGCCGATGTCGGTGGGGTAATTTGCCCCGATTTCATCGGCTTTTTTGACGCACCTGAATGTGTGCGATGTTGGTGCCGGTTCGTTCGCTCAATCGACGACGGACGTCACCTTCGAGGAACTTGAATTGCGTCGCCCACGCAGCATCGTTCGACTCGACGTACAGCACTCCTTCGTCGAGGCGCACGGGCTGAATGTGTTGGGCGATGTCGTGGCCAACGACGTCGTCCCACGCCGCGAACACCGATCCGACCTCGGCGGGCGAGTCCATTTTCAGACGTCGCAAAAGCTGCGCCATGGTGGTGTTGAGGTTGATGGGTTCATTCGTCATGTGCGTCACGCCTGCTCGGCGACGGTGCCGGAGGCGATATGAAGTATGCGGTCGGGGTGGGCGGCGGCGGGAAGCCCCGACGCCGAGGTGATGATGACCTGGCCCCCCGGCATGTGTGCGAGAAGGGCCGTTGCGCGGTCCGGGTCAAGCTCGGACAGCACGTCATCGAGGACGAGAACGGGGGGTGACCCCACCTGATCGGTGACGAGGCGGTGGGTCGCCAGGCGCAGGGCGAGGGCGAGGGTGCGCTGTTCGCCCTGCGAGGCCTGGGTCCGCGACGGCAGGCCGTTGAGCGACATCTCGAGGTCGTCGCGGTGCGGGCCGGAGGTGGTGAGGCCGCGGCGGAGATCTTCGGCACGGGCAGCGGCCAGAGCGTGAGCCAGGCCGATACGCCGCCATTCGGGTTCATAAACAAGGTCGACGGGTGTCGCTTTGTTCGCCAGATCCTCGTAGGCGACCGTCACCATCGGCTGGAGTTGCGCGACGAGATGCGCGCGGGCGTCGCCCCACTGGCCGCCAGCGTCGGCGAGCTTGTCATCCCAGACGTCGAGGGTGAGGGCCTCGTCTGCCGACAACGCCGAGGCGCTAGGTTTCCAGCCGATCTGCTTCAGGAACGCGTTGCGCTGGCGCACGATGCGGTCGACCTCGCGGCGCAGGGTGTCGTTGCGCGCAGCGATCGCAACGAGGGCGTCGTCGAGAAACCTGCGCCGTTCGCCCGGCCCACCCTTCACCAACACAAGGTCGTCGGGCGAGAACACCGTTGTGCGCATCACGCCCAACAGATCGCGTGCCCGCACGAGGCGCTGTTTGTTCACCTGCACGCGGTTGCGGCCGGTGCGCGAGAGTTCTGCCTCGATCAACACTTCCCTACCGTCGGCATGGCGCACCCGTGCGCGAAGGATGGCCGTCTCCTGTCCGTTGCGGATCAATGTGTCAAGAGGAACACCGCGGAAACTGTCGAGCGTGGCGAGAAAGGTCAGTGCCTCGGCGAGGTTCGTTTTGCCCTGGCCGTTCGAGCCGATGAGCGCAGTGGTGCCGGGTGTGAAGCGAATGTCGGCAGCGACGTAGTTGCGGAAATTCGTGAGCTCGAGATGCTCGACGATCATCTCGTGCCGGACGTCAGATGCGCTGGGGCATCAGCAGGTACAGGTACTCGCTGCTCTTGTCGCCCGCCGCGGTGATGACCGCCGGACGCGCGGGATCGATCGTCTTGATGATGACGTCGTCGGTGGGAATCGCGTCGATACCGGCGGCGAGGTAGTCGGAGTTGAAGGCGATGGTGATGTCGTCGCCGCTGTAGACACCATCGAGGTCTTCTTCGAATTCGTCGTTGTCCTTCGTGCCCGCCGTCAGTTTCAAACCGTTCGCCGTCATTGCCAAACGCACGGGGCCCTGGTCCTTGGCGAGGATGCGTGCCCGGCGCAGCGCGTCGAGCAGTGCGTCTCGACCCGTCGTCATCGCGTTCGGGTACGTGCCGCTGAGCAGATTCTTGTAGTTGGGGTACTCATTGGTGAGGATGCGCGTCGTCAACTTCGTGCCGCCGACGTCGAAGGTGACCGAGTTGTCGTCGAGGCTGATAGCTGTTTCGGTGGCACCCGACAACAGCCGTTGCAGTTCGGTGAGGGCACGACTGGGAATGAGGACCTTCGTGGACGCAGCGATGACGATCGATGTGACGTCGCGCACCGCGAGACGGTACGAGTCTGTGGCGACGAGACGCAGGCTGCCCTCTTCGCCGGTCAACAACACCCCTGTGAGCGCAATGCGCATTTGGTCGTTGCTGGCTGCGCGGACGACCTGCCGCAGAGCCTCTCCGAATTCTCCGGCTGGCACAGAGAAGGGAGCGCCCGCAGACTGAGCGACGTTCGGAAAGTCGAGAGCGTTGTACGTGGGTACGGTGAATTGGGAACGGCCGCTCTTCACGGCGAGTGACTCGGGGGTCGCTTCCAGGGTGATCTTGCCTTCGGGCAGTGAGCGCACGATGTCGTTCAACAACTTCGCGCTGATCAGACTGATGCCATCGCGGTCACCGCCGATCGGGAGGCTTGCCTGCACGGTCATGTCATTGTCAGTCGAAGTGAGATGCAAGACGTCGCCCTTCACCTGCAGTCGCACACCCGACAAAGCCGGCAATGCACCGACGCGACCCGACGCGATGCGTGAGGCCAGACCCAGTGCTTCGGCGAGTTGTTCACGTTCACAACGAAATTTCACGAAGGTCCTGCCTTGTGCGTGATCCGGCGCATTGACCGAGTCGGATGGGAGATAAATTGATAATGCTTGTAATAAGGCCTGTGAATTGTGGATGATCCACATCTACGCCAGTACCGGCATGGAAATTGGTCAACGCACGTTGTCCCCAGTTTTCCACACGTGCGGGCGAACACATGATTGCCCCGGTGGACAACCCCGTGTTTGTACCCAGTGGAGCGCATGTTGTCCCCTTGACAACCAACACTTTGTCCCCAGCGGAAACAACACGCAGAAAAGTCACGATCCTCAGCCCTTTTTCGAGCGCCGGATAAGTTCGGTGACCTGGTCGTAGACCTGTTTGCGTTCGGCCATCAGACGCTGCACTTTTTCCACGGCGTGAATGACCGTGGTGTGGTCGCGGCCGCCGAAAAGCCGGGCGAGCGACGGATAACTCAGTTCGGTCTGTGCGCGCATCACATACATCGCTACCTGACGCGCCATGACGAGGGGCCGCTGGCGATTCTTGCCGCGCAGCGCATCGACGCTGTAGCCGAGGTACGACGCGATGTCTTGCAGCATTTCTTCGTCGGTTTTCTGACGAGATGCGGATTCGGCCAACAAGTCCCCCAACAAGTCCTGGGCGGTTGCAACCGTCATCTGGATGCGATTGAGGGCCGCATAGGCCGTGACGCGGATGAGGGCACCCTCAAGCTCGCGGATGTTCGAGGTGATGTTGGCAGCGATGAACTCAAGGACGTCATCGGGCACCTTCGTTCCGTTGCGCTCGGCGTAGTTGCGCAGAATTGCAAGACGCGTTTCCAGATCGGGTGGCTGAATGTCTGTGATGAGACCCCAACGGAAACGGCCGCGCAAGCGGTCTTCCAGGGTGGGAATTGCATCGGGTACGCGGTCAGAAGAAATGACAATCTGCTTGTTCGCACCGTGCAACGAGTTGAACGTGTGGAAGAACTCTTCCTGCAGGCCCTCTTTGCCTTCCATGAATTGGATGTCGTCGATCAACAACACGTCAACTTCGCGATAACGACGTTTGAACGCAGCGGTCGCGTTCGTACGGATCGCATCGACGTATTCGTTCATGAACGTTTCCGTCGAGACGTAACGCACCTCGTAGTGGGCGTAGTTCTGCTGCACGTATTCGCCAATGGCGTGCAGCAGGTGCGTCTTTCCGAGGCCAGCCGAGCCGTAGATGAAAAGTGGGTTGTAAGAGCGCGCCGGTGTTTCGGCAACTCGGTGTGCGGCGGCGAGCGCGAACTGGTTTGACGCGCCTTTCACGAAAGTTTCGAAGGTGTAGCGCGGATTCAGCCCGGTGGCCTGCCCGCGCGTCTCAGTTTTCATGGCGAGACGAGTGGGGGCGTCGGATGACGGTGCAGTCGTTGTCAGGCGGACCAGTTCGGCATCGAAATCGATCTCGGGCAGGTCGGTGTGGACGTTGCTGTCGATCGGCGCGACATCGACGTGCAACCGGCGTTCACTTTCGTCGATTTCGGCGAGCGCATCGAGAACGAGTTGCAGGTAACGCGTGAGAATCCGCTCACGAACGTGGCTGTTGGGTACCTGGAGGTGGAGCGTTGTGTCGGAGGACGGGAGCGCAAGGACGTCCTGGAAGGTCGACAGCCACACGGCCTCAGACACCTGAGCACGCAAAAGCGCGGACACGGCTGTCCACACGGTGTCATGTTCCGCCATTTTCGTTACCCCCTCCCGCTGCTCACTTCAGCACGCTTTTTCGACTTCTATTCTAAATTGCAACGATGTATGTCCAGTTATTATCCACACCCTTATCCACAGGGTGTGGAAGGCGGGTTCGCGGCAAGAAATCCCCCCAAACCCTTGTGTGACGGGCCAGAAAGCAGACATTAGCAGATTATCCACAGCCCATAAAACCGTAAGGGGAGAGATTGGGCCGTCCGGTGTGGTTCCCACAAATCACCTCTAGTCTTGTGTCGTCGGTTGACGTATTTCCGGCCGCCTCGCACTCTCAGCCCCGGCCACCGACACCACATCTGTCTCGAAGGAACTGTCCCATGAAGCGCACGTTTCAGCCCAACAATCGCCGCCGTGCCAAGAAGCACGGTTTTCGCGCCCGCATGAAGACCCGCGCCGGCCGCGCCGTCTTGAAGTCCCGTCGGGACAAGGGCCGCTACCGCCTGTCCGCTTGATCGGCCGCATTCACGAACGCAGTATTTTCGCCCGCTTGCGGCGCGAGGGCTCGTTCGTTCGGTCTGGACCCTTGTGGTGTTCCGTGCTTCTCGACCCAACCCTTTCTCGCCCCCACGTGGCCTACGCCCTCGGAAGGCCCATTGGCTCTGCGGTGTCCCGCAACCGCTTGCGCCGCCGCCTGCGCGCAATAGTTGGCGCCCATGAATCGTCGATGGAACCAGGCTGGTATCTCTTTGGTGCCGATGCCCCGGCCCTCACAATGACCTTTGCGCAACTGTCGTTTGACGTTCCCGCGCTCGCAGGGCGCGCAGCGTCACGTTCCCGCGCCCGTCAGGGCGGTGCCCAATGAGCCGATCCGCCGTGGAAGCTGCCGAGGTAACAAGGCCGCGACGCACGCTAAACGAGCGGTGCCTCGCGGCCATCGAGTGGTACCAAGAGGCTTTTTCTTACCGGCCCTCGCCGTGTCGATTCTCTCCGTCATGTTCGCATTACGCCCATGAGGCGTTTACAACGCACGGCACCGCACGCGGGTTCCGGCTGACCCTGCGTCGCCTCACGCGCTGCCGCCCCTTTGGCCCATCGGGTTGGGACCCGGTGCCCGAGCCCACGGACGATTCCCCCGGGAGAAAGTAGGAACCATGTTCCAAGCAGCAGCCTGGTTAGTCAGCCAGTTCTACAGCCTCGTCAACAATTACGCCGGCGCCATCGCGCTTGTTGCGGTGACGATCATGTTGATCCTCACCCCGCTCACCCTGAAGAGCACCAAGGGCATGCTCGAGATGCAGCGGCTGCAACCCGAGATGAAGCGGCTGCAGCAGGCGCACCGCAACGATCGGCAGAAACTGAACGAAGAAATGATGAAGCTCTACCAAGAGCACAAGGTCAACCCGTTGTCATCGTGTCTTCCGTTGATCGCCCAGATGCCGGTGTTCATCATCATGTTCCGCGTCCTGATCGGGCTGACCCGCATCAAGGATGGAACGTTCAACCCGGGCTACATCTCGAAGACGTCTGAGCTGTATCTCTCGCTCGACAACCGCAATGAGATGCTCTCTCTCGGCCTTGACCTGGCGAAGACCCCCGCGAACGTGATGGGCGAAGATTTCCTGCGCGGAATCCCCTATGCGCTGCTCGTCGTCGCGCTTGCAGGTCTCTATTTCGTGCAGCAGCGCATGATCGCCTCACGCACCGTCTCGCCGACGATGTCGCCAGTACAGGCCAAGATCATGCAGTACCTGCCCGTAGCCTTTGCGGTGTTTCAGGTGTTCTTGCCAACGGGCCTCGTCGTCTATTACGCGACGCAGGCAATCATCCGCATCGTCCAGCAGTGGTACATCACTCGCCGCTTCTACGGAAACGACAACGCGATCGGCCGTCAGGCAATGGCGGCAAGCGAAACCGCCCGTCAGATGGCGAAAGACGACAAGGCCAACAAGGGCAAGTCCGACAAGGGCTCATCCAAAAAGGACGAATCCACCAAAGATACGACCGCCCCGATTCAAAGCCGCCGTGTCACTCCTCCGAAGAACAGGCCAACGCCCTCGGGCAACCGCCCCGGCCGGCCGGTGCCGCCGTCCAAACGGCCAAAGAAATAATCAGACAATCAATTAAGTCTCCAGACAAGTAAGGACCAGAACCATGGAATGGGTTGAAACAGCCAGTCGCACGATCGACGAAGCCAAGAATGCAGCACTCGAGATGTTGGGTGTCGACGTTGACGATGCCGAGTTTGAAATCATCGAAGAGCCCAAGCCCGGTCTGTTCGGCCGGACCCGTGGCGAGGCCCGCGTGCGCGCCCGCGTGCGCCCCACCCAGGTGCGCCCGAAGACCGAACGCCGCGATCGCCGCCGCCGTGAAGGCGGACACGAAGGTGGCCGGAGCGAAGGTGGCCGCAGTGAAGGCGGCAACCGCAACGGCGGCGGCAACCGCAACGGCGGCCGTGGCCAGGGCGGAGGCGAGCGCAAGCCGCGCCCCGAGCGCGAGGCCCGTCCTGCGCGTGAACCCCGCGAACCCCGCGAAGAGCGCCCGAAGGGCGACCCCGTCGACCCCGCCGTTGTCGGCGCACAGGCCGTCAGCTTCCTCGAGGGCCTGACCGCTGCCTTTGGCCTGTCGGGCAATGTTGTCCTGGTCCGCGAGGACGAAGAGATGGAAGTTCAGGTGAACGGCGACGACCTGGGTCTGCTGGTCGGCCCGAAGGGCAACACCCTCCTCGCGTTGCAAGACCTGACCCGCGTGGTGGCTCAGCGTCGCCTCGGCGATCACGACACACGCCTGCGCGTCGACGTTGCTGGCTATCGTGAGCGTCGCCGTGACGCTCTCAGTCGCTTCGCAACAAAGGTTGCCAATGACGTCGTCGAAACCGGCAAGCCCCGCGTGCTTGAGCCAATGGCCTCGGCTGACCGCAAGGTCGTCCACGACACCCTGGCGGAGATCGACGGCGTCACCACCCGCTCGCGCGGCGAAGATCCCTATCGCCAGATCGTGGTCGAGCCCATCTCGGACTGACCCGTGTCGCGCTCGGTTCGCGATGTATTCGTCGATGCCCAACGCATCGGGGCCCTTGGACCCCGTCCCATCGCCGACGTCATCGCCCATGCCCAGGCATTTGTCGACGCATTGCCGCCGGGCACCCGCCGCATCATCGACCTTGGGTCGGGTGCCGGGGTGCCGGGTCTCGTGGTGGCCGAGGCGCTGCCCGAGGCAACGCTCGTGCTTGTTGACAGGCGGGCCAAGCGCACCGATGCACTTGCCCTCGCAGTTGCCGGACTCGGGTGGCGCGAGCGCGTGAATGTCATTTGTGGCGACGTCGAGGACCTGGTCCGCGACCCTGCTCACGCCGCCTTGTACGACGCGGTCATCTCCCGCGGGTTTGGACCCCACGAAACCACCCTGCGTCTTTCAGCGCGGCTGGCGCGTCCCGGCGGCGTGGTCGTTGTCAGCGAACCCCCCGAGGCCGAACCCAACCGGTGGTCAGGCGAGCTTGTGAAGGACCTCTCATTGACCGGCCCCGAACGCCTCGGCTCGGTGGCTAGGTTCCGCCGCTCCTAACCCTCAAGAAAAAACGGAGGGTTGACGGACCTCGTTGCCGTGGCGGGATTGTTCCACGTGGAACATCAAAAACGGGCAAAAGACGAGGATATTTCGCAAAATAGGATGAAAGATGCCCCAAAACGATGTTCCACGTGGAACATTCCAGGCGCCGGACCCCTGGCAGGATCCTCCGTCTTTTCACACCCACGGGCTAGTCTGACCGAATGGACGCCCCTCGAGGACCCCGCATCATCGCCGTCTCGAATAACAAAGGCGGTGTGGCCAAGACCACCAGCACGGTCAACCTCGGCGCCTGCTTTGCAGAACTGGGGTACCGAACCCTCATCATTGACCTCGACCCCCAGGGCAACGCTTCGAGCTCACTCGGGATCGACACCCGTGATCTCGAGCACACTGTCTATGACGTTTTGATCCAGGAGACACCTCTGGAAGACGCCATCGAACCAACCGCGGTGAAGAACCTCTTTCTCGCTCCGTCCAACATCAACCTGGCGGGAGCCGAGATCGAATTGGTGCCGGCCTTCGGTCGGGAGAGCCGACTGCGGACGGCGATTGACCCCGTGGTTGATCAATGGGACTTCATCCTTATTGACTGTCCCCCGTCGGTGGGACTTTTGACGGTCAATGCCCTGACGGCAGCATCAGAGATTCTCACCCCGGTGCAAACCGAGTACATCCCCCTCGAGGGCATCGATATCTTGTTGAAGAACCTGCACCTCATCCGCAAGAATCTCAATCCTTCGCTGCCTGACCCCACGTTCCTGTGCGTCATGTACCAGCGTACGAATCTGGCGGACCAGGTCGTCCAGGAACTGCGCAGCAAATTCGGTGACAGGGTTCTTGAGACGGTCATCCCCCGCAACGTGCGGCTGAGCGAAGCCCCGTCATTTGGGCAGCCGATCACCACCTTCGACTCGTCGTCCACGGGTGCACAGGCCTACCGCAAAGCAGCAAAGGAGATCGTCAATGGCACGAAAAAGCGGGCTGGGTAAGGGCCTCGGGGCTCTCATCACGGCCGACCTAGTCGAGCGCAACGAGGTCACCTCGACGCCCATCGATGGCCCCATTCTGCGTGACATTCCCGTCGGGTCGATCGAACCCAACCCCCATCAGCCCCGTGTTCATTTCGATGAGTCGGCACTGTCGGAACTGACCGATTCGGTACGCGCCATCGGTGTGTTGCAGCCCGTGTTGGTGCGACCGGTTGCTGACGGGAAGTTCCAACTGGTTGCCGGCGAGCGTCGCTGGCGTGCCGCCACGCGGGCCGGCCTGCCAACCATTCCCGCCGTCGTGCGGCCCACTGAGGACATGGGCTCGGTCGAGCAGGCATTGGTTGAGAACCTGCACCGCGAGGACCTGACGCCACTTGAGGAGGCGGCCGCCTACCAGCAGCTACTCGAGGACTTCTCAATGACCCACGAACAGGTGGCGACTCGTGTGGGCAAAAGCCGTTCGGCAATCACCAATGCCCTGCGGCTCCTCACTTTGCCGCCAGCCATTCAGCATCTGTTGGCCGACGGGCGTTTGTCGGCAGGACACGCAAAGGCGATTCTGGGCACACCCGATCGTGCATTCCAAGAACAACTGGCCCGTCGCACCGTCGACGAGGGCTGGTCAGTGCGAGCCGTCGAAGACGCTGTCCGTGACCGCCAAGGCGGCAAGTCGAAAGACGACGATGCCAAGAAGCCCGCGTCAAACCCGAAGTTGCCGCCGCCCGGCCTGCTGGAACTCGAGAGCCTGCTGGCCGAGTTTTTGGCGACCAAGGTTCAGGTGTCGATGAACGGCAAGCGCGGTCGCATCGGAGTGGAGTTTGCCGACTTGGAGGACCTCGAGCGCATCTACCGCCAGATGACCGGTGCTATCTAGACGAAAAACCCACAACCTTCACGCAAGGGTTGATGCTTGTCGACCATTCAGTTGATGTTGAGGCGCCCCACAACCTGTGGATGAAGATGGGGAAAACCGCGAAACTCCTGTGAGTATGGGGGTGTAACGGTGGATAACCCAAAGAATTTCAGTGAGGACGGGCTACTCAATACGGCTGGTGGTCTGCCAGATGCCGAAGGCGCGGGTGATTGCGGCAGCCACCTCAGGGGCATGGTCGACAATGTCGTTGAAGGGTCCGAGGGAGCACAAAACAGCGGGCATTCGCGTTTCGCGCAGGATTGGTAAGCGCATGCCGCTGGTCGACAGACGCAATTCCGGTAGCGCGGCCGACAACTCGTCGACGACTGCGGTGGCGAGGGCTTCGCCGCGCACCGATGTGAAACCAGCTACTTGGTAGTAGGCGATCGTGCACTCGACCTCGCCATGGCCCTCGAGGCCGAGGTAGGCGTCGGCAGAGAAGTGGTTTGCGGCCCGCGAATGAGACGAGACGTCGGGTTCGTCGACGAGCATGACGACGTCGTGTCGTTCGCGCAACGCACGTGAGACCATCCGGGCGATGCCACTGAGACCACCGAACTGGCCGATGACCACGCGGTGAAATCCGCGCTCAGTGGCAAGGACATTTTCGGCTTCGCGCAGGGTTGCGATGCCTGGCCCCGACCCGCTTTGTGAGCCGAGGCGAAGAATCGCCGCGGCCGTCGAGGTCGAACAGATTCCGTCGAAGGAGAGACCGGCATTGCTCTGGAAGTCACCGACGGCGCGAGCGGTCAATGGCCCGAAGATGCCGTCGATGCGGCCGGCATCGAAACCGAGCCGCGAGAGATGAGTTTGCAGTTCGGTGACGTCTTCACCGCGCAGGTTTGGCGAAGTGAGATACAGCATGCGGTCGCCGAACGACCACGACGCCTCGACAAGCGCGGTCCACGTGGCCGCGTCGCACACGCCATCGGTGCGCAGTCCGCGTGACGCCTGAAAGCCGACGACGGCCTCTTCGGTCACAGAACAGTACAGACCGTCGTCTTCGATGTCGCGCGCGAGGAATCGTGCGGTGCGTAGGCGTCGTTGAAGATCGCTGACGGTGGGCGAGCGAAGCCCGGCGGTCAGCGGGAAGGCGTCAGAAATTCCGACAACTCCTGGAGAAGGGCACCCTTGCCTTTGGCGCCGACCAACCGCTTTTTCATCTCGCCCTTGTCGAAGACGAGCAGCGTCGGAATGCTCATGACGCCGAAACGCTGTGCGATGTCACCGTGGTCGTCGACGTTCAACTTCGCGATCACGAGGTTATCCTTCTGTTCGGCTGCGATCTCCGAGAGGATCGGCGCGATCATCTTGCAGGGGCCGCACCA
>SXGQ01367335.1_pt1 | contig 12475 bp, 12 predicted proteins | sample 3178371 | NCBI WGS metagenome assembly SXGQ01 (sample SAMN11356859, study PRJNA531348) | freshwater metagenome | isolation source: freshwater sample F1-20 | place: China: Fuxian Lake, Yuxi | collected 2017-12-25
AGGCCTGTCCCTGCGGACCTCGCAGCATCTTGCGCTGACACCACAGTTGCAGCAATCGATCCGCTTGCTGCAGCTCTCAACCCTGGAGCTGGGGCAGGAAATCGACCAGATGCTCGATGACAACCCGTTTCTGGAGCGCGAGGCTACCGAGGCGCCACGCGAAGACTTTGGTCTGGAGCGCTCCGACATACCAGTCAAAATCGATGACCTGGAGGCTGAATCAGCGGTTTACTCAGGCAGCGACTTTTCCACCGAGACCAAATCAGGCAGCGACAACGATGCACCCAGCGCCACCGAGGCAGAGGACGACGGCCAAAGCTGGGAGGGCGATGGCAGCGCCTCGATTGCTCCAGACGACAGCGAGTGGGGCGGCGAGGCCCGGGCACACGGCAATAACCTGGAAAGCGGCGACGAGTTCGACGCCACCGAGCTGGCGCGCGCCCAAGAGTCGCTGCAAAACCACCTGCACCGGCAGGCCCTGAGCCTGCGCCTTGGCGCCGCCGATCAGGCCGCCCTGCGGTTTTTGATTGAATCGCTCAATGAAGATGGCTACCTAGAGGATTCGCTGGAGGCATTGGCGCGTGGGCTGGCAGGTGACGAGGAAGACCAAATCGACAACCTGGTGCACCACTTCACGGTGGCTCTGCGCCTGCTGCAAAGCCTGGATCCGATCGGTGTGGGTGCGGCTGATCTGGGCGAATGTTTGCGCCTGCAAATACGGGCCCTGCTGCAAGCCGATGCGCTGACACAAGAGCGTGAGGCAGCTTTGCACGTGGCCCTGAGCATTTGCGCACAAAGCATGGATTTGCTGGCACGCCGGGATGTCAAACGCTTGGCGCCGCTGTGCAGCACCAGCGAGGCCGCGGTGCGCGAAGCGATTGCCTTGATTGGCAGACTCGAGCCCAAGCCTGGGCGGCGCTTTGTCAATGTTGAGCGCAATATTCTGGTGCCCGATGTGCTTGTGCTCGCAGTTGGCCGCGGCGCTGCGGTGCGTTTTCGGGTGCAACTCAATGCCGATGTGATGCCGCGTTTGCGCGTGCATGACATCTATGCCAATGCCCTGCGCCAGCACAAAGGCGGCGGACGCGACTCCTCCAACCATGCAGCCCTGCAGCAGCGCCTGCAAGAAGCCCGCTGGTTCATCAAAAACATTCAACAACGCTTTGACACTATTTTGCGGGTGAGCACCGCCATTGTGGAGCGGCAGAAAAGCTTTTTTCAACACGGCGAGCTTGCCATGCGCCCGCTGGTGCTGCGCGAAATTGCCGACGAACTCGGCCTGCACGAGAGCACCATCAGCCGGGTGACCACAGCCAAATACATGGCCACGCCGTTTGGTACTTTCGAGCTCAAGTATTTTTTTGGTTCTGGCCTGGGAACCGACTCAGGCAGCAGTGCCTCCAGCACGGCGGTGCGGGCCTTGATCAAGCAGTTTGTCGCCGCAGAGAACCTTAGAAAGCCGCTCAGTGACAACCAGATCGCCGACATGCTCAAGGAACAAGGCATCGCCTGCGCCCGGCGCACCGTGGCCAAATACCGTGAGAGCCTGCGCATTGCCCCGGCCTCCTTGCGCAAGACCCTGTAATTGGCAGCCCAGGGGTCCGGCTTGAACCAGTTCCAATTGTTTTTGCCCTGCGCCGCCGGCGTGGAGGAGTACCTGTTGCCAGAGGTACAACACATCACCGGGTTGGGTGGCCAGTCGGTGCAAAAACGCCGTGGCGGCGTGGCCGTGACTGGGGCCTGGCGCGATGTGATGCTGCTTAACCTGTACAGCCGGTTGGCGCAGCGGGTGCTGGTGCTGCTGTCTTACACCGAGTACCGTAACGAGCAAGACTTGTACCGTGCCGCCAGTGAGGTGGCCTGGGAAGCCTGGTTCACGCCGCGTCAAAGCATCAAGGTGGAGGTGACCGCCCAGCACAGCCCGCTGACCAGTTTGAACTTTGCTGCGCTGAAGGTGAAGGACGCGGTGTGCGACCGCTTTCGCGTCAAGGCCAACGGCGTGCGCCCCGATGTGGACACCCAGTGGCCCGATGTGCGCATTTTTGCTCACCTGAGCACCGACAGCTGCTCGCTTTACATCGACACCTCGGGCGAGCCGCTGTTCAAGCGCGGCTGGCGCGAGGACAAGGGCGAAGCGCCGTTGAAGGAAACCCTGGCTGCTGCCATGCTGGCCGCCAGTGGCTGGCTGGCTGGCGAGGGCGACCTGTCGCCGCTGTATGACCCCTGCTGTGGCAGCGGCACCATTGCCATCGAGGCGGCGCAAATGGCCTGCAACATCGCCGCAGGCAGCGGCCGCCGCTTTGCCTTTGAGCACTACCTGCTGTTTGCCCGGCATGTCTGGGATGCTATAAAAAATGAAGCTAAAGAGGTGGAGGTGACAAGGGCTGCAGGTCAAAAACCCATTATTTTCGGCAGCGATGTGGCGTTCCGGATGGTGGACTTTGCCCAGCGCAACGCGCAGCGCGCCGGCGTGGCCGACCTGATTGAGTTTCGCGGCGGCGACGCGCTGCAGCGCCTGCCGCCCTGCGACCAGCCCGGCGTGATGCTGGTGAACCCGCCCTACGGCGAGCGCATCGAGGTGGCCGGTGTGGCCGGCGCCCAGCGTGCCGGCGGCCGGGAACAGGCTCAGATGGCCAGCCAGGGGGGCGCAGGCGGCGAGGACGGCGCGTTTTTCAGCCAACTCAGCGCTCACTGGAAAAAGCACTATGCCGGCTGGAGCGCCTGGGTGCTCACGCCCGACCTCAAACTGCCCGGCAAGATGCGCCTCAAGGAGTCGCGCCGCGTGCCCATGTGGAACGGCCCGCTGGAGTGCCGACTGTTCCGCTTTGTCATGGTGCAGGGGTCTGCCCGCAGCAAACCGGCCCCACCTTGAAGCCCATCGAGGCCTGCGCATGATGCCAGTGGTGCTTGACACCAACATCGTGCTGGACCTGCTGCTGTTTCAAAACCCACAGGTGCAGGAGCTGCGCCAGGCGCTGGATCAGCAGCAACTGCGCTGGCTGGCCACGGCTTCTATGCGCGAGGAGCTGGCGCGTGTGCTGGCCTACCCCAAAATCGCCCCAGTGCTGGCCCGCCTGGGCCACGGCCTGACCTCCCTGCTGGCACAGTGGGACGCGTTGGTGTCGGTGGTGGAGGTGGCGCCGCGCTGCGCGGTGCGCTGCCAAGACCCAGACGACCAGATGTTCATCGACCTGGCCGTGGCCCACCGTGCCCAGCTGCTGAGCAAGGATGCGCTGGTGCTGCGGCTGGCCCGGCGGCTGCTGCCGCTGGGGGTGGTGGTGGGGTCTGAGCTTGGCATATCGCACGATTTAGGCTGACTACGGGTCAAACTCCGTCATCAGGCTCAATAAGCGCCATAATTAGCTCCAAATAAGGAGTTATTCATGGAAGCACTTTATGCCGATGTGACGATCAGCATGTCTGAGTTCAAGAAAAACCCAGCTGCCGTATTGCGAGAGGCCAAAAACCGTCCGGTAGCGGTACTCAACCACAACAAGGCAGCGTTTTACATGATTGAACCGGCCTTGTTTGAGGCCATGCTGGAGGAATTGTCCGATCAGCAATTGGGCCGAACTGTGCTGGAGCGCATGAGCGAGAGGGCCCAAGCCATCGAGGTGGATATCGATGCCATCTGAGGCATCGCCAGGCCGCAAAACCAAGTACCGTTTGCAGTTTGTCCCCAGTGCCTGGTCTGAATGGCAGAAGCTGGATGGCTCGGTGAAAGAGCCGCTGCGCAAGTTGCTCAAGAAGCGGTTGGACAACCCCCATGTGCCAGGTGCCGCGCTGCATGGCGGGATGACCGGGCACTACAAAATCAAGCTGAACAAGCAGGGCTACCGCTTGGTCTATGGCGTGCAGGACGATGTATTGATCGTCATGGTGATGGCGGTGGACAGGCGTGAAGACAGCCTGGTTTACCGGTTGGCCGCGGCGCGTGCCTTGCAAAAATGAAAGCGCTAATGCACCCCTGTCGGACCCGCTCATCCAAGTGTCGTCAGCCCAAAACTCCCCGCCACCACCGCCGGCCAATGCTGGTTGTAAAACATCGGCAGGCCGTTCAGTTCAGCTTTGAGCAGCGGGCCTTCATGTCGCTGGGGGTGGTGGTGTCACCCACTCGTGGGTAAGAAACCAAGCCATGACATGACACGCGTACCCTGGGTCTCAAAACTGGACTCGCCACCAAAAACTACCGTCGCCGGGCCGCATCGTTCGCCGGCAAAGTGTGCAAAGCGCTGGCAGGCCTTGAGCCAGTCTGCGCTGAAGGTGGTGCCGGATTTGATCTCAACCGGGAAAAGCTGACCCAGATGCGGGTACAGCAGGTCAATCTCCACCCCGTGGTTGTCACGCCAAAAATAAATGTCGGCCGCCAGGCTCTGATTGAGCCGGTGTTTGAGTGTCTCGGTCATCACCCAGGTCTCAAAGATCGGCCCGCGCATGGCGTGCGTTGCCAGAGCGGTCGGGCTCTCCACGCGTAGCAGCCAGCACAGCAGGCCGGTGTCCAAAAAATACAGTTTGGGCATTTTCACCAGACGCTTGCCAAAGTTTTCGTGCCAGGGCTGCAGCAGGCGGACCAGGTAACTGGCCTCTAGCACGCTGAGCCACTGTCGTGCGCTGGAGGCGCTGATCCCGCAGTCGGCGGCCAGTGCTTGCAGATTCAGCAACTGGCCACTGCGCGATGCGCACATCAGGACAAAGCGCTCGAAAGTGGCCAGGTCACGCACGCCCAGCACCTGGCGCACATCGCGCTCCACATAGGTCGACACGTAAGCCCTGTACCAGTCACCCGGCTGCAGTGCGCGGGCGCGGAGCGGGTCGTACAGCGCGGGGTAGGCGCCAGTGAACATCAGGGTGTTGAGCTGGTCCTTGTTGATCGGATGCCGGCTGGCAATTTCGGCCAGGCTGAGTGGCAGCAACTCGACCAGGCCAACCCTTCCAGCCAGGGATTGCGTGATGCCTTGCAGTAACCCGAATTGCTGGGAGCCAGTGATGACGAACTGCCCCATGCGACGCTGGTTGTCTACCACCCCCTGCAAATAGGACAGCAGCTCTGGCAAGCGCTGAATTTCGTCGAGCACGGCGCCGTCTGGGAACTGAGCCAAAAATGCCCGTGGATCAGCCACCGCCAGCTGCCGGGTCTCCGGGTCTTCCAGGGTGCGGTAGGGCTTTTCTGGAAAACTGCTGCGTGCAAGCGTGGTTTTGCCTGACTGGCGCGGGCCAGTCAGGGCAAGCACCGGAAAAGCCTGACTGACCCTCGCAAGCGCACGTCGGGCCTGGCGTGGAATCAAATCACTCGAAATTGACATTCTGTACAAATCCGTTTTTTAAAAACGATATTGTACAAATCAATTGGAAAAATTCATAGTCTGCACCCCTATCGTCCGGACGCCAAAGCTCACCGCCGCCGCCACCGGCCAATGCTGGCTGTAAATCATCGGCAGGCAGCCCAGCGCAAACATGAAGCCGCGTGCAGCGGTCCCGCGCGAACTAGCGTACGCTGAAGCCTATCAGTTTGATAGGGCTCGGCTTGACAACTCCGTCCACCCCTCAGCTTAAAAGGCACATCCGGCAGTCAGCGGCGCAAAGCGCCAGCATCGCATTTGTGAAGCACGCGTGGGCCAGATGCGCGCGCGGCGTGTGAACCAAGCCATGGTGACGGAAGTACTGCGTAGAGGCCGCATAAACCTGCCGCCGAAACCGGACATCCGCTTCAGCGGCTTGAAATGCCGAATGGCGCAATTTGTGTCGGGTATGAACGTGGCGGTGGTGGTTGCGGTGGAGTATCCGGCACCCGACCGCACGGTAGTTTCCGTGATTGACATTAGGAAAGGCTGAACATGTACCACCACACCGACGGTGGGCTGCGCAATGTGTGGCTCGCCAATGGGTTTGAGGTCAAAAAACCACCCTTTGGCGATGCGGTGACTTTTCACGACAGTGACGGCCTCACGCAAGCCATCTGCCAGGCCTTGGCGACAAAGATCGGCGTTCTGACCGGCGTCGAACTGCGCTGCATCCGCAGTGCCGGGATGGGTCTTTCGCAGCCCGTATTGGGAAAGCTGATGGGCATTGACGGCCAATCGATTGCCCGTCAGGAGAAGTCTGGCAAGGTACCTCGCTGGGCCGACAAACTGGTGCGATTACTCTACGCCGCTCAGTCTCAGGGCAATGAACCCATCTGCCGCGTGGTGGAGCGTATCAAGACGGTGGAAAGCATCATCAGGCAACGCACCGTGGTGCAAGAAGACCATGGGCATTGGACGCCCAGCGTCGAGGAGACGACTGACGAGATGGCGGTCTGAATTGTGTGTTGTGCACGATCTGAAAGCCGGCTTATTTGGGTCACTGTAATGGCAGCCAAAAAGGTAAATATCGGCGATTCATGCGGCCACCGGATTTTGGCGTAACTCCACGGCTTTTCAGGCAAGCGCGTCTGCGAATCGGACGAATTCGTGGTCAGTATAGAAATACCGAGTTTGAGTATCTTTTGTCACTTGGTAATAAGCTGGTCTGATGACGATGGTTTGGTAGCCGTTTGTTGCCAATTTTCTAGTAGCATTTGCAATCGATTGATCAGTTGGCGCACGTGCTGTCCGTGCGATCTGCTGCGGCCGGATTGATCTGGATAACCCATCGGATTGCTTGGTGTTTTCTGCCGCAACCGGTTGTTGCACACGCGCCTTCAAGTACGCCACCTTGGTACTCGTTTCATCACCGTCAGCCTCTGCGTACGCCTTGGCCCAGACGCCTGGCCGGCGTTGGCCGCTCTCCAGCTCGGTTATTGCAGTGGCCCAGTGGTCTTCTTCAGTGGGGGCTAAAGGATTGACGGGTGGTGTGTCAGTGGTGGTGTTGATCTGGGGCGCTGCCTGATGGGTCATGGCCCGCTTCGATTCAGTATTGGTTGTTGGCGCAGTGCCGGTGAACATCGTTGGTTCAAGAGGAGCTTGCGACAAATTAAGTGAGCTTTAGACTGAGTCGGTCATACGCATGGGGCTTTCTGTGGATCTAACTACGGCCTCGCGCGCAAGCAGTCTGTCGGTCAATGCGTTGGCCACGACGAACCAAAATCCTGAAATAACGATGGCCACGACATAAAAGCCTTTATGAAACTGAATGGCGGCAATTGTCTGGTCCAGGTTCATGTCAGCGCGCAGAGACATTTTCAGCAGCTGCTTGCTGGCAATCCAGCCGAGTAAGTGGGTAACCGCCCAAAACATCCACCAGGTGAGCAGCAGTCCTGATCCGTCAACTCGCTTCCAACCATCTGACGTCATGTAGGTCGAATCGCCTGCTCCGTAGATCTCATAAATGACCTGATATGGCTTGAACAAATTGAAAAACGGGATGATCCAGCCGCTCAGGGTCCAGCTTTGCTGTTTGCGCCCCGAGGCTCCGATGGCTTGGGTTGCATAGCCGTAGCATGTATTGAGCCACTTCACGAGTGCAAGACCGACCCCCAGCGTGGTCGGAATCATGAGGTAGGCAAACCGCTGCCAAAATTCAAATGCACCGATAGTTGCCTGATCGGCGGTTGACACACCTATGCTGCTGTCTTTGAGGACACCAGTCCCCCAAAGGTCACTAGCAACCACCAATCTTGTGACAAGGATGTCAACGCCAAGTGCTAGGAAAAAAGTTTTTTTGCGCTTTGTAGTTTTTCTCTATTCATTCTCAGTCACCGCTATGGAATGGATCGGCCACCAAAATAATGCTTGCCGGCAGCCCATCGCCATCGTACCGCTATCGATGCACCTACCTGACGGTGGTTAGCCCAAAACTCTCCGCCACCGCCATCGGCCAATGCTGGCTGTAGATCAGCGGTAGGCCGCTCAAGTCGGCTTTGAGTAATGCGCCTTTTGGCAGCTGGCTCGGCATAAGCTGCGCCAGCGAGCTGACACGGTGGTCGCTGCCCCGGCGCACGATGTGATGGGCGGTGATATCGCTCGGGTGCTGCAGGCCGGCGGCCTGCACCAGCTCTTGCAGCGCGTGCAGGGTTTGCTGATGAAAGTTGTAGACCCGAACCGCCTTGTTGGGTACCACCAGGGAGCGTTGTCGCACAGGGTCCTGGGTGGTAACGCCGGTCGGGCATTGGCCGGTGTGGCAGCTCTGGGCTTGTATGCAGCCCAGTGCAAACATGAAGCCGCGCGCGCTGTTGCACCAGTCGGCGCCCAAGGCCATCATGCGGGCGATATCAAAGGCGCTCACCACCTTGCCGGCGCAGCCCAGGCGGATGCGTCCGCGCAAGCCGGCACCGAGCAGGGTGTTGTGCACCAGCAGCAGACCCTCTTGCAGCGGCGAGCCGACATGGTCAGTGAACTCTACCGGCGCCGCACCCGTGCCGCCCTCAGAGCCGTCGACAACAATGAAGTCTGGCGTGATGCCGCTGGCCAGCATGGCCTTGACCATGGCAAACCATTCCCAGGGAGGGCCAATGCACCGCTTGAAGCCGGTGGGCTTGCCGCCCGAGAGTTCGCGCAAACGGACGATGAACTGCATCATCTCCAGCGGCGTGTCAAAAGCACTGTGGGCCGCTGGTGATACACAGTCCACGCCCATTGGCACGCCCCGGGCAGCGGCGATTTCGGGCGTGACCTTGGGCCCTGGCCGCACGCCGCCGTGGCCCGGCTTAGCACCCTGGCTGAGCTTGATCTCAATCAGTTTCACCTGCGGATCGCGGGCACTGTGGGCAAACTTCTCGGGGTCAAAGCTGCCGTCAGCATGGCGGCAGCCAAAGTAGCCCGAGCCGATTTCCCAAACCAGGTCGCCGCCATGCACTCGGTGGTAGGCCGAGATCGAGCCTTCGCCGGTGTCATGCGCAAAGCTGCCGCGCTTGGCGCCGGCGTTGAGCGACAAAATGGCATTGGCACTCAATGCGCCGAAGCTCATGGCCGAAATATTGAACACACTGGCGCTGTAAGGCTGAGCAGTTTCTGGGCCGATGGTGATGCGAAAGTCGTGGGTAGCCAGCCGGCTTGGTGCCAGTGAATGGTTGATCCATTCGAAGCCAGGGGCCTGCACATCAAGCTGGGTACCAAACGGGCGTTTGTCGGATTCACCCTTGGCGCGCTGGTAAACCAGCGAGCGCTGTGAGCGTGAAAACGGAGCTGCCTCGTTGTCGCTTTCAATGAAATACTGCCGGACCTCTGGCCGAACGAACTCCAGCACAAAACGCAGATGACCGATCACCGGGTAGTTACGCAGGATCGAGTGGTGGGTTTGCAGCAGGTCATGCACACCCAGCGCTACCAAACCGGCTGCACCCAGGAGAAGGCCCCATCCCATGCCATAGACCAGCAGCAGAAACAGGCTCAGCAACAGCACCAAGACGCAACATGCCAGCGTGGCGTAGCGCAGCGCAAAGATGGCCTTGAGTCGGTGCAGCATCATCAAACTCCTGAAAATCTCACCATAACAGACTTGGATCGGGACTGGGGTAGGCTCGGTATTTGGAGCATCGAGGCGTGGTCGTTTCGTTCAAGTTGAGCCGTGTGCTTGCGATTGAAATCAGGCAGCCCAGTGTCGTACTGCCCGGGCAGCGCACCTCACCAAGGCAGGGCGCTGCCGTCGTGGTTGAAGAAACCACCCGAATCAGTCGCCTGCAGGCCATCAATCACGCCCAGCAAGCGGGCTGCAGCATGGCCTGGCGATTGCACCTGCAGGCCGGTTTTGGCAAAGGGCGCAGACAGGTTGGTGGCCACCGTGCCCGGGTGCAGCGCCACGCACAGCGCCTGGGGCTGGCGCCGGCGTAGCTCGATGGCAGCGGTGCGCACCAGCTGGTTGAGTGCCGCCTTGCTGGCGCGGTAGCTGTACCAGCCGCCAAGCTGGTTGTCACCGATGCTGCCGACCTTGGCCGACAGGGTGGCAAACACGGCGCGCCCCTCACGCGGCAGCAGTGGCAAAAAGTGTTTCATCAACAGCGCCGGGCCAATGGCGTTGATGGCAAAGGCCTGCGCCATCTGCACCGGGTCGAGTTGCTGCCAGCTCTTTTCGGGCTGCAGTCCCTGGCCATGCAGCAGGCCGGTGGCGTCGATCAGCAGGCGCAGTGGCAGGCCCAGCCCAGCCACATGGGCGGCGGCTTGGGCGATGCTGGCCTCGTCCTGCAGATCGAGCGCCGGTTGGCTCTGGCGTGACAGCCCGAGCACCTGGGCAAAGCGGGCATCCAGCTGCAACTGCGCCAGCATGGCGGCGCCAATACCGCCACTGGCACCGATCACCAGCGCCAGACCGCCCTCTGGCCAAGGGTGGGCGTTATGAGTTGGTGCATCATCCATCGATCAGCCCATCCTCAGAGGCGTCAAAAACCCGGCCAGCGCCGCCGCTGTGGCCTCTGGCAACTCCTCCGGGATGAAGTGCCCGGCCGGCATGACATGGCCTCTGACCTGACCCGCGCACTGCGCCTGCCACAGCGCAAGCGGCTGAAACAGGCGCTGCACCACGCCGCGTTCGCCCCACAGCACCAGGGTGTCGCAGGCAATTTTTTCTCCTCGGGCTCGGCTCTCGCGGTCGTGGTCCAGGTCAATGCCGGAACTGGCCCGGTAGTCCTCGCAAAAGGCATGGATGGTGCCGGGCAGGACAAAGCAGCGCTCATACTCGGCCAGCGCCTGGGGCTCGATCTGTGCCAAGCCTCCGGTGCCCCAGCCGCCAAGCTTGTGGTGCAGGTAGGGCAGCGGGTTGCCGCCAATCATGGTCTCGGGCAGGGGTGCTGGCTGTATCAGGTGAAACCAGTGGTAGTAGGCTTTGGCAAAGGCCATGTCGGTGGCGGTGTACATGTCCAGCGTGGGCGCAATATCGATGACGCACAGCTGGCTGACCCGGCCTGGGTGGTCCAGCGCCAGCCGGTGCGCCACCCGGCCGCCCCGGTCATGGCCGCAGACCGCAAAGCGTGGCACACCCAGCGCATCCATCAAATCAGCCATATCTTGCGCCAAGGCACGCTTGCTGTAGTTGCTGTGGTCGGGCAGGCCCGCCGGTTTGCTGGAGTCGCCGTAGCCGCGCAGATCTGGCATCACCAGGTAAAAGTCCTGGGCCAGCCGGGCCGCCACCCGCTGCCACATCGCATGGGTTTGCGGGAAACCGTGCAGCAGCAGCAAGGCTGGCCGGCCGTCAGGTGCGCCGCGTGGCAGGCGGGCGTGCAGGCTGGCCTGGGGCAGCGTGAAGTCACGGCGCTCAAAGGCATCAAACCAGGGTGAGGGCATCGGCGGGTTGGGCATGTTGGAAATGTTGGATTGGGTGCTCAAAGGGTAGAGCCTCAAGGGTAGCGCACTGCAGCGATTAAGATCAATACTAAAAGATACAAATAGAAGGAGCTGGACCCCATGCAAAAAGATACCGTTACCCTGCTTGTGCTCGCCGACCCGGCCGAGCCGCAACTGAAAATGCTGGATCCTTTGCGCGCTACGACCAACATCGTTGTCGGACAGAGCCCGGAACTGTTCGAGCAAGCCGCCCCGGTTGCCGACGCCATGCTGGTGTGGTCAGCCTCGCGGAGCCTGGTGCAACAGGTTTTCGCCATGGCGCCCAGGTTGCGCTGGGTGCATACACGGGCGGCCGGACTCGACACCCTGTTGTTCCCCGCCTTGGTGGACAGCCCCGTGCCACTGACCAACAGCAGCGGCGTCTACAGCCGCTCGCTGGGTGAGTTTGTTGCAGCAGCCATGTTGTTTTTTGCTAAAGATTTTCGTCGCATGCTGCGTAACCAGGCAGCCGGCCGCTGGGAGCAGTTTGATGTCGAGGAACTGCATGGCAGGACTATGGGCATTGTTGGCTACGGTGACATCGGCCGTGCCGCAGCGGCGCAGGCCAAGGGCCTGGGCATGCAGGTGATTGCGCTGCGACGCCAGCCTGACAAGTCCCGGGCCGACAGCCTTGTCGACGAGGTGCTTGGCCAGTCAGATATTTTGGAGTTGATGCGCCGCAGCGACTATGTGGTGGTGGCAGCACCCTTGACGCCCGACACCCGTGGCCTGGTTGGCGCCGCTGCTATTGGCGCGATGAAACCCTCTGGTGTGCTGATCAACGTGGGGCGCGGCCCAGTGGTCGACGAGGCAGGGCTGCTGGCAGCGCTGCGCAGCAAATCCATCCGCGGCGCCGCCCTGGACGTGTTCGACCAGGAACCCCTGCCCCAGAATCACCCGTTTTACGCCTTGGACAATCTGCTGCTGTCACCCCATTGTGCCGACCACACCCAGACCTGGGTTGATGATGCGATGCGGTTCTTCATTACCAACCTGGGTTGTTTTAGTCGCGGTGAAGCATTGGCAAATGTGGTGGATAAACAGTCGGGTTACTGAAGCCGGTCGCGTAACTGATCTTGCCCCTGTTTTCCGTACTCCTTAAACCACCAATTATGCGGACTTCCTGTCTTGCTGCCGGGCCGCTGTCCAGCGTTGCTCAAACGTCATCGGGCTAACATATCCCAACGTCGAGTGCAATCTCTTGTGGTTGTAAAAATTCAGCCAATCAATAACTTCGTCCATGG
>SXGQ01384351.1_pt1 | contig 12474 bp, 11 predicted proteins | sample 3178371 | NCBI WGS metagenome assembly SXGQ01 (sample SAMN11356859, study PRJNA531348) | freshwater metagenome | isolation source: freshwater sample F1-20 | place: China: Fuxian Lake, Yuxi | collected 2017-12-25
ATTACCTGGTAAAAATATTTTACCCTTTTGTGGAAAGCCATTAATTTCATGGGCTATTGAACTGGCTTTAAAAATTAGTAAAATTGATAAAGTTGTCGTGTCAACAGACTGTACGAAGATCCAAAAGATAGCTTTAGAATATGGCGCGGAAGTCCCTTTTTTACGTCCGGAAGATTTATCCCAAGACAAAACACCTGAATGGCTTGCTTGGCAACATGCTTTAAACCAAATAAAAATTACATCCGGAAGCCTTCCAGATATTATGGTTTCATTGCCCCCAACGGCGCCCTTAAGAAGCATTATTGATGTAGAGCAATGCATTAGAGAGTACCTTAAGGGCGGAGCAGATATTGTAATAAGCGCAACCGAAGCACGAAGAAGTCCTTATTTTAATATGGTAAAAAAAAATCCTAATGGAACCTATGGTCTTGTCATACCGCCTCAAAATTTAAATATATCCAGGCGCCAAGATGTGCCGTTAGTTTATGATATGACAACTGTATGTTACGTAGCAAATTCTGAATTTGTTTTAAATCATAAAAATATATTTGAAGGAAGAGTTAAGGCGGTAAGTATACCCGCAGAAAGATCTATAGATATAGATACAGCTTTGGATTTTAAATTGGCTGAATATCTTATGGAGCTTAAAATAAAAAATTTATAAATAAAAAATAAACTTTATAAGTTAAAACCTAGAGATCGCCCTTGCAAGTAATGAGAGCCAAAAGTTTAAATAATAATGGAGTTATGCCTAAATGAAAAATCAAAATAATTCGTCATTTGAAAACGCAGTAATTATTGGCGGCTCTTCAAGTTTAGGATTTGAAATTTGCAACTTATTTGAAAAATCATCTGTAAATGTAATTTCATCTTACAACATAAATTCACCCAAAAAAAATAACTCTATTAAGAGAAATTTACATTTAAATTTGCTGGATGAAGAAAGTATTAGAAATTTTGCCGACGAACTAAAATCCGACTTTAATAAGATTGATATTTTAATTTTTCTCCCTGGGATTCTTCCAGGCAAACAACTTAAAAATTATGATTTTTCAGATATCGACGAGGTTATGTCAGTTAATTTTAACGGCCAAGCTAAATTACTTTTAAAAATTTTTTCTCTACTAACTTCTTCCTCAAGGATATTATTGTTTTCCTCAATCTCTGCTCAGAGAGGAAGTTTTGATCCTATATATGCAGCATCAAAAGGGGCACTATTATCTTTTACTAAATCCATGGCTTATCAGTTACCAAAAGGTGCGAGAATAAATTCAATCGCAGCGGGGCTGATCCAGGACAGTAAAATGTTTAATCAAATGTCTGTTAATCGACAAGAGCACCATAAAGGACAAATACCCTCGGGCAGTTTTCTACTAAAACACGATTTAGCTAAAATTATTTTTGATTTATCACAAAAACATTGGTCACATTTGAATGGTGCTTGTATTGATTTAAATGGCGGGCAATATGTCAGATAAATTTCTCGCAAGTGCCCAGGCTTTTGAAAATAAAATTATTTCTTCTCTTATTAGCTTGCGTTATTTCTTATTAGAACCAATTATTCTAAGGGTTATGAGATTTAAATTTAATTATAAATATCAAAACATTAAAAAACTTCCATTAATTAGTGTATGTATACCTACATTTAACAGGGGGCAAATACTAATTGAACGCGCTATTAAGTCTGCTTTAGCCCAAACTTACGCAAACTTTGAAATAATTGTTGTAGGGGATCATTGTACCGATAATACCGAAGAACTTTTAAAGGGTTTAAAAGATTCACGAATAAAGTTCTACAACCTACCATTTCGTAAAAGAAAGTACCCAAAAACAATTGAGAATCATTGGTTTGTTGGAGGAGCTATTCCAGCTAACAAAGCTATGGAGATTGCAAGAGGTGATTGGATTGCTCGGTTAGACGACGACGATATCTGGACACCGGAACATCTTGAAAAACTTTTACAGTTCGCACAATCAAATAATTATGAATTTGTTTCAGGCCAGTACATTGAAGAGCGCTTTGGTATTAGAAAAATTATAGATGGTGTAAGGGCTCGGGACACCTACTTCACTCAAAAGCCTAATAGACCAAATGATCAAAGCCCTAAAATTGGAGGCGTTAATTCTTGGCTTTATAGGTCATACTTAAGATTTATGCCCTACAATACAAATTGCTGGAGAAAAAAATGGAATCGAGTTTGGGATGTAGATCTAGCTATGCGAATTTATTTTGCTGGAGCGCGCATTGGTTTTATGAATGAAGTTGTTGCTTATGTTTTACCTCGTCCAGGCGAATTATCAGTAGGCCTCGATGCATACAAGATTGCGGAAAAAGAAAAAATGGAGAAGTATAAATTTTAATAAGGAGCTTTGTTTGGGCAAAAGGATTTTAGTAACAGGCGGTGCAGGATTTATTGGATCGCATTTATGTGAGCGCCTTCTTCAGCAGGGGCATACCGTTATAAGTGTTGATAATTATTTTTCTGGCAACAAGCAAAACATCATAAATCTTGAAAAATATCCCTTATTCGAAGCTATACGTCAAGACATTACTTTTCCACTTTATATTGAAGTTGATGAAATATACAATTTAGCCTGTCCAGCAAGTCCAATTTACTATCAACGTGATCCAATTCAAACAACAAAAACTTGTGTTCATGGGTCTATTAATATGTTGGGCTTGGCAAAAAGATTGAATGCAAAGATTCTTCAAGCTTCAACCTCAGAGATCTATGGGGACCCCGAAATACATCCTCAAGTTGAGGATTATTGGGGCAAGGTTAATCCTATAGGGATACGAAGTTGTTACGACGAAGGAAAGCGATGTGCGGAAACTCTTTTTTTTGATTACCATCGACAATGCAATCTCAAGATTAAAGTTGTTCGTATTTTTAATACATACGGGCCAAAAATGCATCCAAGAGATGGGCGTGTAGTAAGTAACTTCATTGTTCAAGCTATAAACGGTGATGATATTACAATCTACGGCAAGGGAACTCAGACTAGAAGCTTCTGTTATGTGGATGATTTAGTTGATGGTTTAATTGCGATGATGAATTCAGAGGGGGGTATTATTGGCCCAATTAATTTAGGTAACCCTTTTGAAATCACAATGCTTGAACTTGCTGAAAATATTTTGCGTTTAACAAATTCAAAATCTAAGCTAATTTTTATGCCATTACCTATGGATGACCCGAAACAACGACAACCAAATATTAACTTGGCAATTGAAAAATTAAATTGGAAGCCATTAATATCAATAAACGATGGCCTAAATAAAACAATCGAGTACTTTCGGGGTATTTTATGAGTTATATGTCATGATTAAAAATCAAACAATTATTATTACAGGCGGTTCTGGTCTGCTGGGTAGCGTATTTGCAAAAAATATAGCGAAACATGGTGGTCTAAGTATTATTGCTGATATTAATTATGAGGCAGCAGTAAAAGTTTCAAATGATATTCAGGCTGAATATCCTGGAAGAGCAGAAGCAATAAAGATTGATATTACGGATAAAAATTCAGTGTTAAATTTGATAGATGAAGTTAAAAAAAAATTTGGACGTATTGATGCGGTAATTAATAACGCATATCCTCGTAATTCTAATTATGGATGTAAATTTGAAGAGGTGACATATAGCGATTTCTGTGAAAACATAAATCTTCATTTAGGCGGGTATTTTCTCGTGGCTCAGCAATTCGGGATTTTTTTTAGATCCCAAGGCTGGGGAAATATTATTAATATAAGTTCTATTTATGGAGTAATTGCTCCTCGATTCAAAATATATAAAAAAACATTAATGACTGTGCCGGTAGAGTATGCATGTATAAAGTCGTCGATTATTCATTTAACTCATTATTTGGCCCAGTATTATAAGAGCAACAATATTCGTATTAATTGTCTAAGTCCTGGCGGAATTTTAAATAATCAACCTGGCTCATTCACCGAGGCTTATAACGGTTATTGCAATAAAAAAGGTATGTTACTTCCGGATGATATTGTTGGGGCGCTGCTTTTTCTTCTCTCTAACTCTTCTGAATATATAACCGGTCAAAATATTATAGTGGATGATGGATTTTCACTATGAAAAAGACTATCGTTAGCTTTTTAGCAGTTAATAATATTTAAAATAAAGATAATTGTATTATTAATTTTACCCCCCTTTTTTTTCTTTAATTACCTAAGCCAAGCTATTTTTTTATGAAAAAACAAAAGCATATCAATGTTGCAGTAATTGGTTGTGGAATTTTTGGTGCAGAAATAGCAATTCAAGCAAGCCTGCTTGGATTAAGATGTTCGGTTTATGAGTTTCAGAATGATATTTTGTGCGGAGCTTCCGCAAATAATCAAAATAGACTACATCTCGGTTTTCATTATCCACGCGATATTAATACTGCCAGGCAATCAATTGAAGGATTTGAGTTATTCAAAAAAAGATATCCAGAATGTATCCAAGACTTTTCTTTTAATGCCTATTTAATTGCAAATCAAGGCTCAAAAACAACATATCCTGATTATTTAAATTTTTGTGACTTGTTAAATATACCTTATAATAAAATCCATTCAGAAATATTGCCGTTCGAAATTAGGGGTGCAGATTACGGAGTTTCATGTAATGAAGTTGTATATGACGTAAATATATTAAGAAATCTAATTTGGAAGGCTCTTAAGTCTAATTCAATTGATGTTCATTTAAACTCTTGCGTAAAAAACATTTATAAATCTGATACTGGTTTTTGCTTAAACTTTAAAGATCAAGATTTGGTAATTAATGCTGATGTAATTATTAACGCTACATATTCAAATATTAATTATTTTACATCTCAGCTTGGTTATAAAATTAACCAGTCGTTATTTGAATATACAGCTGTGCCAATCATTGAGATTAACCTTGACAGAATTGGCGTTACTATAATGGATGGTCCTTTTCTTACACTATTGCCTTATGGAAAATCTAAAAACTTTCTTCTGTATAGCGTGGAACATTCTGTAATAGATAAAGTCATCTCAACTAATGTAGATCATCATTGGTTTTATCCAAAGATTTCACCATTTTCTAAAATTAATAAAGATGATTTCATTAGAAAGATAATGTCATTTTCGCAAGATTTTATTCCAATTTTGAAAGAGGCCCGTATTGTGGGGTTTCTTGAGGGGCCAAGAATGGTAATGCCCTATATCGATGATTCTGATGCGCGCACTTCTAGTGTTAAGATATATGAAAATGGTTATGTAACTGTATATTCGGGTAAAATTGATCATAGCGTTTGGGTAGCTAAGGATATAGCTAAGTTCTTAAGGGGTAAATTTAATATTTCAATTTAAGGTGCTAGACGCTTTAAATTAAAATATTTATCAAATTTTTGAGCGCTACATTCTAGTATCTCATTTTATGTGAAAATTAATTGTAAGGATAAACAATTGAGTAAATCAAAATTAAGAAATTTACAGTCTGCTGAGGCATCATTCTGGGATAGTATAGTCGAATTAAGAACGAAAAAATCTCACATCCCAATGGAAGCAGATATTCGTCGAGCAACAAAATTTATTCCAAATAAATCAGAAAAATTACCTTTAATAGATCCGGAACTAACTGCTATTCTAGATGGTGGGGTTCGAGAGAGCTATCTTAAGATGTTATCCAAAAAACCTGGAGGAAGAGTCCTGGATGTATGTTGTGGCGCTGGATGGCTCTCTTTAGAACTTGCAAGAAGAGGCCAGATTGTAGATGCGTATGATTTATCGCCTAAAGCTATTGCCTTAGCAAAAAAAACTTTGAGAGAAAATACCTTTAAAAAAGGTTTTGGAAAAATTAATTACTATGTTGGCGATATAAGTAAAATTAACTTAGGCGTTGCAAAATATGATGCTGTAACAGGTTGGGCCGCATTTCATCATTTGCCTGACCCTGAAATTTTTCTTGAAAAAGTAAATTTGGCTTTGAAACCAAAAGGCATAGTAGGTACTTATGATGATTTGCATATGGGAAAATTAGAAAAATTTTTGGAGCTTACTTTTAGATTTTTACTCCCTCAAATTCACCATTCTTACAAAGACAAACTTTCATTTTTAATTAATCTTATATTACTCAAAAAATCATTACCAAAAGAAAAATTTTCTCCAATGGAGGAAGCTAAACATAGTAGTGTTGAAGATATAACTGAAATTTTTAATAAGAAATTCAATGTTATTTGGATGGTCCAGAGAAACGCATTCGTAGGGAGCGTTTTATCCACTATGTCTGGCAGCGACAAATTTAGATACAGAATAGCTAGACCTCTTGTTTATCTCGATAAATTTTTATGTTACTTAGGTTTGGTAAGAGGATTTGACCAGATTATTGTAGCTAAAAAAAAATAAATATTTAATCGATACCTTTATAACCTAAGCAATTTATTAAAACACTATCAATCAAATTAATAAAAAATTAAAAAATTTTGCAAGAGATCATAATTATTATGCTGACTTGATAAAAAAAGTTGGCAGCACAAAATTCTCTTTTGATAATAATGAAAAGCCTCTAAGTCAAATTTTTACAATTGATCAATTTGACTTTTGGCTAATTTTTGCTCCAGAAATGTCATGGAGACATCTTACTAGCGCAATAAATACAAATTCATATTTTGCTCAATTAAAATTGTTTTTAGCACCTTTCTATTTCTTTTTTAAGATTTTTTTTTCTATAGGAAGTCCGAATAAAAATAAACCATTTCCTACTTTTAATTTTAATAAAACAAAAAAAATTCTATGTGTTGCTTTAACTCAAAGGATGTTTCGTGATGTTTTGCTTCCTGTTATTAAGGAATTAAACCATACAGATTCTTATGATATTATTTTAGTATCAGATAGCATTGATATTGAGACAAGCAATTTAATTGATGCAAAAAATATTAGCCTGCTTAGTTTCCGTGACTCTTGGAATCCGCAACTTAAGAGCGAGGAAAAGAATCTAAATATATCAATTAGTAAAATACGATCTAGTTTGAATATTGAGAGTGGCTTAGGAATTGTTCGTCCCGAACTTAGCAAGGAAGTTTATTTTTCTTTAAAAAGAGTTATTAATTTACTACTTAAATGGCATTTACCAAATATTTGTCGAGATGCTATTAAAGCTAGATATATATTTACCAAATACAAACCAGATCTCATTCTCACTGCAGATACCTCTGACTCTAGAAATAGACTTTTTACCCTTCTAGCAAAGGAATTTAATGCTCTATCTGTTAATGTTCAATTTGGACTCGCAGGAAAAGAGAGTGTTGAATATAGGTTTCATGATGTAGATTATTATTGTGTGTGGGGAGAATCCTCAAGGCAAGCATTAATAAATCAAAAAGTCCCTAAATCTAAAATTCTTATAACCGGATCTCCAAGGCACGATTTTCTTTATGGTAAAAATAACCCTTACAATATTTCTCCTTTGGGCGCTGTTAAAACTTCGAATATTGGGATGACGGTGCTTTTAGCTTCAACATATACAGACAAAACTCATAATAAGTATGCTAATCCGAGTGCTCTAGATTCAATGAAAAAAGCAATTTTAGAGGCAAGCAAAAAATTTCCAAATATAACACTTATAATCAAAACTCACCCTGTTGAATCGCTAAACGAAACTAAGAGATTAGCAGGACTCTCCAATAATATCTTTTTCGCGAATGAAGATTGCGATATCAGAAATCTGATATCTATGTGTAATGTATTTATCTCCTTTGGATCGACAGCTACAATTGATGCTCTATTGGCAAAAAAAATAATTGTCTGCCCAATTTTCCCTGGTTGGCCATTCAGCGACATTTTTAGACGCTCCAAATTTATTTTAACGCCAAGGTCAGCAAAAGAAATTAATCAAATCTTTTCAGCGATTAGCTCAGGCGACATTAAAAAGCACTATAATGATAAAGCTTTAAGTGAACATAAAGCTTTTTTAAAATCAATTATTTACAAAAAAGACAGATTGTCAGCCATGAGAATAACCAAAACTATAATTAGTTTAACTCTTTGATAATATTAATTAATATTTAGTATATATAAAGTAATGATCCTAACAATAAGAAAATTTTTGTACCAAATTAAGATTCGGCTTCTAATACTTTATATTTCTTTTAAAAAATTTTTTTTATTTAGAAATTATGTTGTTGATGAAAAAACTCATGATTTGTTAACTAGTTTGGAAAAAAATGGTTTTGTTGTGCATAGAGATTCAGAAAATATTGAGCTTGCGGATACTATACTTAATGATTATTTTATTAAAAATAACCCAATGATTTTTAATAATTCAAATCGTAACTTAATTCATGAAATTTCTTCATCTGCTAATCAAATCGGTAACTTTCAAGCTTTTGCGTCATTTTTTGACAAAAATATTCAAAAGATACTTTGTTCTAATCTTATTTGCAATGTAATTGAAATTTATGCAGGCACCGCTATGTTTTATAGAGAAAACCCAATTTTAGAGTTGCATAGGTTTGAAAATCCAGCAGAAGCGACTAGAGATATTCAACCGTATGCTGTTTCTTTTCATTCTGATTACTTCAGACAGATTAATGTTATGTTATTGCTCACGGATATAAATGAAAATGATACTTGTACTGAATACGCCTTAGGTTCGAACAATAGAAATGCTTTTTTTCAAGGAGTTGCTCAAAAATACCCAAATACTAACAAAATTATTGAACGTTCCGGTTACCAAATTAAAAAAATTACTGGTAAAAAAGGAGATATTGTATTAATGGATACTACTGGGATTCACCGAGTTAGAGTTATGCCAAATTCAAATCGAAAAATGTTAATTGGTATAGCAAATCCAAATCACCCCTTCCTTGGATACAAGGAAAATATAAGTGAAAATGATTTCTTAAAGCAACTGGACCCCAATTTAAATTCCAAGCTCATCAAATTCTCATGAAATATTTGTTAACAGGCAGCGAAGGTTTTATTGGAAAAAAATTAAGTGAAAAATTAAAATTAAAAGGTGATGTATATGGTGTAGATTTAAAAAATGGCCTTGATTTGAAATCTATGGAAGTTGTTAATAGTTTGCCTGAATGTGATATGTTATTCCATTTTGCCGCAACTAATGGTACAAAAATATTTTACGATCACCCTCAGGATGTTCTAGTAAATAATTCTATTTCAACAATCAATTTAGTTCAAAAATATTCGCAAAGTAACTTAAAGTTTATATTTGCCTCTACTTGTGAAATTTTCAACGGAGCAACAGATCTTGGGATCTATAAAATTCCGACTGACGAAAATGTCCCTGTAGTTTTTGATAATATTTTAAATCCTCGCTGGAGCTACAGTCTACCAAAAGCTCTAGGGGAGAATCTTATTGCAAATTCAATGAAAAATTGGCTTATCATCAGATATTTTAATATTTATGGCCCTGGTCAAGTCCATCATTTTATTAATGAGTTTGTTGAAAGAGCAAAACTAGGGCAATATTTCATAAAAGGCGATGATACCAGGAGCTTTTGTTATGTTGATGATGCTGTAAACATTTCTGAAAAACTTGCGCATTTATCTAATAATATGATTGTAAATATTGGAGCTACTGAAGAAGTTAAAATTAGCTGTGTTGCTAAAATGATTTTGAAGATTATGGGCGTAAGTCCAAATAAATTAGAAATTAGACCTGGACTTGAGGGAAGCGCAAAAAGACGATGTCCTGATGTCAAAAAAGCACTGTCGTTAACGAATTATAAATATCAATACTCTCTTGAGAATGGCCTTAAAAAAACTGTGGAGTCACTTTTATGAAAATAGGTATTGTTGGTTTAGGCGTTGTTGGAAAAGCAAATCAATTTGGATTTGGAAAGCTTGGACATGAAATTTTTATACACGACAAAAATTTACAGACAAATCTTTCTGACGTTCTAAATGCGGATATCGCATATTTATGCTTGCCAACGCCATCGAATCATGATGGAAGCTGTGATACAAGTATTATTGAAGAAGTTATTGCTTCATTAGACCAATTTAAATACAAAGGAGTTATTGCAATAAGAAGTACTGTAATTCCTGGTTTTACGTACAGCATGATAGAAAAATTCAAAAATCTAAAAATTTGCTTTGTCCCTGAATTTTTGCGCGAAAGATGTGCTGAAGAAGATTTTTTAAAGAACCATAAACTGCTGGCTGTGGGAACTAATGACATTGAAATCTCAACCCTAATTGTTAAATCACATGGAAATTTACCGGAAACCTCGGTAGTTATGACTCCTACCGAAGCTGAATTTTTAAAATATTTTAATAATGTCTATGCGGCGCTAAAAGTTACCTTCGCAAATAATATATATGAAATTGCAACGAAAATGGGCTGTGATTATACAAAAATAAAGGATGCATATCTTAAAACTGGTAAATCAAGCGGCCATTATCTTGATGTAAATAATGAATTAAGGGGTTATGGTGGGATGTGTCTTCCCAAAGATACAAAAGCTCTTGCGTATTTAATCAAAGCCAACCAGCTTCCTTTAAAATTAATTGAAACTATTGACGCTGATAATTCTAAATATAAAACAACTCTTTTTCCGGGTATGAGAGGTTAGACCTTGAATGTTGCAATCTATCACAACCTACCTACTGGAGGTGCAAAAAGATCGCTCGAAGAGTGGTTAAAGTGGTTAAAAATTGACAATGAAATTGACATTTACTTGCCAAATTCCAGTAAAGGTTTTGATGAAAATCTCGAAACAATTAATAACGTGTTTAATTTTAATTTTAAAAGAAACCATAAACATGGAATAATAAACAAAATCATATCAATCATATACTTAGAATTTTTATGTAAAAAAATTGCCAATATAATTAACAAAAAAAAATATGATCTCGTTTTTGTACTTCAGTGCCAAATTACTAATAGTCCAGCAATTCTTCGCCATTTAAAATTTCCCACCATATATTTTTGCCAAGAACCAGTTACAAGAATTCAAGAGCCACATTATTCTGCAAATTCTAACTTTCAACGTTCGAATTTATTATTATCTTTTTTAAAAACTATATTTGTTGGATATGACTCATATAACGCTTCTTTTTCAAACAAGATTCTGTGTAATTCTTATTATTCAAAGGAAGCTATATATAAAGCATACAATAAAAATGCTTCGGTAGTTTACCTGGGGGTCGATGAGTTAAAATTCAGACTTATAAAATCTACCCCTAAGAATTTTGATTACGTTTTGAGCGTAGGACATTTGACTGCTGCGAAAGGCCATGACTTTATAATTAAGAGTTTAGGTTTAATTAATTCTAAAATTAGACCAAAACTAGAAATTATTTATAGTGGCGAAACTCCGAACTACAAAAAATATTTATATGATTTAGCTAAAAAAAATAATGTTAGAGTAAAATTTAGCAAATCAGTACCAGACGAAGAATTAATTGGTAAATACAATAATTCATATCTCACTTTGTGTGCAGCAAGACTTGAGCCTTTTGGTTTAACTCCATTAGAGTCTATGGCATGCGGAACTCTTGTTGTAGCAGTTGCAGAAGCTGGTTTTAGAGAAAGTATAATTAATGAATCAACAGGCATATTATGTGAAAGAGATGAAAAAAAGTTTGCAAATAAAATAGAAGCTATTTTGATTGGTAGGGTTAACTACCAATCAATAGTGAATCGTGCGCGAAGGGTGATTGCTAAAAATTGGACATGGAAGTTATCTGCGAAGCATATTTTAAATCAAATGGAATCAATTAGAGAATTTCACTAATTAACCTAGTTTTAATAGATATTTATTAATGTACTTATTATCTCATGGTAACTTTTGAAAGATTTAGATGAGTAAAACTAAGAAAAATATTATTGAGTATTTAGCCTGTCCAATTTGTATGGCAAATCTCGAAAGAATTAGCAATACTAAGATTGAGTGTAAAGGGTTATGTAAAAGCCTTTATTCAATCGATGATGAAATACCAATTTTACTTCCACAAAAATTAGAAAGTTTTAAGCAGTTAGAAGCTGATTACCATACAAAGGAATCTGAAAATTTTACGGATTTAAATATGAAATCTTCTTTAAGGGTAACTCATTATCATGATAAATATTTGAGGTCTTTTAATCATTTAAAAAAAGACTCTGTGATAATAGAAGTTGGCTGCGGAGATGGTATAGATGCCAGTAATTTACTTAATAAAGGTTTTGTTGTAATTCAAAGCGATATTTCGATTGGCATGGTTAAAATGGCAAGGATTAACACGAATAAAAATAGGCTTCAAAAAAATTCTAGTTATGTAGTATGTGATGCAGAGCAGCTTCCTTGCAAAGAAAAAAGCATAGATGGAATAATGATTGTTGCAGCTCTTCATCACCTTCCTTCTCCCAAAATTTTTTTTCAACAAGTGAAAAAAACTCTAAAGCCAGGGGGATTTCTCGTTATTGGTTTTGAGCCAAATAAGTGGCCATATTTTATTTTTTATCCATTATTAAGATATATTAGTAGAGCAATGAAGTTTAGTCGCTATTTTAAAAA
>SXGQ01535185.1_pt1 | contig 12470 bp, 6 predicted proteins | sample 3178371 | NCBI WGS metagenome assembly SXGQ01 (sample SAMN11356859, study PRJNA531348) | freshwater metagenome | isolation source: freshwater sample F1-20 | place: China: Fuxian Lake, Yuxi | collected 2017-12-25
CAAGGTCTCGACCGAAGGGCAGCAATCACGCTAATCCCAACCCGAAAGTACGCCAACCACCATATCATTTGCCACCATCAAATTCACTGCGAGAGAGCTCAAACCAACTAAGCCGCCGATCCTTCCTGGTCGCCAGCGCGTGTTTACGTGAGCATTGCGAAATTAAGAGAATTGTCAATAGAAGGACTCATAATCCTTAATCTACCGTAGGTAAATTGGAATACTGTCACGTTTATGTATCGTTTCGCGTGCCTTAAAAGATTGTGACAGATGGCTATTTTTAGACGGAGCGCTTCATCGCTTAGAGTGGCGTCCTGAGGACCGGATACGAGACATCACCGCAGAGCGTTTGGCCTTGGTGAATACGTCTGTCATTCTTAAGCAGTTCTGAAATTTAACGCAGGATATCCGCCACCAAACCTCCGACGTGCTTGGCGAGATAGGGGGGCACGGCATTACCGACTTGTTTGTATTGCTCGGTCACAGGTCCCTCAAAAAAATACGTGTCTGGAAATGTTTGGAGCCTCGCGCCTTCGCGCACGGAGAGGCTGCGACACTGGCTCGGATCGTGATGAATGTAGTAGTGCCCGTCCTTCGCGATATGGCACGTGATTGTTGTCGAAGGGCGCCCGCTTAGTTGAACCCGGAATCTATCGGCGAAGGGAATGTCCTTGGCGTCACCCTTCACGTTTTCATGATTTGGGCGAAGGTAATGAGGAACATCGGCTAGGCTCGGTGAGCGTTCATGAACGGCGGCATATGCCGACCAGAAAAAATAGCGGCGAAGGTCCGACGCCATGTGGCCCCGGCTGTTGTGATTCAAAACGCCGCCAACAACACTCCCGTCCAACCACGACGAGAGTTTCCCGGACTTTGCGACTCCAGGGATAAATTGAGCGCCAAGCGGAAGAGTCGGATCAATGGCCTGCAGCTGGACATCAATAAAACCACGCATTTTAGCGTCCAAGTTATCAAATTTGTATCCACCTAGTTTCAGAATTTCATCGCGCCATTGATGTGCCGAATCCGGCTGGCGAGAAATACGGCTGCGTATCGACGGAAGCCCATCGAGCACATCATCAATAGTAACTCGGATATTTGTCGCAGGATTGAGTGTGCGGGCCTTAAGTTTAAGGTCACTTCGTATTCCGAGAATAAACACACGGGACCTTGATTGAGGGACTCCGTGCTCCTCGGCATGCACTACAAACCGCCTTGGGTCAGTCTCACCTAAGTTGAGCAAATCAACGTAATCGTTGATTGGATGGAGATCGTAATCAGCGTCCCCGAGATCTTGGTAAATTCGAGCAAACATGCTTTCCCCGCCTAGCTTGGCTGACAAAAGCCCTGGGACGTTCTCCATGAGAAATACAGCCGGACGGAAGCGAGACACGATGCTTAGATATTCTTCGTAAAGGCGATGCTTCGGATCTGCCTCAAACTCTTCTCGCTTTTCATGGCGGCGCCTCGCACGTCCAACCAAAGAATACGCTTGGCACGGTGGGCCGCCAATCAGCACGAACTCTTTACTTTTGTTTCTTTTCAATGCTGCGTCGATCCGGGATTCGATTTCACGGTCGGTGCTCTCCGATTCGCCCATAGTGGCGCGCATAGCCTCCGCCTGAGCTGCAGTTCCAGCCACTCCTGAACGTTTGAAAAGTTCTTCGCGAGTAATACTAGTCTTCACATATGCCACATAATCAGCGAGATTCCCACTGCGCTGAAGCAGCCGGAAGAGTGCCCGGAGTTCCAGTGTGCAGTGGGCAAACTCGTTCATTTCCACCGAGAGCGCCGTTTCGAAGACATGGTTTCCACGTGAATCAACGACGCTGGAAAAGCCTTCGTTCAAGCCGCCTGGGCCGGCGAACAAATCAATAAGTGGTATGGGCATTAAATAGCTCCTGAGAAAAAACCTAGATCGGGAACGTCTGTTGTTCCCACGACAAGCCCACGGTCAAGAAATCGATTAAATTTCTCGCATGAGGTTTCCGCAATAAGCGCGCAGCAATGGCACGCGGCGATATTCAATCCGTCCGTTCCTTGGCCACCGTTTTGCCCGATTTCTGTGCAAACCGGATCGGATGAACACCAGCGAGCGTCTTCCAAGGCTTGTTCGAGGATTTTTTGGAAGCGCATGGGATCGCCCATACGCACCAAGCCGCCCAAGCTGCCCTCGCTGTCGCCCGAAGCCGTGTAGATTAGCAGGCCGGCCATGTTTTCATCTGGCTTCGCGGAATCGCAATTCACATAAAGGCGTTCCCGTAAGGACGACGCTCCGTAACCACACTCAAAGGCGAGTCGCTTGATCAACAGATGCGCCAAAGTGTGCAACATGACCAGCCGTGGCGTGACGATTTCCCTTTCCCGTTGCGAAGCGTCAGCGGACGCGTCCGCTCTTTGCTGCAAGCTGTCGAGATACCGAGCCTTAATGATTCTGGCCTCCCAATCGGCCAGCGGTTCTTCCTGAAAGCGGATAAAGATTCCTTCGCCGTAAACTTCTGCGGCCGGAAGCCAGCGGTCATCCACCGTGGCAGGCATCGACCGCCACATCATGCTTTGATACGAAGGAGCGCCTGGTGGTTTTTGCGGGAAGAGGCGTGAGAAGCCGTAGAGCGCACGGGTTTCCTTGAGACGGTCAACCAAGTGAAGGCCCTCCACCCGTTCTCGATACCACGCAGCGGCCGAGGCCGGGATTTCTGTTCGGCGCACGACGAGGTCGTCCGTGGTCACCTTGCGCTCGTGGTTCTTTTGCAAGGCGGCATACTCGGGTATGCGGATTTCCAAGTCATTCGCTTCGGTGGTGTCTGAAGCCTCTTGGAAGATCGGCGTTGGCAAAGGTTGCGGCGAAAGCGCCGCGAGAATTGCCGCCATCCCAACGCCGGAAAAAAGGTCAGGGAATTTTGAGAGAATATCTTTGGTGATGGCCTCATCACTGTCTTTCAAGCTCCGTCGCAACTTGATCGTCTGCCGCACTCGGACATCATCAAGCGCGATCCGAAGACTTTCGGTGGCCGTTTGCGCCGCTGTAGGTATCCAGAGCGTGCTGGCCACCCGGGCGTAGTGGACGTTGGTCGAGTTGATAAGGACGGCCTTCATGTGGCAACCACAAGGTTGGCCGCGAGGCTCCCCTAACCATACGCGCCCACCCAAGCATGTGAAGGGTTCTGGATTCGAGCCGGGCTGGTCACTGCCTAGCAGACGCTGGCTTAGATAAGTCACACTCTGACCGGCATCTTTTTTTCCTCCCATGATGCCGCCCAAGGCCCGCTTCTTCCCGCACTTACATTCTATGCTGATATCATTCAGCGATCCAGAGCCACCCGCTTTGTAGAAAAGATCCTGCGGGCAGGCCGAGGCACGCTCGCGGTGGACCCATTCGCGCCACGGGAAGTCCATCAGGTGTCCGTTTTCACAGGCCGCTACAAAGCGCACTTGGCGCATGATGGCTTTGCCTCCCTTATGCTGAGCACCCGGACAATCTTCGCGATGGCAGGTGTGGTCACCTTGGGCACTCAACTGGGATTGGCGCATGACGCCGCATAAGGGACAGACCAACCAAGTGGGGAAGCGAAATACAGGAACGCTAAGCGATGGAGAGTCGGGAAGGTCTGTTTCCGGCCCGGGTGGTCGTCGGAAGTGAGAGACATTGAGCTGCTTTTGTAAACGTGGCTCCGTTATTCGAACGCACGTAAGTTGATCGCTTGTTGCGCGCTTTTTCCCTGGTGGATTTTGAGGAGTCTCGAACCAGCAATCGAGACCGGCCGTGACAACGGCTTGGGCTCCTTTAAGAACATGGATGGCACCCACGCCAAACGGTGCGATGGCCTGAGTGCGTCGAATAGAGTCGGACATGGTATCTGGAGGTGGTTAGGCGCGTTTGCCGAAGATGGCATCCATGCCGTCGTCCTCTGGAGTGTTTGCGGCGGCAGGAGGCGCCACTTCCTGCGCGGCCTCGGGATAGATGCTCACCAAGCATTCCGCATCGACGCCGCGCATACTAGTCGGCGTTTCCCAAGTGATTTCCTGCCACTCGGGCGGGCAGGGAGTGCCGTAAAAACGCATGAGCGGCAGGTCGCCTTCGCCTTCCCGATTTTCCCACGCGGAGGGATCTGAGCCTCGCCACTCACTTCTTCTCCGGGCCAAGGTCTGGCGCAGCACGGACAGAGCGTGATCTTTCGCATTTTTGTCGTCCGCGAACAGCAGCTCGACACGTTCCGCAGCCATTTTGGCGAAGGCCATGAACTCGATTTCAAGCGGCGTTCCGGTGATGCCCATCGGCCTCGGTAGCCGGATGGCGTCTTCGGGCAGTTTTTGGCGCATCCATGCAATCATGGCTCCGTGCAGAGCGCGTTCCAGCACTGGAAGGGTGAACGGCGTCACGCTGGAGGGTTCCACTTGCGCATAAAGCCGTGAGTGATAAGCGGTGAATTGCTCGAAGTGGGATAGGTCGCGGGGTTTGCCGTTGTCGTAGATCATCACGACAAGGCCGGGAAATTCGCGGCCGACACGGCCGGTGGCCTGGATGTATTGGGCAGTATTTTTTGGCTGTCCTGCGACGGCCATTAGGCCCAACCGGGGCACGTCCACACCCACCTCGATGATGTTGGAGGCCAGGCAGGCATCGACCACTTGATAATCGGTCGAGCCGTCGGCCGGGAGCTTGCGTTCCAAGCGGGCGAGGGCAACCGGCACGTCGCTATTATTAAGACGGCCGGTTAGTTCCATCACTCCATCCTCGCGAAGATAACGGCGCTTTTCGCTTGGAAACCATCGATCCCGGATGTCGCTTAGTCGCTCGGGGATGTCGGCGCTGAAAAGAGTGAGCGCTTGGCCCAATTCGCGTAAGCTGTTATAAAAAGCTAGTAGGGTCCACCATGCATCACTTCCGACGCGTTCGCTCGGGTTGGTAGCACTAGCGCGAGTGCGTCCACCAGCTGCGCAAAGACTGGAAAATACGCTCACGCTCACGGTCAGGCCCGAGCCATATGCACGGCCCATTACGCCAAGGTAGCGGCGTCCCGGCTTGATCTTCCCGGCATCGGGATGACTTGTCGGGAAACGATCATAGCAGGCGAAAAAGGAATCGCCGGCATCCAGCCCAGGAGGCGGGAAAATGGCGGTTTGCTGCCGGGCGTAGAGTTCGCGAATCTGGCGTGTAGAAGCCCGTGTGGTCGCGGTGGACGCGACGAGTTTAGGTTTGACGGGGTGCGGCCCGCGACGGTCGGTGCAAAGCTCCTCGACCACTCCTTCGTAAAGACCGACCATCGAGCCGAGCGGGCCCGTGATCAGGTGAAGCTCATCTTGGATTATGAGTGCGGGAGGCGATTTTTGACGGCTGCCATCCATATCCAACCCAAACAACGCCCTCGCCGCAGGTCGCCAGGCGAGCATGGCAAACTTATCCACCGTGCCGATGAACATGGATGGAGGGGATTCGTAAAGCTCCTCGTCCACCACACTCACGGGGAGTTTTTCGTGGAACGTGCAGCGTCTGTCGGGGCAATGGAGGGCGACGGAACGGGATTCGCCAGCACCGGTCAGGCGCAGGCCATCGCAGGAATAGTAGCTGCCGACTTCCCCCCGGCCGCGACGTCTGGGGCCCATCGCGGAGGCGCACCACGGGCAGCGTAGCATGATATGGGAATAAGCCTCGGGACCATTTTGCAACGCAGCCTTATGGGCTTCGAGTGATTGGTCTTTTTTGTTGGGTGTCGTCGAGCCACCGACCCATATGCCGATGGTGAACGGGGTTTCACCGAACCGCAGAGGGTCGCGACGACGAATGGTTTCAAGCGCGCAGATCAGACCCGATGCACGTTGGTATTGCTGGGCAGTGAGAAGGCGCAGTGTGTAGCGCATAATCACGGTCGTGCCGTCGTCCTCGGGGTCTTGGAGCCGCCGGGCGAGCAGTGCGAAAGCTGAAGCTCCAAGATAGGCCTCCGTTTTACCGCCACCGGTCGGGACCCAGATCAGGTCGGCAATGGCGCGGTCGGCGTTTTTCTCGTCAAAGAGCCCGGGCAGACTCATGAGCAAAAACGCAATTTGGAACGGACGCCATTTTCGCTTTCCCGCGTTGGGGTGCGCGAGGCTGGGCAGGAAGGCGGTGGCGGCATCCGGCGGGTCGTCCCATATCATCACCTTGGCGGCTTGGTCGAAACTCAGCGACCTAGTCTTTCGCGCGCCGGCGAGTTGCTGCAAAAGGACGGCCTCGTTGGTTAGTTTGAAAGCTTCCGCGGCAATGGGGTCGGTTCGCAACAGATCAAGCCCGGCTTCTATGCGGGTGGCGCAGTCCCGACAGGCATTGAGGTGGGTTGATGCTGCATCCCGAAGCTCTTTGGGCAGGCCGGGAATCTCTTTGCTGCGTTTCTCGATCCAGTCGCGGTAAAGAGCTAGCAGGCGCTCCAGCGGAGCCATCCAGCAAGCGTCGGCAAGAGCTAGCGGCAGCATCGGTATCTCCAGCGGCTCACCGGTATCGGGATCAAACAGATCGGGGGTAACAGGTGCTGTTTCGTGGGCTGGAATCGGCTCCGCAATCACGCGCCGTGCGATCGTGACGCCTTCATCAGCTATCCACACACCGGCGCAACCGTGACCGGCGGCAAACACCCGCGCGTTGCGATAAAGTAGCTCCATGCCGAGTTCCTCGGCGTCTTTATTTTGAAGCCCACGCGGAATCGGAACCAGCGCACTAGCACCGGATGCATCGGCGGCCTCAATAGTGAAGCGCGATTGAAAGAGAGCTTCTTTGTCCACCTCACGCGTTCCCTTGGTGCGATTGACCAGGGTCGCCGTAATGAGCCGGGTTTCGCCGTCGCCGTGTGAAGGGTGAGGCAGCGGGCGGCTGATGATTTCGAGAGATAGATCCAAGGGCTTGAGCCCAGGAATGGAATCCGGTGAAAGCGTCAGCGGATAACGGCCGTTCTGCCGGAGTTGCTGAGCCGCTAGATTGAGGGTGGCGGATACGGGCACCCGCACCCACCACTTGCGCTCAAACGTGCGCTCTTTTTCGGAAACGCGCACGGCGGTAAAGATGCGATAACGGCCACCCGACACGGCCACGGTGCAGGTGATATCGTCGGCCACCCGACAAGCAAACGTGATACCCATGCTCTGGGGTTTCCGAACACGGGCGAGTTTCAGGCCGTCCAGATCGTCGTCACCGGCGGCGACATCCTCTTCGGAAGCAGGTTCATCTTCGCCGCTTTCTGAGCGGACGATGGGGCTGCTGGAAAACCGACTGCGCATGCGAGCGATTTTTTCGGAAAGCCGTTTTTCCAGCTCACTTTCCCTAGTGGATGCGATCCGTTTAGTGGCGGTGGAAGAGTCGCCAGAACTGAAGCCCGTAGAAGCCTCCGCCGCCGCAACGTTTTCGGCAGGATCATCTCCCGCCGATTCGGCTGTAGCGGAACTGGCCGCATTATTTGCATTTCTGTTTGGCTGGGACACTGCCGAATCCAAGGGGAAAAGGATGCCGACGCCGTATAGTATCGAGGGTGCTTCGTCTTTAATGATCTCTTCGCCGGTCGTTTTCTCTACGAAACGCGGATGGTATGACTCCCAGCCGTTGTAGTCTAGGGGGCCAGTAAGATCGACGGGGACGGCGGTAGATTTGATCGTGCCGTTTAGTGAAACATAATCGGGGTGCGGGCCGTGGATCTCGGCGATCAAGGCAGACGCCACGAGGTCGCGCTCCAGAAGATGCAGGTGCTCTTGTTCCTGTCTTGGTTTAAGTGCCATGCTCGTCATTGGATTGGGATTGTTCGAGAATTTGCCGGATCGCTCCTTGCGTGCGTGCATGGGCCATCACGTCGAGGCGATGCAATGCCCTGGACAGGGCGATATAAAACAGGTCGCCCGAACGGATGGAATCGAGATTCGCTATGTCCGTAACGACGACAGCTGGTGCTTCTAGGCCCTTGAATGCATGGATAGTCGTGTAGCGAATACGGCCAGCAGCGGTCTTTGAAACGTATGGAACCAGCACGCCTTTCCAGGTTCCCACTGCGCCAAGTCGGGCGGCCGATGAATCTTCAGCAACAGCCGAAAGGATAACAATATCAGAGGCAGCATAGCCCATCTTGAGCAATTCACGCAGCTTGTCGGATAACTTAGATAGGGCGTCATTCTCGCAGGCGTAGAACTCAAGCGATGGGTCAACATGCGTGTCGCCGCGAAGCACGCTGGCGTAGCCGGGCCGCAACCGGCCAAGTGTCTCCACAAAGCTGGAAATCTCAGCAGTATTACGGCAATTGATGTTCAGGCGGAAGCGCGCAAACCCGCGAGTAGCCCGCCGCTTGATACTCTGCATTATATCGTCTCCATCGGAGATCGAAGTGAATATGGCTTGGCGTTCGAAGTCCCCCAGAAAGAGGAATCGTCCCTCTTTCAGGCCGCCTTTCAGCAACAAATCGAATACGTCAAGGTAGGCGTCATTTATCAAGTCTTGTGCTTCGTCCAATATGAGCAAATCGAGCACCGGCCCGGTCTGTAATAAAGTCTCTGCTGCATATTGGGGCAATTCTTTCGACCAATAGTCGGCGCTTGGGCTTGCTGGAACACGCCCGACAAGCTCCACCAACCATGAATGTATGTTGCCGGCCTTAATATCGCCGACACCCAAGCCGGCTGCGTCCTGCGCCAATTTCTCCCCCAGCAGCTTGTTGAAGCAAAAGAGGGCTACGCTACTTGCGGGCCGCGTAGCCTTTTCCCTTCTGAGCATTTCGAGTGCGAGGCAAGTTTTGCCTGTCCCCGCAGGGCCATGAATCAGGGTCCTTTCATTGTCCGCAATAACGTCCAAGACCTGAAATTGTTGCGCCGTGCATTTAAGCAGACCGGTCTGAAGATTTCTAATTTTATCCGCAGGTTTGATAACGAATTCGAATTTGGGTCTGAGGCTGGCGGCAATATCGGCGGCAGTTTTAGCCGTAAGCATCGACGCGTCTATTCCGCGCAAACCACACACGTTGAAGTGTGTGCGAGCTTGATGAAGCATGGATAAAACACGCGCGGCCAGAGATCCTCCGTTTAACGCTTGTTTGTCTATCACTTGCCAAGTGTGCCACTCTGGCGAATTTACCGAAAACGAAACTGCTGTAAAAACGACGCCTGAAATAAACGGGCATTGGTTAGCCAGTTCAGACATCCTTTCTCCCATGTAGAGACGAATCGAATGCATCGCTTGAGCGGCTTGCTTGAAAGGGCCGCGCATCTCGGGATTTGAAGAAGTGCCTAGCCACCATCCCCGTTCGTCCAACTTCACGAAGTCATGTGATTTTATCTCCAAGATTGCGATGCCATGATTCGGAACTATCACGACAAAATCTGCTTCACCACTGACCTGCTGCACATGACGGGCCAAATCGAGACTATGAAGGACTATCCAGCCATCACACGCGGGATCGGACCTGAAGCTTTCGAAAATTGCACGCTCCCCCGGCGGCGAGTCCGGCAAAAATGAATTAGGAATCATCCGCGCGCCCTTCATACCCCATGCTCCCCGTGCTTCAATCTGAAGATGCGGTTTATATGATGCGGATTCACAGGTCTTACGGCAGAATCGAGTTTTTGTAGTTCAAATATTGTTTTAGCTGGCCCGTTTGAGTCCAAGCGAAACTCCATAAATCCGTCCGACAATACGGTAGACATATCCATACCGGATAACTTTCTGCGAAGTTCGGACTGCAGTTGATGTCCCGCTTTCATGGATGCCTCTCTAATTTCGTCTAAGGCTTCCTTGTGAATCGGGATTTTGTCATCCCGTTTCAGGAGTTTCAGAACAGCGTCAAAAAGCAGTGGCCTTTCCTTTCCCGGGCCGTGCACCGTCAGTCCAAGCCATTGGCGAAGATTGGACGCAGATATCTCAAAGCCAGAATCGGATTTCAGCTCTTTAATTACATGGGCTGTTCCGGCTTCGATTACCAATTTCGCCAGATCTCTTTTCCAAGCCAGCTGTAGTTCGCGATAGGTCTTGGCTCTCGGGCCAATTATTTGATCGGCATAGGGTGCGATCATATCTCCCGAACCATCGGTGGTGAGAACGACAAAATCGCCTGGCTCAAGATCGATCACCTCTTTCTTCTCAATTTTCGTGCAGGTCAGCGCTGCGCCTTGGTTGCGACAGTGGGCAATGAATACGTCACCTTCCGCACTCAAGTTGGCTCCATATCCACCACCCAATATCGCCCGGAAAGCATCGACCGCTCTTAAGTGGCTAGTCTCGAATTCTAGTTCGGAAGACGCAACCGAATCATTCCCCTCAAACTCTACATCGGCGACTTGGGTCGCGGTCTTCGGTTTGAACCCCTCCAATATGCCGACTGCTGGCGCCTGATTAAGCGAAAATCCTTTTCCCGGCTCCAAGGCGAACACGTCTAGTCCTGCATTTTGTATTTTACCGGCATGACTCAGCTCAAAAAATTCAAATTCGTCAGTGACAGGCGCTCGCAGCAAGAACTCTTCGTCGAGCCGCCGCAGACTCTTCATAGATCCGACATAAAATACGCGGTCCACTTTGGGATGATTGCGAAGCTCATTCGACTTCCGGACTTCTATGTTTAACGCTTCTTGGTAGCCCTTGAGCAGGTTGATGGTCTGTTCTTTAAAACGATTGTCGCGCAGTATAAGCACTGCGCTTTTTTGATTGCGCCGGATTGATTCCCCGATCTTTTCCTGAATAATTGAATAGAATGGCGAAGATTCAATTTTCACCAGCCTAGCCCACAATCCAGTTTCAGGTAAGACTATTTGTTCAATAGTCTGTCTGGCTTCTTGGGCAACGCTGTTGAACGATTGTTTTATCCCTAAGTAACCTGAAGCAAGTTCCTTTCTCATGTCGCTCACCACATGCGCTGGCGAACAAATGCCACCGGCCAAGCGATAATACAGGACCTTGTTTAGGCGGCCGAATTCAACCCACGCCGGACCTAATTTTAGCCGCTCACAGATTTGGCCAAGGCTAAGTGTCGCGCTCCACAGTTCGGAAGCCTCCGGGAATGTTACAGGGGTAACCGTTACGCCAGCTCCGTATAGAAACTCCGCGCACTCGTTGAGTTGCTCAAGATCGGCGATGTTCATCGTATGAAGATGGTCTTCAGGTATTGCGGCGTCGTTCCAAGGTCAGGGGTCGGCTCAAAGGGCCCGCGAAAGTTGATCAGCGGAGCAAGTAACTCTACGACGTCGTTGTGAGAGCGCTTATTTGCAGCAACAAGGATGATTGCGCGCTTGTTGTCATCAAGCTGATGGAGTTGATCTCCCAGCCCTCGGCCTGCTTCAACTATAACCAGCGGCGCTTTCGCCTCGGTTAAACTACGGCCGGAGGCATGGAGATCAATACAGCGCCCGCTGTTACGGGAATTTTTACCCGTTTCATTCTCTGAATTCAGTAAAATGCCGGCCGCAAGCGATGATTCATCGTGTTTAAATGTTAGTGATTCGATCTCTTCAATAAATCTACTTTTCTCGCCAACGATGGTGGCGTAGGAGCTTGATGTCCTTGTTGCTGCTGATGCAAGTGCCACCCCCATCACTTTAGCTATTTCATGGTATTCCCTGTAAGCATCGCTAGCCCGAAGGCGTTGCCGTTCGGTGGCCCCGCGTGTTATATCAAACGGCACGTCGGTTCCTCTTATCAGATACCAATCCTTCCGGCTGATATTGTATATGAAGCGAGATGAGCTTCCGTTTTGCGTTAATATCGTAGCTACTCCAGAAATGTAGTCGATTGATTCGAGTATGCCGATAAGGACATGGGCTTCGCTTCCTTTTACTTTTAGGCAACTGACATTTTTATTTAAGAGCCCGTCGAGATTTACGCTCTTGGAGTCCGGAATAGAGTCATCGTCAGAACAGAGAGAGCAAAGAACGCCATACGCGGTGAAAAGCGCCGCATAATCAATTCTGGGAAGGCAAACTATGGCCAGCTGCGGAGGACTTTGGACACCTACAGCATTGTTGATTGCCATGTGGTGACCAACTTTCGCCAAAAATTTGGCCCACGCGGGGAAAGGCATGGCGCCACCATTCTGCAGTATGTCCGGGAAACGCATCAGATTGCTAATGCATCCAGACTTTCGTTCTTCGGCTGGTTTGCCGCATCGTGCCAGGGGGCTTCACGTCGTCGCTTGGTTTAGAGAGAATTGGCTCTGCAATTTCTGATACAGGCTTACAATTCCATATCTCGCAGTGAAAACGCCTCACGGGTTGAGCCTGTTTGTCTTTGCGCGAACATTGGGGTCAGTCGAAATAAGAGCGATCAGGGCAAGTGGTTCAAGTTGTAATATGCTATGGGATCGATTCTTAGCGCGAAGGAATAGAGCTATAGCGCAACTAAGGGAATCATTCAATGAACAAGCACAACGAGAATGCTAATGATTTGGCAACAAAGCTACTTTCGGGACTGTTTCTACAGGAAAGTGGGAGTGAGTCCTTAGCATTATTCCGCCAAAAGGGCGTCAGTGAATCTACTTTCCCTA
>SXGQ01363904.1_pt1 | contig 12467 bp, 9 predicted proteins | sample 3178371 | NCBI WGS metagenome assembly SXGQ01 (sample SAMN11356859, study PRJNA531348) | freshwater metagenome | isolation source: freshwater sample F1-20 | place: China: Fuxian Lake, Yuxi | collected 2017-12-25
CAAACGAAGTATTGGTTGTGGGTTTTGCTCAAACAGATAATGGACCTGAATTACTCGACTCAGCAATTGCATTGGAACCAACTTCTAAAAGCGAAATTTCTGAAGCAATCAAATTAACTGAATTTTCAGGAAAGAAATCAGAACTTACATATTTGACAATAAAAAGTGGCGTCTTATGTGTGGGACTTGGAAAAGTCTCAAAAACTCAACCACTAGAAATGGAAACTCTAAGAAGAGCATCAGCTGTGGCAGCAAGAGCTTTGGCCGGTAAATCCTCAGCCCTTTTTGCACTTCCAACAAGCACGACAGTTGCAACTCACGCTGTAACCATAGGAGTTGAACTTGGCGCCTACACTTTTACACAATTTAAGACTAAGACTGAAAAAACGTCAGAAGGTTTAAAGCAAGCAAATATTTTAGTGAAAGACTTGTTCGTCAATAAGTCAGTATTTCAAGAGGCTCAAATTATTGCTGAGTCTGTAAAAAATGTGCGAAATTTGGTAAATACTCCACCAAGTCATATGTATCCAGAAACTTTCGCAGATTATGTTAAAAAATCTTTCAAAAGAAATTCCAAATTAACTGTAGAAATTTTAGAAGAAAAAGCTCTGAAGAAACAAGGTTTTGGAGCACTCATTGGGGTTGGACAAGGATCAATTAATCCCCCAAGATTTGTTCGCCTTGCTTATAAGTCTCGTGGAGCCGATTTTCATCTTGCTTTAGTTGGCAAAGGAATTACTTTTGATACCGGTGGAATATCTTTGAAACCTCCTGCTTCAATGCACACCATGAAATGTGACATGGCTGGAGCTGCAACTGTTATTGAAGCATTTAGAGCCATAATGCAATTGGATTTAAAAATAAATGTGTCTGCTTATGCAGCGTTAGCTGAAAATATGCCTTCTGCAACCGCACAAAGACCAAGTGATGTTGTGACAACATTTGGTGGCAAAACTATTGAAGTTTTAAATACAGACGCCGAAGGAAGACTTGTGTTAGCGGATGCTTTAGGTAGAGCACAAAAAGATAAGCCAGATCTAATAATTGATATTGCAACCTTGACTGGTGCTGCAACTGTGGCACTTGGTTCAAGAACAGCTGGAATTATGGCCAACAAAGAAGAAGCTCGTGACCAAGTTTTTGCCAGTGCCAAAGAAACTGGTGAAGCAATGTGGCCTATGCAAATTCCAGAAGAAACTAGAACAATTCTTGATTCCAAGACTGCAGACATTGCAAATGTTGGTTTCACTCCAAATCCTGCTGGCGGAATGATGGTGGGTGCTGCCTTCTTACAAGAATTTGTGGATGAAAACATTGCTTGGGTGCACATAGATATAGCACCACCTGCATTCAATGAAGGTGCGCCTTACGGCTACAACGGTTTTGGTGGCACAGGTGTTGGAGTCAGAACTCTTGTTCATCTGGCACAAAAACTTGCCAAAAATTAATTTGGTATTTAATTTCCCCCACGCATTGAAACCCGAAATTGCTGGTTTTGACTTGCGTGAAAGGATATAGACAGACAAGCCTCACGAGGGTGGAATCAGAAGAAAGGTTACAAGTGGCCACATACGACCTAGTAATCCTTGGAGCAGGAAGCGGCGGTTATGCCGCGGCGTTACGTGGTTCCCAACTTGGTTTAAAAGTCGCACTAATTGAACGTGATGTTCTTGGTGGAACTTGTTTACATCGTGGATGCATTCCAACAAAAGCTTTATTACATGCAGGTGAAATTGCAGACAGTGTTAGAGAATCTGCCTCATTTGGAATTAAATCTAATTTATTAGGCGTTGATATGCCTGAGGTAAATAATTACAAAGACGGTGTTGTGAATCGTCTTTACAAAGGTTTGCAAGGTTTAGTAAAACATCGTGGTGTTGATTACATCACCGGTGATGGAAAATTTATCGGTCCTAACAAAGTTAAAGTTGGAGATCAAGAAATTGTTGGAAAAAATGTTGTGCTTGCTACTGGTTCTTTTCCAAAATCACTTCCAGGTTTAGAAGTTGATGGTGAACAAGTAATCAACTCAGAACATGCTTTAAAACTTAATAAAGTTCCTGCCAGTGTGATAATTCTGGGCGGTGGCGTTATTGGTGTTGAGTTTGCCAGTGTGTGGAAATCTTTAGGTTCAGAAGTAACTGTTATTGAAGGACTTCCAAGATTAGTTCCTGCCGAAGATGAAGCTGTTTCAAAAGCTATGGAACGCGCATTTAGAAAACGTGGCATTAATTTCTCAACCGGTGTTCGTTTTGCTGGTGTTGATAAAACCAAACATGGTGTGGTGGCAAAACTTGAAGATGGACAAACTTTTGCAGCAGATTTAATGCTGGTAGCTGTAGGAAGAGGTTCTGCTACTAGAAACCAAGGATTTGAAGAAGCAGGTTTGGAATTTGATGGCGAGTTAATCAAGGTTAATGAGAATTTACAAACAAGTATTCCCAATGTTTATGCAGTTGGCGATATTGTGCGCGGACCACAACTTGCCCACAAAGGATTCCAAGAAGGAATATTTGTGGCAGAACACATTAAAGGTTTGAATCCAAGAGTTATTGACATAACAGCCATTCCAAGAGTTACCTACTCAGAACCTGAAATTGCTTCAGTTGGTTTGAATGAAAGTGCTGCTAAAGAAAAATATGGTGCAGATCAATTAAGAACTGTGCAATATGACTTGGCCGGAAATGGTAAGAGTCAAATTCTTAAGACTGCTGGATTCATAAAACTTATTGCCCTTAAAAATGGTGGCCAAGTAGTTGGAATCCACATGTTGGGATCAAGAGTTGGCGAATTACTAGCTGAAGCACAATTAATGTATTCATGGGATGCCTCACCAGAAGATGTTGCACCATATGTTCATGCTCATCCAACAATGTCTGAAGCAATGGGTGAAGCTGCCATGGCACTTGCCGGCAAACCGCTTCATACCCACGATTAACTGGAAAAGGATAAAGTATTTAAATGGCAACTAACGTAACAATGCCCCAACTCGGTGAATCAGTAACCGAAGGAACCGTTACTCGTTGGTTAAAAAATGTGGGCGATGTAATTAAAGTAGACGAAGCCATTGTGGAAGTTTCTACAGACAAAGTTGACACAGAAATACCTTCTCCAGTTGCAGGAGTTTTATTAGAAATTAAAGCCGCACAAGATTCAGTTATTGCAGTAGGTGCAGTTATGGCAGTAATTGGCGAAGCAAATGGTGCAACCCAAAGTGCGCCACACCCAACTGCTCCAGTTGTGCAAACTCCCCCACCAGCTCCAACTCCAACTCCTGCTGTTGCACCTGTAGTTGAAAAACCTGTTGCAAAAATTCCTGATCCTGCTCCAGTTGCACCAGTTGTAACTACTCCTGTTGCGCCAACTTCTACAGGTTCAGCAACTGTGAATGTATTACTTCCTGCACTAGGTGAATCAGTTACCGAAGGAACAATTACTCGCTGGCTAAAAAACGTGGGCGACAGTGTTTCATTAGATGAAGCAATCGTTGAAATTTCAACTGACAAAGTTGATACTGAACTTCCGTCTCCTGCAGCAGGGGTAATTGCTGAAATTAAAGTTGCTCAAGACCAAGTAGCAGCAGTTGGCGCCGTGTTGGCAGTTATTTCTACATCCGCAAGTGCTGCAACACCACCAAAAGTTGTAGCACCAACCCCAAGTGCTCCAGTTGTACAAGCACCGGTTGCTGCACCAAAAGTTGAAACAGTTATCACCCCACCAAGTGCACCAGTGGTTGAAGCACCAAAAGTTTTTGCAACATCAAATAATGCACAAGATAAATACACCACACCAATTGTTAGACAACTTGCCAGAGAAAAAGGAATTGATTTATCCCAAGTAACTGGAACCGGCACAAACGGCAGAATTAAAAAAGAAGATATTTTGAATGCATCTGGAAGTTCAACTCCAGCACCAGCTCAAGTTGTCAGCACACCAACTCCAGTTGCGCCTGCTCCCGTGGCAACTGCTAAACCAGTTCCTACATCTAGCCAACCACCTGCAGCAGTAAAACCTGTTGCAGATACCGAACAACCTCTTAGAGGAAGAATTGAACAAACAACAAGACTTAGAAGAATTATCGCTGAAAGAATGGTTCAGTCACTTCACATATCTGCACAATTAACAAGCGTTGTTGAAGTTGACGTAACTAAGATCGCTACTTTACGCAACAAAGTAAAAGAATCTTTTGTTGCTCGAGAAGGTGTAAAACTTTCGTTTCTTCCATTCTTTGCAAAAGTTTCAGTCGAATGCTTGAAAGAATTCCCAATAGTTAACGCCACGATTTCAGCTGACGCTTCACAAATTACCTATAGTGACGCTATTCATTTAGCTGTTGCCGTAGATACGCCACGAGGATTACTAGTACCAGTCATCAGAGATGCAGGAGATCTTTCTATTGCTGGACTCGCAAGAAAAATTCAAGATGTTGCAAACAGAACAAGGGACAACAAAGTAACCCCAAATGAATTAAGTGGTGGAACTTTCACCCTAACTAACACCGGAAGTCGCGGGGCTTTGTTTGATACTCCAATTATTAATCAACCACAAGTTGCCATTCTTGGAACAGGTGCTGTAGTTAAAAGACCAGTAGTAGTTAAAGGTAGCGATGGAAATGATCAAATTGCAATTAGACAAATGGTCTATTTAGCGCTTACCTACGATCACAGACTTGTTGACGGAGCAGATGCTGCCAGATTCTTATCTTCAATGAAACTTAAATTAGAAGAAGCTAATTTCGAATCTGAATTAGGTTTATAGAAATATATGAAATTAGTGATAACCGGTTCCTCCGGTTTAATTGGTTCTGCATTAGTTAGAGAAGCTGAAAAAAATCAAATTGAAGTTGTAAAACTAGTTCGAAGAGCCCCTAAAGATAAAAGCGAAGTTCAATGGGATCCCAACAGAGCAATCCTTGATTTAGAAGCAATCGAAAAATCCACTGCCATAGTTCACTTAGCTGGTGCTGGTGTGGGCGATCGTCGCTGGACTAAAAAGTATAAGAAAGAAATTTTAAACAGCAGAGTCAAAACAACTGAAACTCTTGCAAATGCCATTGTTAATTTAAGAAATCCCCCCTCAGTTTTTGTTTCAGGTTCGGCAATGGGTTATTACGGTGATACTGGAGATTTAGCTGTTGATGAAAATGCCAGCTTAGGTGAAGGATTTTTATCTGATGTGGTTTTTAATTGGGAATATGCAGCCCAAAGAGTAAGAAACAACAATATTCGCGTGGTACATCCCCGCACAGGTTTAGTGATGAGTAAGCGTGGTGGACTGCTTAGAAAAGTATTACCATTATTCAGATTAGGTTTAGGCGGAAAATTAGGCAATGGAAAACAATATTGGTCCTATATTTCCTTGGAAGATGAAATAAGAGCGATATTCAAATTGATTGATGATGTAAGACTTACAGGTGGAGTAAACCTTACAAACCCTAACCCTGTAACAAATATGGAATTCACAAAATCGCTATCAAGTGTGGTAAATAAACCAGCCTTTTTTCATGTACCCGCAATTGCATTAAAAATAGCGCTTGGTGAATTTTCAGTTGAAGTCTTAGGTTCTAGCAGAGTTTTACCATCAAAATTAAAAGCTGCTGGTTTTAAATTCAATCAACCAGATATATTAAGTACTTTAAACTCTGCTCTTAAATACTAATGTCAAAGAAAGTTAATGTTGCCATTATTGGAGCAGGCTTGGCAGGTCTTGCTTGTGCCAAGGAATTACAGAAGAACAAAATAGACTTTCACATATTTGAATTCACTGATGGCGTTGGTGGAAGAGTCAGATCAGATTATGTTGATGGATTCACACTTGATCGAGGCTTTCAGTTATATAACCCAAGTTACTCAGAAGGAAAAAGATTACTTGATTATCAAAGTCTTGATTTGAAACCTTTTTGCCCAGGTGTTGCCATTAGAGATGGTAAAAGATTAAGAATTGTTGTTGATCCCTTTAGAGATAAATCTTTTCGCTTAAGACTCATTAAAGATTTGCCAGGAAATCCTCTAAGCCAGCTTGGGCTAGTTAGTTACTTTTTGAAGTATTTAATTACTTCAGATGCTCAAATTGCAACCACTAAAGATATTTCAGCCTTGGAATCTTTGACTAAATCAGGAGTTAAAGGATCATTGCTAGAAAAACTCTTTCGCCCCTTTTTGCAAGGAGTATTTTTGGAGTCAGAATTAGCAACCTCAAGAAAATTTCTAGATGTAGTCTTAAAAACATTTCTGCGTGGTACTCCCAGTGTCCCCGCACAAGGAATGCAAGAGATTTCAAATCAGTTATCAAAAACAATCAATAAAGACAATCTTTCACTAAATACCAAGGTTATTAAAATTGAAGGAAACAAAATTTTTACTCAAGATGAGGTGATAGAGGCAAACAAGATTGTTGTTGCAACCGATCCATCTACTGCAATTTCATGGTTAAATCTTGAGAAAAAGAAAATGAATTCAGTCACAACTTGGTATTTCAAAGCAGACCAAAGTGTTAGTTCCTTAATTGAAGCCAAACCAATTCTTTTTGTTGATGGAAAACAGTCTGGTCCACTAACCAATGCTGTTGTTATGACAAATGCAGCACCAAGTTATGCGCCTGCTGGAGAAGTATTAGTTTCGGCCTCTGCAATTTCTCCATATGAGAATTCCGACTTATCTTCTGTAAAAAAACACCTATCTCATATTTTTGGTGTGAACACTGAAAATTGGGAATTAATAAAGGAATACAAAATTAAAGAAGCATTACCAGCCATGAATCCCCCATATTCTCTGCTCAACTCTAACCAGATCACTAATGATTTGTTTGTGGCAGGAGATCATCGAGCAACTTCTTCAATCCAAGGTGCACTATTAAGTGGAACAAATGCCGCAACATTGGTTAAAGTTAGTTTGGGATTATGAGTAAAGAAAAATACATCGTTGCCACTTCCGGTGGTTTTGTTACAACAAAACGCTGGGGTGTGATGAGACCAGGGGCTACATTTCTTAAGGCACTTGAACTAACTAAAAAATCACGTCCCAAAGTTTGTTTCATGATGACTGCAACTGGTGATGATGCCTCTTATATTTCTCGCTCATATGAAGCAATGAGTGATCTAAGTGTTGACGTAACTCACCTTTCTTTGTTTCCCCAACCGAATGAAGACGTTGAGGAAAGATTGTTGAACGCTGATTTAGTTTGGGTTGGTGGAGGATCTGTAGCAAATCTTTTAGCCGTATGGAAACTTCATAAAGTTGATGAGGTTCTCAAAACTGCTTGGGAAAATGGAACTGTTCTTTCAGGAGTTAGCGCAGGTTCAATTTGTTGGTTTATTGGTGGCACCACAGATTCTTTTGGCCCAGAATTAAAACCGGTTAAAAATGGTTTAGCACTTCTTCCCTACGCAAATGGTGTTCACTACGACTCTGAAGTTCAAAGAAGACCATTGCTGCAATCCTTAATCAAGGATTCAACTTTTGACATAGCTTTTGCAACAGATGATCACACAGGAATTGTGTTTAAAGAAACAGAACCAATTGAAGTTATTAGTGATATCAAATCAGATTCACATACTGGTCCAGCTGCATACAAATTAGAAAAAATAAACGGCGAGGTGCAGGAAATGCGCCTCGCCGTTGGAACTATTTCTTAATTCTTTCCTTTTGCTAACTTGCTTGGCCACCAGATTTTCTTACCAATACCAATTGTCAATGATGGCACCAAGATTGATCTGACCAAAATTGTGTCAAGTAACACACCAAAGGCCACAGCAAATCCAAGTTGAGCTAAGAACACAAGTGGTAGCACGCCTAAGACTGCAAATGTTGCTGCCAACACAACTCCTGCTGAAGTAATAACTCCACCAGTAACTGTTAAGGCTTTTAGCGTTCCTGCTCGAGTTCCTAATTTCTTAGATTCTTCTCGAACCCTTGTCATTAAGAAGATGTTGTAATCGATTCCTAGGGCAACTAAAAATACGAATGCAAATAGTGGAAATGAAGTATCTGATCCTGGGAATTTAAATACATTCTCAAAGACCAATTGGGAAACACCCAAAGTCGCAGCAAACGACAACACCACGGTTAAAATCAACATGAACGGTGCCACAATGCTTCTTAGCAATAGTGCCAAGATAAAGAAAATGATTACCAAAACTGTTGGAATAATTAATCGATTATCTCGAGCATTTGCCTCGGCGATATCTTCGTTAACTGCAGTAAATCCACCAACAAGTGCGTCTTTGCTGACTGAATCAAGATTTTTTCTTAACTCGATCACAGTATTTTTCGCTTCAGCTGAGTCAGCTGGATATTCCAAAGTTGCACTTATAAGTACTTGATTCTTAACAATCTTTGGATTTGGAAGTGGTTGACCTGGGATAACTGGTCCATCCGGAATAGGGAAAGCTTCTCCTACACCTGGAGTGTCATTAATGACTTTAAGTAATTCTTGAGTTTTTGCAGCTGGACCAACTATGAAAGAAGGATTTCCTTCACCTGCAGGGAAATGTTTTCCTAAAACTTCTTGACCAACTACTGAATCAGGTTTACCTACAAAGGTTTCAGTTTGCGATAACCCAGATGCATCAAGTTGAGTTCCATAAGCAGCGAAAATTAACAATGCAATACCAGTGATTAAACCAGCACGTTTTGTTTTCTTGTCAACATATTTTGCAACTTTTGACCAGATTCCTGAAAGTTTTTCATCTTTAGAATCAAAGTGAGGAATTCTTGGCCAGAAGATCCATCTGCCAAAAATAACTAAGAATGCTGGAAGCAACGTCAACATAGTAATAATTGCTCCAATAACTCCAATTGCTCCAACTGGGCCAAGTGATCTATTGGCGTCTAACTCAGAAAGAAGCAAAACTAATAAACCAGCTGAAACTGTTGCACCTGAAGCAACAATTGGTTCAAATACTCCGCGTAGTGCTTTTCTCATTGCGGTGAATCTTGATTCAACCAAATGAAGTTCTTCTCGGTAACGAGCAATTAAGAGCAAACCGTAATCTGTTGCCGCTCCGATTACAAGCACAGACAAAATACCTTGCGCTTGACCGTTAAGTGTGATTATTTCTTCTTTGGCCAGAAGATAAACAACTGATCCCGACAGTGTTAAGGCAATCACTGCTGAAAGTAATGGGAAAATCCATAGCAGTGGACTTCGATAAACAATAATTAAAATTAAAGCAACAACAATCAAGGTTGCGGTTAACAATGTTGAGTCAATTGATCCAAAGGCGCCAAATAAATCTGCCAGAATTCCACCAGCACCTGTGACATTAATTTGAAGCTCTTCAACTTCAGCTGCTGCTTCTCTCAATGTTTCTACAATTGCTGGAAGAGCAGGTTCACCATTAGGAAGTGGGGTGACAATTTTTTTATTTGAAATGTCAACGTTAATTAGGAGAGCTTTTCCATCCTCAGATGGAATAGGAAAAGATTTAGCCCCATTAACTAGATAATCGCTTACTAATTTGCCATCACCATCAACGATTTTTAGCCCGCCTATTTCTGCTGCATATTCATTTGCCCTGGCAAGATTCTCTTTTGTTAAATCCCCTGTTACCACAACTAAGGCAGGTAGCGAATCTGATGAAGTAAATTGTCTAGCAAGTTCACTTACCTGTGAAGACTCTGCTGTAGTTGGTAGAAAAGCTGAATTATCGTTTTCTTGAACTTCGGAAAGTTTGCCAAATAATGGTCCTGCAACACCTGTGACTGATAACCAAATCAACACAACAACAGCTGCTAAAAACGTAAATTTCTTAGGTGTCTTAACTTTCTTGACCTTTACTTTACTTTGGGCAGTTTTTTTCTTAATAGCTTTCTTACTGTGCTTAGGCTTGGCAGCAGGACTCACTTATTTCACTCCTAGTTGTATTTAGCATTTAATCAAGGTGCACTTTGTTGGTGACGCCGATTTGCTCTCATTAACAGTGTATTCATGAGCACCTAAATCGCATCTTCTGACATTCGCTAATACGATTAATACATGTCCGAAACTGAAATTATCATCCAAAACTGGGGTAAGGATGTTGAATTTAAGCAATCTTGGGACCGACAAAGAGAACTACATCACAAAATCGTTTTTGAAAACCATCCAAATACTGTCGTACTGCTTGAACACCAAAATGTTTACACTGCCGGCAGATCAACAAAACCAGAAGATAGACCAATTGATTCATCCCCTGTTTTCGACATAGATCGCGGCGGTCGAATTACCTGGCATGGACCTGGACAAATAGTTTGCTATCCAATTATTAAATTAGATGATCCAGTCGATGTTGTTGCTCATGTCAGAAGACTTGAATTATTAATCATGAATGTTTGTTCCAAATTAGGTTTAGAGACAACCCAAATTGAAGGTAGAAGTGGAGTTTGGGTTAAAGGAAATGGTTTTCTTGACAAAAAAATTGCAGCTATTGGAATAAGGGTTGCAAAAAAAGCAACTATGCATGGTTTTGCTTTGAACTGCAATAACTCCCTAGATGCCTTTAGAAAAATTGTTCCCTGCGGCATTGCTGACTCGGATGTCACAACCCTTTCTCTGGAACTGGGCAGGGACGTCAGTGTGACTGAAGTGACTTCCTTGATTGAGCAAGAGATAAGAAACGGTGCGCTGAAGCGAAATGTCTCAAAACGTTCTAAAGTAGAAGTGTCATGACAACTGAAATTGTGACCGGATTGAATCCGGAAGGCAAAAAGTTATTACGCATTGAAGCACGTAATGCTGAAGTTCCAATTGAAAGAAAACCTGACTGGATAAAAACCAAACTTAAAACTGGACCTGAGTACACCCGAATAAGGGACATGGTTAAAAAAGAGGGTTTACACACAGTTTGTCAGGAAGCAGGATGTCCAAACATTTTTGAATGTTGGGAAGATCGTGAAGCTACATTTTTGATTGGTGGTTCAGCTTGCACCAGACGTTGCGACTTTTGTCTTATTGATACTGGTAAACCAGATCCACTAGATAGAACAGAGCCAGACAAAGTTGCATTGAGTGTAAAAACTATGGGTTTGAAATATGCAACAGTAACTGGTGTCACTCGTGATGATTTAGAGGATGAAGGTGCTTGGTTGTATTCCGAAACAATTAAAGCAATTCACAAACACAATCCTGGTTGTGGTGTTGAGATTTTAACTCCAGATTTCAGTGGAAAAAAAGAATTATTACAACAAGTTTTTGATGCAAAACCAGAAGTTTTTGCTCATAATCTAGAAACTGTTCCTCGTATATTTAAATCAATTAGACCTGCATTTAATTATGAAAAATCATTAAGTGTAATTACCATGGCTAAAGAAGCAGGAATGATTACTAAATCAAATTTGATTCTAGGAATGGGTGAAGAAAAAGACGAGATAATCACTGCTTTGAAAGATTTAGTTGCAGCAGGTTGTGACTTGATCACAATCACCCAGTATTTAAGACCTTCAGCACTTCATCATCCAATCGCTCGTTGGGTAAAACCTGAAGAATTTATAGAATTAGGTGACTTGGCCAAGGAACTAGGTTTCGTTGGCGTAATGTCTGGACCATTGGTTAGATCTTCTTACCGAGCAGGTCGACTGTATAAACAAGCACTCGAAGCAAAGAATGGGAATATTTAGTGGCTAAGAATAATGAACCAAAAGTTAAGAAAGAAAGATTTAAAACCTTAAAGCAAATCGGTCAAACATATTCCATAACCAGAAAATCTGACAGGGCCTTGCCTTGGGTCATTCTTGGCACCCTAATTGGAACTGCTCTTCCACTTGTATTAGTAGCCCAACTACTTTTTGAATCAACTTTTTCTAAATTAATTACAACTTCTTTAGCAATTTCAACAAGTTTGCTTGCAACTGTTTATGTTTTCGGCAAGCGTGCTGAAAAGGCAGCTTATGCAAGAATTGAAGGACAACCTGGGGCCGCAGCAGCTGTGCTTAACACTTTGAGAAAAGGTTGGTTTGTAACTCCAGCAGTTGCTGTTACTAGAAATCAAGATCTTGTGCACAGAGTTATTGGACCTGTAGGAATTGTCTTAGTTGGTGAGGGTTCTCCAAGTCGCGTTGCCCAATTATTGGAAAGTGAAAAAATCAAGGCTAAAAGAATTGCTGGAGATATTCCAGTTGCTTCTCTAATTGTTGGAAACGGTGAAGGATTAATAACTTTTAAGAAACTAAACAAAACTATTATGAAAATGGGTAAAAAGATTTCTCCAGCTGAATCACGAGAATTAAGAAATAGATTTGGTGCCTCAGGAGCAAGTGCTCTGCCAATACCTAAAGGTGCAATGCCTAAGGGTATGAGAATTCCTAGACGTTAATTATTTTTGTTTTAGCAAGACGATCATGCAAGCCTCTACCTTGTGCATCTGCGAGCAGTGGCGGAATAACGAGCACAATAAGAACTGTTCGAATCAGGCTTTTAACAAAATTTGGGTTCTGATTTAGATCATTATCAACAACTTTTAAGCCCACAATTTTTTGACCAAAAGATGCGCC
>SXGQ01213074.1_pt1 | contig 12466 bp, 22 predicted proteins | sample 3178371 | NCBI WGS metagenome assembly SXGQ01 (sample SAMN11356859, study PRJNA531348) | freshwater metagenome | isolation source: freshwater sample F1-20 | place: China: Fuxian Lake, Yuxi | collected 2017-12-25
GCCTGCCTGAAGCCCATGCTGATGTTGCCATCACCCAACTTGCGCGCAGCTTCAATCTCCTCGCGACTCATGCGGATGTTGACCGTGAAGTTCCGGCCCTTACCGTTTGGTTTGCGGTCATTCACAACCACTTCTCCCTAAGCAGAAACCGCCGACATACAGCGATGCACTGCTGCGCGTGCTTCTCGGCTAGATGGCTTTCGGCGTGGTCAATGGCGCTCACACACGCTGCGTGAAGGTCGGCATAGTCCGTGTCCCTGAAGTTCGTCGCGATGTCTTGACAGAACTCCTGCCACAGGCCGGTGTAAGTGCCGCAGGTGCGGCCGCTGGCTTGATACAACGAATCGAGCATTTCGGCGCGTTGTTGGTCGAGTCGGACGCGGTTCAGCATGGCTCCAATGCTTGGCGGATTCTGAGAAGTTCGGCGCATATGGCCGACACTTGCGGCACGCTACCGGCGCTGCGCAGCTCGTCGATCCTGGCGGTGATCAACAACTGCAACCGGCGGCGCTCCTCAAGCTGGCCGGCGTTGAACATGCCCGAGTCGCTGATCAGCGCTTCGAGCTTGGCGCGGATTTGGTCAGTCATTGGATCCTTGCAAGTAGGAGAGGTGTTCACGCAGCAGCTGCAGCACACCGTTCAGATGCGCCTGGGTGAGATCGTCGCCAGCTTTGCCCATGCGATACGCCAGCTCGCGGGCTGCGTTCCATTCGGCCATGTGGATCCCGAGCTTCCACTCGAGTGATGCGCAGATGACGTAGGGGTCAGCCATCGAGCTGCTCCAAGGCGCGGCGGATGGTGTCCCAGTCAGGGCCACCGATCGGATGGCACTTGCTAATAAACTGAAACGCTTCCAACGCCTGCTCCTTCAAGGTCGGCGGCTTGGGGCGACGGGCAGTGCGGAGATCGTCAATTACGTCGAAACCCTGAAGCCGCAGCAGGTGGCAGCACTCTTGCAGCTCCTGGTCGGCGCCCCAGCGGGCGGCTTGGGTGGCGATGTGCAGGTCACTGGCGGCCACTCGTACTGGCGTACCTTCGTGCCAAATTTCGGCAACCCACTGTTCTACCAGCTCAGGCGGTGGGATGATCGGGTGTTGTTGTTCAGTCATTAGTCCTTTCCACTTGTGCTGTTAGCTTCAAGTCCTTTTTGGTAACCCCAGTTTGCAGCTTCCCAAAACGCAGCACATACACCGCCTTTAAGTTTAGCTTCCCATTCATCAATCTTTGAAAATGGGATGTCCAATTCTTGTTGTTTGTTGATGTTAGTCATGATGATTAGTCGCTTTCACTAATAAGTAATTTGTACAGTAGCAATACCATCCAAAGGTACACCTAGTTTGTAAGCAGCACCAGCACTTAGATCAATGCTGTTGCAGTCACAGCGATCGGTGACAGGCACCACCAGCGACCGCCCCTGATGGCTGACACGGACGCGGGTGTTGCATTCAATCCATGGATGCGCAGCGCTGATTCCCCAGTGCTGATAGGTCTGGCCGCAAGCGGTGATGCGACCGTGATACCAGCCGTCATAAACAGTGGCGGTCACAGGTCGCGCCATGGCCGGTAGCGGCAGCAGCATGGTCGCGGCAAGGATGGCGCGGATCATGCCACCTCCACCTCAGAACCAGGCCAGCGGGCCTGCGCGTACTTGATCGCGTGCCGTTTCGTCTCGGCGCGGGTGATCCAGGTCATCGGCTGGGAGCCGGGCTTGAAGACCAGTAGCCGGAACTCGCGGGTGCGGGCCTTGGGCTTGGGGCGGCTGATGCCGTCGCCGTAGCGCCCCTGCTGCTGGTCATCCCACTGAAGGCAGACGTTATCCATCGATGGTGCGGGCGATGTGTTGCGGGTCGATCCATTCCATGTCATCCCAGAACGGCAGCCAGTCGGTTGCCGCCTTGGCTTTGGCATCCGTCAGGCTGTACGCCCAGATGCATTCGAGAACATTGGCGTCGCGGATCGTGAAGTAGAAGCGGCGCAGCTCGGGGGCGTCAGTCATGGCTTGGCCTCCCATTCGCCGCACCATGCATATTCAGAAGTCAATGGCCATAGTGCTTCCGGTGGATGGCCGTGCCCATTACCTCTAGGAGAATGCCAAAGGAATAGACGTGGCGCGTACTTGCGGCACAAACCAAAACTTTCGAATCCGTCATCAAGACAAGGCGACCAATAACGGCAGTTTTCGCAGCATGTGGACTTGGTCATGGCTTCAGCTCCGGATGGCACGCAGGGTGTTGGTGGTGGGCCAGGGTGGCCTGATCACGGCCGGCAGCGATGCCGACGGCGTAAAGCATGAACATGAGCGCCAGCAGGCCGACGCGATTCCAGAAGCGGTTGGTGATCATGATGCGAGCGCCTTGCGGACGCGGTAACGGGTGAGGTTGAGGCGATCAGCGACCTGCCGCTGGCTGAGGCCAGTGCGGGCTAGGACGCGAACGCGGCGATCGTCGGAAGCGGTCAGCCAGTCGATGATGGCGACCAGCACCAGCAGCGGTAGGAACAGCTTCCAGATCACCAAAGCAGTGGCGGTGAGCATGGGTGGATGTCGGGTGGACTTCGCCACAATACGCCACCGGTAGCAGCGAATCAAGCGGCCTTGTCACATTTGTTCATGCCGCCGGTCACCCGCAGGATCTGCCGCATGTCCGCTTCCTCGACGTGCTGCAGCGTCACCGTCACCGGCACACGCAGCACCGGCTTTGACTGCATCGACGCGGCCCAGCCCACCGTGTAGTCCGGCACCCGCGTCTCGACCGTGAACCACTTAAACCCGCACGCTTTGCACAGCCGATAGCGCACCACCTGGCTCGGCAGTTTGTTGTTTGTGTGCTTCACCCGGAGATCACTGCTACAGCACTTCGGACAATTCATTGGCACGATGGGGCAACTACGCCCCGGCTAGATGGATTTCGGTAAGTGGATGGTGGTGGACATCCCACCAGAGAAGCTGTTCAAACTCGAGGCCAACTGCCGCGGCCTGGCCGAACAGGGCAACGTCGGCCAACTCGCGGCGCAGCTGCTGCGGCAAACCTTCCGCCAGCAGGAAATGCTCCAGGCGGCGGTCCATGAGATCGCGCGCCTAGAGCTGATGATCATGAATCAGAACACATCGTCCTGAATCACGGTGCCGCCGGTGGCATTGGCCAAGCTGGTAGCCGCGGCCTCGGCAGTAGCACCTGCCTCCTCGATCGCTTTCTGCGTCTTGTAGTCCGGCTCGATCGCCATCGACACATACGCGTCACCGCCACTGGCCGGCTCCTTGCGCCAGCCGCTGATCCGCATCGGGATGTTGCCCCGATCGTTCGGTGTGGCATTCATCAGGTAGTTGGCCATCGCATATGCCTGATCGGCAGGCACGCTGATGACGCCGTCATATGCCGGATAATTTTTAGACGGGTCAAACCGATCTTTCAGCCGCGCGCGCAGCTTCTCCTCGGTGTTCCTGAACAGTGCGCCGTTTGCTTTGAAGGTCATGGGTCAGTCGTGGGTAATGGTGTTGGCCTGTTCGTAACGCTCCACCTCGGCCAATGGGTAGAGCACTCGCCCCTGGACGCGCACATAAGCTGGCCCAGTTGCTTGACGGCGCCACCTAAGCAGCGTCTGCCGGTGGATCTGCCACCGGGCTGCCAGTTGCACATCAGTCAAGAACTCAGAAGAGTTCATCAGTTACCACCTCCACAGGTTCAGGCGCTGGTTCAGGCTGGGCGATCGCAGCATTCAGCTGATCCAAGCTGGTCTTCGGCAGTTCAGGCTTGACGGTCACCGGCTCAATGTCAACCACCTCTTCCTGACTCTGAATGCCGACCAGCAGTTCTGGGATGTACAGCCGCCCCCAGAAAGCCGCGGCCCTGTACCTGATCATCAGCTCAGGCAAGTTTTGCCACTTGCTGCCGGACTTTGTCGCCCATCCTTCCTTTTTGGCCATCGCCATCGTGACGGTCGGCCCACGCAGGTCTTTGCCGCTGGCCAGCTCGGTGGTAATGCAAGTGCATGAAAGGGAGTCACCCTGACCAGTCACCTCATACTGCAGCGGGCTGAAGCGGCCGCAGCCGTTGATCAGGCCAATGATGAACTGGCTCGACCAGCTCGGCCGGCCATGGATGATGTGCAGGTTCTGCATCACCTGAAACGGACTCATCCGCATCCGATTCGCGATCTCAAGCGCGACTAAACAGTTGGCAAAGCCTTGCTGTCCCTGGAACTGCGGCGGAATCAGCGTGCTGCTGGCCAAGGCCTTGGCGATCCGCTGGGCATCCTCGAATGCCTGAATCCCCGAAAAGACGGAGCCGGAGGTGGTTAGTGCTGTGGAGTCGGTCATGATCAATAGGTTTCGATTTCAGTAGGTGGTTGCATCGTCGATCCATCCGGCCGCGGCAGCATCCACGGCGGCAGGCTGATCGGTTCGATCTGGTCGCTATAGCCAGGCCAGACGTTGCCGGCCTTGCAGGTGGCGAGCACGTCAAGATCACGCGCAGCCATCTCGGCGCCAATCGTCACCATCACTGGCGACGCGGCATAGACCGCCACTGCGTGCGGCGGCTTCTTCTCGACGCACAAAAACAGAAACTGATCAGGCCGGGTGCCGGTTGCGTGCTGAATGCCGTCCAGATACCAGCTGGCCTGGACGTGGTAGCGATACGCGCCGATCGACTTGCGGAAGCCTTCGGGGCTGGCGTCCTCGGTCGTCTTCAGGTCAATGATCAGCTTGCCGTCATTGGTCAGCCAATCCGGCCGGCACTTGCAAGCCAAGCCCGTCGCCTGATCCGTCCACATGTGCGTGGTCTCGGCCTTGCCCTGCCAATGCAGCAGCGCTGCAGCAGCAGGATGAGACCAGACCGCTTCAGCCATGCGGCTGATCAGCACACGATCATCAGCCGCGATCAGCTCACGGTCGCCAGCTTCAGCCTCAAACTCAGCCCAGGCTTGCTTGCCGGCCTTGGTGCGGCGATCGACCTGCGGCGCCGTGATGTAACGATTCTCAAATTGGTCCTGCTCTAAGACCAGCGTATGCAGCGCGGTCCCGATCCGCATGGCTGCGGTGGGCTCTGGCACCTCCCGCTTCGGGTCCAGGTAGCGCGCCCAGTAGTGCAGCGGGCTGCGCGCCACCAGGTCGAGATGCGACTTGCTGACTGCTGGGTGGGCGTGATAGGTGGCGTTGTCCATAGGCAGATGTTGCCGGGTGCTTGCTGATGATACACCGTGCTGCTAGGGTCTGCCACATCGGATCTCGCCTATGACCTATTCCGACTTCCTCGCATCAAAGTCAACCGCTGCGCCTGCAGCAGGGTTCGACCCGCAAGCCTTCACCGCGCCGCTGTTCCCGTTTCAGCAGGACATCGTCACCATGGCGTGCCGGGTCGGCAAGTTCTGCATCTGGGCCGACTGCGGCATGGGCAAGACCGCCATGCAGCTCGAATGGGCGCATCAAGTCCATCGGCAAACTGGCGGCAACGTCCTTGTGCTGGCACCACTTGCCGTGTCGCATCAGACCGTGCGCGAGGGTGCCAAGTTCGGCATCCCCTGTCAGTTCGCCACTGCTCAAGCCGACGTGCAGCCAGGCATCACGATCACCAACTACGAAAAGCTGGCGCACTTCGATGCGGCATCTTTCGACGGCGTAGTCCTGGATGAATCAAGCATCCTCAAGGCGTACACCGGCAAGATCCGCAACCAGATCATCGAATCGTTCGCCCAAACCCCATACAGGCTGGCCTGCTCAGCCACCCCGGCGCCCAACGACCACATGGAGCTGGGCAACCATGCCGAGTTCATCGGCGTGATGACCCGCACCGAGATGCTGGCCATGTTCTTCGTCCATGACGGCGGCGACACCAGCAAGTGGCGGCTCAAGGGTCATGCACAAGACAAGTTCTGGGAGTGGGTCTGCAGCTGGGCGGTGACCATCCGCAAGCCGTCAGACCTGGGCTATGACGACGGCGCCTTTGTGCTGCCAGATCTGCTGATCCAAGACTGCACGGTCGAGACACCCCGTGATGCGATCACTGATGAAGTCGGCCAGATGGGGTTGTTTGCCATGGAAGCCCGCACCTTGGGCGATCAGCGGCAGGTGCGCAAAGCCAGCCTGCCATTGCGGGTCAATGCAGCAGCAGCCCTGGCCAACAGCAACACCGAGCAGTGGCTGGTCTGGTGCGATCTCAACGATGAGTCAAAAGCTCTCACCGCTGCTATTGACGGCGCCGTTGAGGTCTCAGGATCTGATACCGACGATCACAAGCGGCAATCAGCCATCGACTTTCAAGATGGCAAGATCCGCGTGCTGGTCAGCAAACCCAGCATCTTTGGATTCGGACTCAACTTCCAAGGTTGCCACAACGTGGCATTTGTGGGCCTGTCGCACAGCTACGAAGCCTTCTATCAAGCCATCCGCAGGTGCTGGCGGTTTGGCCAGCAGCAACCCGTCAATGCTCACATCATCTACGACGTGGCAGAAGGACGCGTGATCGAAAACATCCGCCGCAAGGAAGCGGACAGCATCGCAATGGCTGAGTCAATGGTTCAAATCATGAAGCAATCCACCATGGAACACCTCAAAAAGATCCAGCGTCAAGTGGCGCCGCATGTCACAGAGCACAAGTCAGGCGACAACTGGGACCTGTACATGGGCGACTGCGTTGAGAGCATCAAACAGCTCGACTCTGACAGCATCCACTACAGCATCTTCAGTCCGCCGTTCGCGTCGCTGTACACCTACTCCAACAGTGATCGTGACATGGGCAACAGCCGCAATGATCAAGAGTTCTTTGATCACTTCGTCTACCTGGCCAAGGAGCTGCATCGCGTGATGATGCCCGGCCGACTGATCAGCTTCCACTGCATGAACCTGCCCAGCAGCAAAGAGCGCGACGGTTTCATCGGCGTCAAGGACTTTCGCGGTGACATGCTGCGCATTTTTCAGTCAGCTGGCTTTGTCTTCCATAGCGAGGTCTGCATCTGGAAAGATCCCGTCACCGCCATGCAGCGCACCAAAGCGATCGGGCTGCTGCACAAGCAAGTGCGTAAGGACTCCGCGCTCAGCCGTCAAGGCATCCCTGATTACCTGGTGACCGTGCGCAAGCTGGGCGACAACACCGAACCAGTGGCAGGACCGTTCACTGAGTTTGCCGGTGAGAACCCGCCGCCAAAGACCGGCGATCAGATCAAGGACTCCATCAACATCTGGCAGCGCTACGCCAGCCCGGTCTGGATGGACATCAACCCATCCGACACGTTGCAGTACCGAAGTGCTCGCGCCAATCAAGATGAGCGTCACATCTGCCCGCTGCAACTGGAAGTGATCCGCCGTGGCCTGCAACTGTGGAGCAACCCAGGCGATCTGGTGCTGAGCCCGTTTGCCGGTATCGGCAGCGAAGGCTACTGCAGCATTCAGGCTGGACGCAGGTTCGTTGGCTTTGAGCTGAAGCCGTCCTATTTCAACTGCGCAGTCAAGAACCTGCGCGAATGCGAAGCAACCAAGCAAGTGAGCCTGCTGGGATGAACCTCCGCCCCTACCAGCAGCGCGCAATCGACGATCTGCGCAATGCCTACCGCTCAGGCGCCCGCGCGCCATTGCTGGTGGCGCCCACCGGTGCAGGCAAGACCGTCATCCTGGCCGCCATCACCGCCAGCGCCACCGAACGCGGCCGCAAGGTGCTGATCCTTGTGCATCGCCGTGAACTGATCCATCAGGCCAGCAGCAAGCTCACCGCCGCCGGCGTCGAGCACGGCATCATCGCGGCCGGCATCCAACCATCGCGGCATCCAGTGCAGGTCGCATCCGTGCAAACGCTCATCCGCCGGCTTGACACGATCGACTGGCATCCCTGCTTGATCATCATCGACGAGGCCCATCACGCCGCAGCCGGTTCCTGGTCGCAGATCCTGAACCACTGGCCCGGTGCCCTGCGCTTGGGCGTCACCGCCACACCCTGCCGCCTTGATGGCCGCGGCCTGCGCGACACCTTCGACGCGCTAGTCGAGGGGCCATCGGTCCAGATGCTCACATCCGCCGGCTACCTGTCACCCGCGCGGATCTTTGCGCCGCCAATGGTGGCCGATCTCACCGGCCTGCGCATGAGGGCTGGCGACTACGCCAACAACCACGCCGCGGCTGCCATGACCCGGCCAACCGTCACCGGCGATGCGATCCATCATTACCAACGCCTGGCGGGGGCACAGCAGGCGATCGCGTTCTGCTGCAACGTTACCCACGCTGTCTCAGTTCGAGACGCATTTAAGACGGCAGGTATCAGCACCGCCACCCTTTTGGGTAATACAACCGATCGCGATGCCGTGGTGGCCGCGTTCGCCGCTAGCACCATCCGCGTGCTGGTGACCGTTGACGTGGTCTCCGAAGGGTTCGACATCCCCGCCGCCGGCTGCGCCATCCTGCTAAGACCAACCGCCAGCCTTGGCCTGTACCTGCAGCAGGTTGGTCGCGTGCTGCGGCCAGCACCTGGCAAGGACGCTGCGATCATCCTTGATCACGTTGGCAACGTCACCCGCCACGGCTTTCCCGATGACATCCGCCAGTGGACGCTCGAGCACGGCGCACGACGCGCAGGTGGCACACAGCCAGCGCCATCGGTACGGACATGTCCTGAATGCTTTGCATCGTTCAGGCCGGCGCCGATCTGCCCATGCTGCGGCCACGAGCAGCCCGCACCTAAGCAGCGACCGATGCAGCAGATCGACGGCGAGCTGAAGGAACTCAAGCGCATCGACGTGCAGCTACGCCGCCGCGAGCAAGGCCGCGCGCAAACCCTCCAGCAACTCATCGCCATCGGTCATGCCCGCAACATGCGCAACCCCGTAGCGTGGGCCCATCATGTGCTGCGCGCGCGTGGCCAACGCCGAAACCACTCTTCAACAGCAGATCCGCCTAGCGCTCGGCTCCCGCTCTGACCTGCGCATCTTCCGCAATCAGGTCGGCAGCCTGCCCGACCCACGCACCGGTCGGCTTGTCACCTTTGGCTTGGCCCGTGGCTCAGCAGACCTCATCGGCTGGCGTACCGTCATCATCGGCCCAGAACACATCGGCCTGCGGCTGGCTGTGTTCACATCCATCGAGGTCAAGACACCCACCGGTCGGGTCAGATCTGAACAGTCGGCGTGGCTCTCTACCGTGAACGATGCCGGTGGCCTCGCCGGCGTCGCGCGATCCGTGTCAGACGCGCACGCCATCATCCAATCCGTCAGCCAATAAACAGGCCGGCGGTGCTCGACACACCCCGGCCCTGGCCCACAGCCTCTCATCTGCAAGCATGGCAAGACTATCAAAACCCGTTGACTTCAGCGCCGCTCGTCAGTTCTTGAAGATCCTCGGCAAAACCAAAGAATCCACCAGACTCCGCGCGTTCTATCCCTCTGGCCACCAGTTCAAGGCTGGTGACTCAGGCCGCAAAGCACCGCCATCAGCCTCCATCATCGACGAGTGGCAAGCCGAGGGCCGTGGCGTCTATGTCGTCATCAATGACGGCGGTGACACCGACTCAGAAATCACCGCCTGCCGTGCCATCTTCTGCGAATGGGACAACCGGCCAAAAGATTGGCAGGTCACCGCATGGCAAGACCTGCAGCTCCCAGAACCATCGCTGCAGGTTGACACCGGTGGCAAGTCGATCCACACCTACTGGGTGCTCGCAGATCCGATTGCACCCGACCAGTGGCGCTCAATGCAAAAGCGCCTGCTCGAGCACGCCGACGCAGATCGCACGCTTAAGAACCCCTCGCGGGTCATGCGCCTGCCTGGCACCTATCACATCGGCCCAGACGGCCACCCTGGTCAGCAGGTGGCCATCATCCATCAATCAGATCTCACCTACACCACAGACGAACTCAACGCCTGCCTGCCAGATGAACAGACACACACCCGCCTGATCAGCGCCAAGCAATACACCGACCACACACCCCGCACCCTCTCAGACATCCAGCAGGCGCTCGACTGCATCCCACCTGCAGTCCCCAAGTCCGGTCAATACCCATTCTTCCGCAATCTGCTATGGGGCCTCATCGCAGCCTGCCAGGAAGCCGGCAGCACCGCTGATCAGGCCGTCGCCATGATCCAGCGCCACAGCCCTGCCTTTGCCGAAGCGCAGCAGGTGGCCCGCAGCAACTGCGCATCAGTCACCGCCGGCACGTTCTGGTATTTCGCACGCGAACACGGCTGGCGGCCGCCACGCACCATCCCGCAGGTGGTAGCCGATCACCCGCCTACGGCCATCACACCTATCGACCCGCAGCCGCTCAAGCGCATGGAGGCAAACGAGCTGCTGCAGCAGCTACGGGATGCCGGCAACCTTCGATACAACATTTTCACCCAGCAGATCGAACGCAACGGCAAAGTCCTAGAAGGCGCCGAGCACTTCTATCTCGAGATCGCAGAACGCGGCGGCAAGATCTCAAAAGAGACCGCCCTCGACTGCCTGGTCAAGATCGCTAAGGCCAATCCATACGACCCGATCAAGAACTACCTGAACCACGTCGCCGCGCACGAACAGCCCACTTACATCGACCGGCTCGCATCCACCTACCTCAGGCCTGAAGACGCAGCCACACCCGAGCCCACCCTTTATGACCACATGATCCGCTGCACCCTCATCGGTGCAGTGCGCCGCATCTATGAACCCGGAGCCAAGCACGACAACGCAACGGTCCTTATGGGTGAACAAGGCGCGCGCAAGTCATCCTTCTGGGCCGCTATCGGTGGGGAGTTCTTCTCCGATGCGCTCAAAGACATCGGCTCGAAGGACGACCTGATGGTGCTGCACCGCAGCTGGATCATGGAATGGGCCGAACTGGATCACATCACCAGCAAAAAACACGCCGGTCAGGTCAAGGCATTCCTGAGCCAATCAACCGACCTATTCCGCATCCCCTACGGCAAAGCGACCGAAGCATTCCCGCGGCGCTGCATCATCGTCGGCTCAACCAACCGCGACACCGGCCTACTGGTTGACGAGACCGGCAACCGCCGGTTCTGGGTCATCCCCGTCACCTGCACGCTTGCCAAACCGATTGACGTGTCATCCCTGCTCAAGGAGCGCGACGCTATCTGGTCGGCAGCGGTGGCCGCCTACCGCAACGGTGAGCCAAGCGTGCTCACAGCCGAACAAGAGGCGATGGTGGCCCAGCAGAACGAGGACTACTTGGTCGAGTCGCCATGGCGCGCACCGATCGAAGCGTGGCTGCTGGCACCCCATAACAAGTCCAAGGACATCACGACCGACGTGCTCTTGGCCGAGGCCGTGGCCAAGCCGGTGGAGCGTCAGACGCGGTCCGATCAGATGCAGGTGGCCAGCATCCTGCGCGACCTCGGATACCAACGAAAGAAGACCCGAGTCGATGGCGTTCTCAAATGGGTCTACTTTTGAGACAGTCGAGTCTCATGAGTCTCAAAATGAGACAGGCATGTGTTCCTACCTGTTGGTGAGTAGGTGGGAACACCGAAACCCTGTCTGCTACTACCTTGTTCCTATGTTCCTACTGTTCCTACCTATATAAAAGACCTATATGGAATAGGGAGTAGGGGGGGGTACAGGGGGCGTGGGGAAACTCTTCTAAGGAGGTGGGAACGGTGGGAACTAGGAACAAAGTCAGTCTCACCGGCTCCGCCTACCCTTGACCCATGGCGACCCTCACCCTCGACATCCGCTCAGAGCTGCCTAAGGCCGTCGCGTGGACCGACACGATGACCAAGCAGCTCCCCTTCGCCATCAGCCAAGCGATCAACGCTGTCGCGTTTGAGTCGCGCACCGCGATCAACAGCTCCACGCGTCAGTACTTCCAGAACCCCACCCGCTTCACCCAGAACGCCTTCTTTGTCCAACGGTCAAGCAAGCGCAATCTCGAGGCCATCGTTTACGCCGATGCCACCAAAGGCCGTGACCGTGCCCGTTACCTGCGCTACGGCATCCAGGGCGGCCCGCGTCTGCAGAAGGGCTTCGAGCGCAAGTTCCTATCCGATGTCGTCGGCACCCGTCGCATCCCATCAGGGGCGCAGCTCGTGCCCACATCCCTGGTCAAGCTCAATGCCTCCGGCAACGTCAGCCTGGCGACCATCAAGCGCATACAGAAGGGCCTGGCCACTACCGGCAATGGCACATTCTTCATCGGCACACCCAAAGGCGCCGACCGCCCTGCTGGCATTTATCGCCGCAGTCGTGGTCAGCTGTTCCCTTACTTCATCGCCATTGACCAACAAGCCCGCTACGAGCGGCGCTTCCCTATCGGTGACATCGCTGGCAAGGTCACACAGAGGCGGTTCGGTGATTACCTGCGCAGCAGCCTCGAGCGCGCTATCGCGACAGCACGCTAGGCAGGGGCACCCCCCACCCTTTGCGGGTCCTTTCCCGGCCAATCTGCATGGGTCGTTCGCGCGAAAGATCTTCCAGAACCGGTGTGAGCACCGACAAAGCTTCGCGATAACGCTCGGCGTCGTAGGCCACCAACGTTCGTGACAACTGATTGCTCA
>SXGQ01209695.1_pt1 | contig 12462 bp, 14 predicted proteins | sample 3178371 | NCBI WGS metagenome assembly SXGQ01 (sample SAMN11356859, study PRJNA531348) | freshwater metagenome | isolation source: freshwater sample F1-20 | place: China: Fuxian Lake, Yuxi | collected 2017-12-25
GCGATTTGATGTCCCTGTTAGCCCTTAATCTCTTGTTATGGCAACAAAAGCAAAAGAATCCCCTGCAGAACTTAAGCTTCGGGCTAAAAAGATTTATACCGGTTTAAATAAGTTATACCCAAATGCTCATTGCGAACTTGATTTCAAAAACCCACTGCAGTTGCTGGTTGCAACAATTCTTGCTGCCCAATGCACTGATAAACGAATAAACATGGTTACCCCTGCTTTGTTTAAAAAATACAAAAAAGCAGAAGATTTTGCTAGTGCTAAGAAAAGTGAATTAGAAGAATTAATCAGATCAACTGGGTTTTATAAAAATAAAGCCACCAGCATCATTGGTATGGCTCGAAAAGTTTGTGATGATTTCGGTGGCAAAGTTCCAAACAATCTAGATGATTTAGTAACTCTTCCAGGTGTGGGAAGAAAAACTGCCAATGTGATGCTAGGAAACTCTTTTGATATTCCAGGAATAACAATTGATACTCACTTTGGTCGATTAAGTAGAAGATTTGGTTGGACTAAAGAAACAGATCCAGTAAAAGTTGAATTTGCGATGCACGAAATATTTGCTCCCAAGTATTGGACTCATTTGAGTCAATTAGTTATATGGCATGGGCGAAGAAGATGTCATGCCAGAAAACCAGCATGTGGAGCTTGTCCTATTGCTAGTTTGTGTCCGTCATTTGGTGAAGGACCGACTGATAAGGAACTTGCACTTAAATTGGTTAAAAAAGACTCAGATTTCCGATAAGTTAAAAATATATGAATATTGTTGATATTTTTCTTGCTGCTGCAATTTTGATCTTTGGCTGGATTGGTTTTAGGCGCGGAACCCTTCGAATAGTTTTAAGTATCATTGGATTACTGGTAGGTGGAGCTTTAGGTACACTGGCAACACCAAGTCTGCAATCACTAATTTCAAGTAACGCTTTTGGCTTCAGACCAACTATTGGATTGACATCGATAGTCCTTGGAGCATCTTTAGGAATGTTTTTATTTGGAATCCTAGGAGGATTCTTAAGAGTTGTTCTTTTGCCTTTTCCGTTCATGAAGACCATTGATTCATTAGTTGGATTTGGCTTAGCTGTTGTTGCTGTCGCTTCAATAAGTTCAACACTTTCTAGCGCTGCTCAAGTTATTCCAAATAAAACCGTGAATAATTTATTTGCCGAATCACAAGTGATCTCAGAAATTGATAAATACTTACCAGATCGATTCAAAAACATAGCCCAAAAGATTCAAAACGTAATTACTGATTCACCACTTCCTGAAGTCTTTAGAGGCATGGTGGAATCAAGAATTATTCCGTCTCAATTAGAAAGTGAGATTGAAATACCAGAATCAGTAACAAATTCAATTGCTTCAACTGTTCGAATTGATGGCATAGCTGAAAGCTGCTCAGCAGCCATGGTTGGTACAGGATTTATCATCGCTAATGAAAGAGTAATAACGAATGCTCACGTTGTGGCAGGAGTAAAAGAACCAGTTATTACTTTGTCTAATTCCCAAACTCAACTTGGGGGAAGAGTTATTGCAATAGATAGAAAAAAAGATATTGCGATAATTTTTGTTCCAGGATTAACTGGTGAGAAACTAACGTTTATTGGTCCAGTTACTCCAAATGAAGTTGGTTTTGTTGTTGGTTATCCCAATGGAGGAAAACTAAGAACAAGCGCGGTTTCTGTTTCAGCAGAATTTGAATCACTAGGCACAGATATTGATGGAAACGGTGAAGCCAGAAGAGCAGTAATTGTCTTTGGTGGAGATGTTAAACCAGGAAATTCTGGTGGACCTTTACTAAATGATCAAGGTCAAGTTTTAGGTGTGGTTTTCGCAGCGGATGAACAAAACAAAAACACAGGCTATGCTTTAGCACCAAGTGAAGTGGCAAAACTTATAAGTGAAACAACTTCAAAAACAGAATCAATAGCAACGGGAAGTTGCGCTAAAGCAGCTTAGTTATAAGGAATTCCAACCAGAAGACTTTTCTGGTTTCACAATATTTTCAGTCAAATATTTCTTAGTTTCACTACCAATTCTCGAAGCATCACCAATTCCCCTGACCTTACTAAAAGATCGAACAGCAAGAACTATAAAAATAACTGCTAAGGCAATCATGATTGCTGCTACTAGTAGAAATGAAATCCAGCCTGCTAAACCAATTTGAATAAATCCGTAAGCAAGGGAAATAAGTAAGAAAAGTAAAGAAACATTCAAGAGTAAAAATGCGGTGATTATAAAACCAATTCCGAGACCTAGTTTTTTGACAGAGGTAGTGAGACTTTTTTTGGCAATCTTAATCTCGCCTTTAACTATGGTTGTAAAATCCTCAACCGATTGAAGTATAATTTGCAGAACTGAAGTCTTCTCTGTTTCTAACATTTAACTCATTTCTATACTCATTGTGCGATTTTGGTTTCAACCATTCAACACAATTGTCTTTTAGATAGAGTATTGATTTTTCTACTATAGCCATAAACAATCAAAATATCATTGAACTTGAGAATCTAAATTAGTGGTCATTCCAAGAAAACATCGGGAGAAGCCCACTAGATACTTATGCTTGAGTGGTTATGATTATTCTTTATCCACGGCCTTGCAGAATGTAGTGTCGAAATGGCATAGAAGCTCAGAATCTATATGATTGGTTTATGACTACTAAGAGATGTAGAATTAGTGATATTCCTTTACACACATTCTTAGACTTTGGACCACAACCTTTAGGTAATGGATTTTTAAATAAGAAAGAGTTCGAAAATGAATTTTTCTACAACATGAGCGTTGGATTTTCTGAGGAAAGTTTTATGGTCCAATTAAATGATCAACCAAAACCAGAGCAAATGTTTCATGATCAATACGCTTTTTTTTCAAGTACCTCTAATCGCATGAAAAAGCATTTTGAAAATTTCGCCTTAGACGTTTTGAATTCCGGATATCTTTCCGGTAGCACCCCTTTTATAGTTGAATTAGGCTGCAATGACGGGATAATGCTTAAAAATTTTGCAAATAAGAGGATAAAACATCTTGGTATAGAACCATCTAGAAATGTAGCAGAAGAAGCAAATAAAAATGGCGTACAAACCATTTCCGATTTTTTTTCAGAGAGTTTAGCTGAACTAATTGTTCAGCGATACGGAAAGGCTGACGCTTTCTTAGCGGCTAATGTGATGTGTCATATTCCAAATATTCTAGATGTCGCGAAAGGAATAAAGAAATTATTAAAACCTTCAGGTGTACTGATGTTTGAGGAGCCTTACCTAGGGGATGTTATTTATAAAAATTCTTATGACCAAATTTATGATGAACATGTTTTCCTTTTTTCACTACATTCGATAGAATACCTTTTTAACTTAGTTGATATGGAATTGATCAATGCCATCCCGCAAACAACTCACGGCGGTTCTATGAGATATGTCTTGGCGCATAAAGGCGCCCATAGAGTTAATTCTTCTGTTGATCAATTAATGGGAAAAGAAAAAGTCCAAAAACTTGATAAGTTATCAACATTTATAGACTTTGGACTGAAGGTAGAAAAATCAAAAAACGATTTAATTAATTTACTGTGTGATTTAAAATCTCACGGAAAAACTATTGCTGGTTATGCTGCGACTTCAAAAAGTACGACTATTTTAAATTACTGTAAAGTAGGATTAGATTTAATAACCTATATATCTGACACAACACCAATTAAGCAAGGAAAGTTTTCTCCAGGAATGCATATCCCAATTGTTCCGCACGAAAGCTTTATTAGTAATCCTCCAGATTATGCTTTTCTATTTGCATGGAACCACAGCGACGAAATTATGGCTAAAGAGAAACACTTCAGCGAAAATGGCGGAAAGTGGATTACTCATGTTCCAAAAGTTGGAATCCTATGATCATTTTTTATGCAAACTCATATGCTCAACGTAATCTACATAAAAAGATATAGTCTAGGCTTTAGCGAGGGTGACGTAATCTTTGAAAATTTTACCAACAAAACTAAATGGATTGTCAATCATCGAATTAGAAGTATTTGAGGATAACCGAGGACGTTTTCTGGAGTCCTACCAAGAATCAAGGTACTTTGATTTGGGCATTAAAGATGTATTTGTGCAAGAAAATGTCTCAAGAACATCTCGAAGTGTTATTAGAGGACTTCACTTTCAGGTAGAAAATCCTCAAGCACAATTAGTAACTCTTGTTCAAGGTCATATATTTGATGTCTGTGTAGACCTTAGACAGAATTCCATTACATTTGGGAAGTGGGTTGGAATTGAATTAAGTGAGTTTGGTCCCAGGCAAATATATATGCCACCAGGGTTTGCCCACGGTTTTTGTGTTTTGAGTGCATGGGCAGATCTGCATTACAAAGTTACTAGAAATTATGATGCGTCTGATGAAAATGGAATATTATGGAATGATCCTGATTTGGCGATTAATTGGCCAACAAAGAACCCACTCATTGGTGAAAGAGATCTTCGATTTATGAAATTAAGTGAAATTGAACCTAGTAAGTTTCCCAAGAACATTAAATAGGCTCAAACAATTATGAATTTTCAAATTTGGGAAAATGTCTATTCTAACTTTGCTGCCGCTAATAAAAATAAAGAAGGGTTGGGTTTCTCTGGAAGCAAATATCTCGAAAGGTCCTTATTTGCAGCAACAGAATCATTGAATGCGTTAAAAACAAAAAGAGAGATTCCATTTTTTCATAAGCAAAGAAATATAGATTTAGCAATTATCGTATCTATGATGTTAAGCGGACCTACTAAAAAATTAAGAATTTTAGATTTTGGCGGTGGATTTGGAATTTCATATATGAATTTAATTGAAAGTATTCCTCGTATAGTCGATAAAATTGAATATACCGTTGTGGATAATTACGAAGTCTGTACTTTAGCTAAACGCCTATTTCATGAAGATTTATCAATAATGTTTTTAGAATCCTTACCCAAGAATGTCGACTTTGACCTAGTGTATACATCCTCCTGTATCCAATATACAGAAAACTGGACAGAAACTTTACAAGAACTTTGCTCTTTAGAGTCTAAATATATCTATTTTTCTGATTTCTTTTGCGCTCTTTCTAAATCTTTTGTCTCTTTACAAAACTATTATGAAAGTAAAATTCCACATTGGTTTATTAATTTAGAAGAATTTCAACAAGAACTTATTAGAAATGGTTACAATATTGAGTTCAAAATTCCTACAAATATTGAAAGATTAGGCGAAAGAAATTTAGTAAATCTTACAAATTTTGGAAATGGTTTAATTGCAAGCCAGGCTTTCAATTTATTGTTTACTAAAACTGATAATCATGAGTAATCAATTTGAAGGTAAATCAATTGCTGTAATCGGGGCAAATGGGTATTTGGGATCAGCTTTAGTACAAGCCTTGTATGAAAAAGATTGTCAAGTTGTACGAGTAAGTAGTAAAAAGCTAAATACAATTCCAAATATCATAGATTTAAATGGAAGTATTCAAGACTTAGATTTTTGTAATCAAATTATAAAGCAATCTGAAGTAATCTATTTGTTGTCTGGAAATACTAGTTTACGTGTTGCTGAAAAAAATCCACTTTACAACTTAAGCACGACAATCACTCCAATAGAAAATATCATTCAATCCGCAATAATGAATAACAAGTTACCAAGATTAATATTTGCGTCAACTGCAACTGTTTATGGCTTGACCCCTAAAAAAAATGTAGATGAAAAGTATTTAACTAAACCTGAAACAATATATGATTTACATAAACTATTTGGGGAGCAATTAATAAGTTATGCATCAAAAAAAGGAATAATAGAAGGTGTATCACTAAGGCTCAGCAATGTTTACGGTCCTAGTTTAATTCCTAGTTCTACATTTGAGAGGGGCGTAATCAACAGAGCTGTTATGGACTCCGTAAAGGGCAAAAATTTAATGTTATTTGGAAATGGCGAGTATCTTAGAGACTACATTTATATTTCGGATGTTATAAATTCTTTAATCATTTCAGGATTCTCCGCAGGTGTTTCTGGAGAAGTTTTTAACATCGGCACTGGAATAGGGAACTCGATTGAAAGGGTCTATAAAATCATTGCAAAAACCGTTGAAAAGCAGGTTAATAAGAAAATCTCAATCACATACAGCGAATGGCCACTCGAAAGTCACATTATTGAGCAAAGAAACTTCATCGCTAATATAGATAAGTTCAAGAAGTGCACTGGTTGGACCCCGCAGGTAGACGTAGATCAAGGAATAAGTTCATTGGTAAGTTCAGCAATTACTCAAAAACTGTGAATTGAGGTTAACCAGTAGTGTCTTCAACTTGTAAGTGTGAGTTCCTTGGAGATATGCTTATCTAATGGACGCAGTTTCTAACAAATATTCAGTGAATGACATAAAACAAGTCGTACTACCGTTAAATATTGAAAATAATGGTCGTTTAGTTGTTATTGAAGGACAAAGAGATGTTCCATTTTCTATTTTACGATCATTTATAGTATACGCAGAAAATGGGGATGTACGAGGACAGCACGCGCATAAAAAGTGTTCGCAATTACTAATATGTCTTAATGGAAAAATACTAGTTAAATGTAATGATGGAGAAAGTCTCGTAGACTATACGCTTGATAACCCAATTCAAGGACTCTTGATTCCACCAGGTATCTGGGCGGAACAAACGTATGAAACTGAGAACACCATTTTAATGGTACTCTGCGATCGACTTTATGAAGCCGAAGACTATGTGAGAGATTTTGATACCTTTCTGAAGGTTAGATCATCAAGGTCGAAAAATGAATTGGGGTCGTGAAATATCAGAGTTGTAATCACTGGCGCCCTAGGCCACATAGGTTCTTTTTTTATCCGAGAACTTCCACAAATATTTAAAATTTCAGAAATAATTCTGGTAGATAACTTATTAACTCAGCGTTATTGCTCTTTATTTAATCTACCGTCTAATAGTAAATATGTTTTTATAGAGGAAGATTTAACCAAATTTGAATTATCAAGAATCATAAAAAAAAATGATATCGTAATCCACTTAGCAGCGATAACAGACGCAGCAGGTAGTTTTCGTAATCCTGTAGAAGTGCAAGACAATAATTATATTGGAACATTAAAGGTTTCGGAAGCGTGCCATAAAGTTGGGGCTAAGTTAATCTTCGCGTCCTCCACGAGCGTATATGGAACACAAAACGAAATAGTATCCGAAAATTGTTCGGTTGATCAACTAAAACCGCAAAGTCCTTATGCTTCAACTAAAATAAAAGAAGAGGAATTGATTCAAAAACTTTCAAAAACTAATGGACTAGAATCTGTAATCTTGAGGTTTGGAACCATTTATGGAGTTTCACCAGGAATTCGATTTCACACTGCTGTAAACAAATTCTGTTGGCAGGCAGCAATGGGATTTCCCTTGACTGTATGGAATACAGCTTATGATCAAAAACGACCATACCTTTCATTGGCAGATGCGTTAAATGCAGTTGGATTAATAATAAAAAAGGAAGAATATAGTGGTGAGATATTCAATGTTGTAAGTAAAAATCTTACTGTGCGAGAGGTAATTGAGACAATTAGAGAAATTAAAAATGATTGTCAAATTCGTTTTGTTGATAGTCAAATTATGAATCAATTATCGTACGACGTTTCAATTCAGAAAATTTCAAAATTAGGATATCAACCAACAGTAAAATTGAAAGAAAATATCAAACTAACATTACAATTATTGGACAATTTCTACAAAAAACAATATTGACAATGAATAGAAGCTAAATTTAAGACTCACTGAAAGAAACTAGGACCCTTAGACTTAAGCCAATAAGAACCAATTTTAAATTTTGGATGTATAAATCTGTGCCTTTCAACAAAATAGGATTGTGCTCTAAGCTTAGTTAGAAAAATTTCTTGATTTTCGTTGTCATCTAAATCTAAAAATTGTTGAGATTCCAGTCTGCGGGTAAATTCCTTTGTAGCCTGCAAAATCTGATTTTCGCTCAAGTCTTGGATCATAATATCATTCGATTCATACTCTAGAGTTTTGAAATACAAACTCCCCAAATACTCATCAAGACTTAATTCCATTTTACTTCTTTTCCAATATAGATTTTTTGGTACAGTGATTGAATCGATGTTAGTCATTGAATTGCCTAAGGGTAAGCTGTTTAAGATTAATGAAGGGATTCCTTGAATCCACGATAGATAATCAATTCCAGTTCCAGTACTAATGCACCCAGCACAGTGCGCAAAAAGCCAAATATCTAACAAATCAGATTTAGTTTCTAGAAATGGGTAATCAATTAATTTTGGATTGCTTATTGGTAATCGTTCTTCAGCAACTTTCCCCATCCTTAAAACCCAGTATCCCTTATCTAATAACCAGATTATAGATTTTTGATAATCAGAGATCGAGGTATTTCTGTAAGAATGATAATCATAGAAATCGAAATCTTTTGTGTTAAGTTTCGACGACATTAATTGATTTTTTAAATATAGAGGGTCTCTATTAAGTATACAAATGAAAGGTTCACCCATACTCCAACCAAAATTCATCAACCAATTAAGTGCAGTTTTATTCTCCTTATCTGTAAAATTAATCTTAGTCACATTCTTTGTCAAAATTCCGCTTATGTCTCGCGAATTTTTTAGAGTTAAAACTTGATGCTTATCTCCTCCTAGAATCAATTGATTCCAAAAATAAATTTGCCCAAATATTTTACTCACATTTAATTCTCTTTTGATTATTTTGTACCAGGCAAGGTTAGAGATCTCTCCAATCGTCCATAGATCAAGGGATTTGATTTGGCCAGCTTTAGTTAGAACAATTTGATAATGGGAATCAGCAATAAAATGGCCAATCCTATGACTTATAAATGTACCTACCCTAACAACTATCCATGGCCGGATAATTCTAATAACTAGGATGGCAGGAATTGCCCAAAAAGCATTTCCCAGCCGATTAATGGCACTAATTATTTTTTTTAAAGTCCATTTGCTCACAAATTTGAATTTAACTAATTTAGTCCCGAGCTTAATTTCTTCTGACGGGAAATCACTTGTAATGTATTTTACTATTTTAATTCTCACTCCTTTTTAACATATTTGCGTCAATTGATATAATTAATTAAAGTAAACACTTTTTAATCCTAGTTTAAATCTAGAATATATCCAATTCTACCAGTCATTAGGATAGCAAGGAATTTGCGTAACGGTTGATCGTCCCTAAATCGAGACTTTTTTCATTTCCAATAAATGAGACCGCCCAAGCGCCACAAATATTTCCATAGAAACCAATTATCTCGGGCGGTGCCTTTAAAGCGGCCAGTAAGGAAGTTATGGTTAGCACTACGTCTCCTGCACCTACCCGGTCCCTAACATAAGGAGCCAGAGCCGGTGAATGACAGAGTGGTGCGTTCTTTGAGAAAATATCCATACCATCACCACCTCGAGTCACAACGATGTGATTGGTACTTGACGTTTTTTGTAATTGTTCAATAAAAGATTTTATTTCTATGTGTCTACGTCGCGTTTCTAACTGAGCTTCCATTCCATTGAGTGTAATAAAATCCATTTTTGGATAACGAGTAATGCTATTAAAACCCCTATTACCGGCATTAGTTTGTGCATTTACACAGAGAAATTTCCCACTGGTAGCTAAGAGATTAATGGCTTTTTCCGATATCAGTCCATGGCCATAGTCCGCCACGATCACGACATCCACATCCGAAATATTCTCCGATATCAACCGGATAAATTCTCTATCTTTTTCTTCGGTCAAAGGAATATCGTCCATTTCGTATAATTCAAAAACTCTTGTAGAAGTTCTTGAATCGACAAATCTTTGTTTTCTTATCGTGGGGGATGGTGCGATTTCTAAAATCTGAAGATTTATTCCCTTATTCTTTAAATTCTTAATTTGGTCCAGATTTAGATCCACGCCATTTAACCCTGTAACAATTGTGGTATTTGCTCCCAATCCATTTATATGCCCCCCTATAGCCAAAATCCCTCCAGCATAGGAAACAGTGGAACCCTTACTAAAACAAAGAACAGGGTCTTTGGCCGATTTACCTAACGCATCACATTCTGTGTACACATCAACTATGGCCTCACCTATAACAGCAACTTTAAGTTTGGAGACTTTATCTAACCAATTCAGAATTTCTGATTTAGTGTACTTTAATTTCAAATCCCTTAACCATGCGCTCACTTCACTAGAATGTGAGGAAATAAATTTATTAATTAATTGAGAAGAAGAGAATACAATTTCGTCTGTGTAAAAAAGTCTCCCCCCAAGAGATTCGACAAGTTCTTTTTCTCTAACAATGTTTCCAGTCTTATCGCTATTTTCATCGACATAATCGTTACCCTTTACATAATTATTTGGTTTTATAGCATTGATTATTTCTATTGCCGTTGGGAAAGGCGTAATGACTACGTAGTCAACTGAAATTATATTTGCCAAACTCTCTGCTCTTAGGCCTTCTGGGAAAGCTGGTCTCCCAGGACCTTTGTTTACATATTTGTCCGCGGTAATTGAAATAATAAGGATTTCTCCTAGTTCTTTAGCTTTCGCAAGATGACGAATATGACCTGGGTGGAGTAAATCAAAAACACCGTGGCACAGCGTGATTTTTTTTCCAGTGGAACTGATTTTTTCAACTAAATCATCGATTTCAGAAAAATGAACTAGTTTGTTCGCAAATTCTTTAGTTTCTTTAGACATTTGAATTGCCTAATAGTGAAAACCATTCTTTTGTTGCTCTGTCAATACTATCAGGATTCCAAACAGGAGCATCTTTCCAATAATTTATGTTAGCCAACATTGTATTTATTCCTTCTTCAAAAGATACTTTTGGTTTCCAATTAAGTAATTTTTGTATTTTTTCTATGTCTGCAAAGGTACAGTCTGGTTCTCCTGGTCTCTTTGGAATGTGCACTGTTTTACCGCCAAGAAGTTGAGCCAAATGATTCACAGAATAAGTGTTGCCTGAACCCACATTGAACACTGTATTCTCATAGTCACTTTTCGCGGCAGCGATAAAAGCTTCTGCAACATCTGTGACATACGTAAAGTCCCTTGTTTGTGAGCCATCTCCAACAATAGTTAAGGGTGCATCATTTAATTTTTGGGCCAGAAAAACACCAAAGACCGCACCATAGGTTCCTGAAGTTCGTGAACGTGGCCCAAATACATTAAAAAGCCTTAAAGATATAACGGGAATATCATAAACTTGCCCCCAGTGAAGTGCCGCTTGTTCTCCTGCCCATTTTGTGAATGCATATGGATATTGTGGACTTATTTTGGAAGTTTCATCTGTAGGGTAGAAATCTGGTATTCCATAGCAAGAGGAAGATGCAGAATAAACTAATTTTTTGATTCCTGCATCTCTTGCAGCGTCTAACAGTGTTACAGTGCCAAGCACATTGGAAGAGAAGTAACCTAGGGGATTAACTATTGATGGGACGATATCGGCTAATGCAGCTAGGTGGAAAACATAATTACAATCTTTTATCGTTTTCTTAACTAAATCTTTATCCTGAAGATCACCTTCAACTATTTTTAATTTTTCATTATTAATTATGTGGGCAAGATTGACTCGTCTACCAGTGGAGAGATTATCTAAAACTATAACTTCTTGACCCTGATTTACTAATAATTCAACTAAATGGCTTCCTATGAATCCACAACCCCCGGTTACCAAATATTTAGCCATTAATATTTTCTTTTGCACTCTGAACTTTTAGTAATTCAGTGATAATGTGTCCTATTATCATGTGAACGTCTTCTACTACACCGTAACAACCAAATTCTGTGGGGACGTGCAAGGAAATATCTGCTTGTTTTGCGAGAGCTCCACCATCAAAACCACTTAAACCTATTGTCTTCATACCAATTTTTTTAGATATGTCTATACAAGCGAGAATGTTTGGTGAATTCCCAGAAGCAGAAATTAAGAACAATAAGTCCCCTTTTATCCAAGATTCTTTAATTGTCAAGCAAATATATTATCAAAATTAATATCGTTACCCGTAGCAGTAATTGAGGAAGTGTTATCATCTAAATAAACGGCTTTTATTGGTGGCATGTCTAATTTGCTTCCAAACATTAAGTCTGTTGCCAGGTGACTTGCAGTTGCCGCACTACCTCCATTGCCTACAATAAAAATATTACGCTGATTCACTCTAACTTGTAGTATCTCATTCACTATTTGGTAGATTTTTCGTTCATCAATAGAATTGACTGACTCAATTAACCTATACTTGTATTCACTGACATCAACAAATTGCAATACGTCACCTTTTCAGTGGATTAAGTCCCCTTATAACTGTATATTGTAACTTAGAGTAAAATTCAATAAATAAGGGTATTTGTGCTTAAATCTGAGAAAGAAATAAGAGTTATTCTGTGGGATATAGATGGTACGTTAATCGAAAAGCAGAATTCGAGCAGTAAAAAACATGCTCTCGCGGTAAATAAAATAATGGGCGTA
>SXGQ01457542.1_pt1 | contig 12462 bp, 13 predicted proteins | sample 3178371 | NCBI WGS metagenome assembly SXGQ01 (sample SAMN11356859, study PRJNA531348) | freshwater metagenome | isolation source: freshwater sample F1-20 | place: China: Fuxian Lake, Yuxi | collected 2017-12-25
GTAGTAGTCAAGACCCGCTTCGCGCAGCTCCTGCGCCTGTTCGCGCGTCAGCATGCCGAGTGTGGCGCAGCTTTCCATGCCGAGCGCACGCACTTCGCGGATCATCGCCGTCATCACTTCCATGTCTCGCTTCTTCGGCGCGCGCCATGCGGCACCCATGCAAAAGCGGGTGGCACCGGCATCGCGCGCGGCCTTGGCCCGCTCGGCGACATCGGCCACAGCCAGCAGTGCTTCGCGATCCAGACCCGTGTCGTAGCGGATGCTTTGCGGGCAGTAGGCGCAGTCCTCGGGGCAGGCCCCGGTCTTCACCGACAGCAGCGTGCTCATCTGTACGGCGTTCGGCTGCTGATACTCGCGGTGCCGTTGCTGCGCACGGAACAGCAGATCCTGAAAGGGCAGCGCAAACAACGCCTCGACCTCGTCAACGGTCCAGTCGTGTCGCAGGTCGTTCGTGGTGCTCTTGGAAGGTGCGGCCATGGTGTTTTCCGTCGTTTACGCAGGTTTCGGGCCGTGCCTGGCGACGCGGTTGCCGGGCAGCCTTCCGGGCCGCCGCGCGGGATGGTCGGCAACGGCTGGGAGATTGTCAACTTGCAGGAATGCCATCGGTCGACAATGGGCGGTGACGTCGCTAACTGGCTGCGCTGCCGCAGCTCCGGACTGTCTTTCGGACGGCGCTGGACCTTCTTCTGCATAAGCGCCCGCTGCGTGTATTGCGGTGGCCGGGGCGATCTCGGGGCGATTGATCTGTGCGAAGCCTGTCTGACGTCCCTGCCGTGGTTGTCCGCAGGCGGCCATGGTGACCGCGAGGCACGAGCCCTGTTCGCCTACCAATCGCCTATCGATGAGGATCTTCGCGCCCTGAAATTCCACGGCGACCTAAGACCGGCACGGGTGCTCGGTGCGCTGTGTGCGGCGGGCATTGCGCTCGATGGAGTTGCGGTCGATGGCATCGTGCCCGTGCCGCTGCATGGGCAGCGACTGCGTGAGCGCGGTTTCAACCAAACGAGTCGTTTGGCGCGTGAACTCGCCGCCTGGCTGGGCGTGCCGTTACAAGAGCAGTGGCTGCTGCGTAGCCGCGACACTGCCGCGCAGACTTCGCTGCCGGCGGCCGAACGTCGTCGCAACGTGCAGGGGGCGTTCGCGCTCTCGACGCGCGGCTGCGGCGCACTCGCGAGGGCTGCGCTGACCGAGCCTGCGTTGGGCCCTCCTGCGTCGACGTCGCCGCGCCTACGCATCCTGCTGCTCGATGACGTGCTGACCACCGGGGCGACGTTGCAGGCTGCCGCCACCGCGTTCGGCGCTGCAGTCGATCTTCACCGCTGGACGGTGGCGATGGCGATGCCGGCAAAGATTGCGAAGCCGACGTAGTTGTTGTTGATGAAGGCCTTGAAGCAGGCGCCGGGTTCGCGCTGCCGGCTGTTCCACAGTTGCCGAGCGAACAGCGCGGCAGCACTGGCGAGTCCGATGAAATAGTACGCATCAAGACCACGGCGAACGCCGACTAACACGAGTACAGCAAGCATGGCGAGCTGACACAGCGCGACGATGACGAGATCCGCCTTGCCGAACAGGATGGCCGTCGACTTCAGTCCGAGCTTCAGGTCGTCGGGTCGATCGACCATCGCGTAGAACGTGTCGTAGATCACCGCCCACACCACCGCTGCGACGAACAGCAGCCAGCCCTCGAGCGGGACTGTTCCCTGTGTTGCCGTGTAGGCCATCGGCACGCCCCAGCCGAAGGCGATGCCGAGATAGGCCTGCGGTGCCGGGAAGAAGCGCTTGAACAGCGGGTAGGACAGCATCAGGCCGATGGCGATCACCGACAGCGCAATCGTGCGGGCATCGAGTTGCCAGACGAGGGCGAAGGCCAGTAACGAGAGCACCACGAACAACGCGACTGCCTCGTGCGGTGAGACGCGGCGCGCGGCGAGTGGCCGCGAATGCGTGCGACTGACGTGCGGATCAAAATCACGATCGGCCAAATCGTTGACGATGCAGCCGGCCGAGCGGGTGAGAACGGTGCCGAGCACGAAGATGACGAGCAGTTTCGGTTCCGGCAGGCCGTTACTGGCGAGCCACAGGGCCCAGAGCACCGGCCACAGCAGCAGCAAGATGCCGATCGGCCGATCGAGGCGCGTCAGCAGCACATACTCGCGCAGCCGCCGTTGCAGTCCGGTCATGACGACGCGCGGCCCATCTGCGGCAGGAACACCTCGTAGAGATCAAATGGTGCACCGCCTACCGCGAACGCCGAGTGACGCACCCATAGCGACTGCGGCGGCAAGGTGGCCGTCTGCAGTGCGCGCGCCACTACGCCAGCATCGGCCGTCAACAGCGCATAACGAAACGGTGCACGGCTGATGTCCGCGCGCGTGGCGAGTGCTTCGCCGAGCGTCTGCTTGCCGATGCGCGATAACCAGTCTTGGGACTCGAGCGTGCTGCGCGGGATGCGCGTCTGCGCAAACAACCACGGCACGCCCGCCGCACTCATCTCGATTTCGCGGATGTGTTCACCGCCCACGGCGGCCTCTTGCAGCACTCGCATCGAGAAGCCCTCGCCGGCTGCCTCGCGAATGCGCTGGGTGAGCAGGCCGGGTGTCAGCAGCCACGATCGCCGCGCGGCGTCGCCCTCGTAGCAATTGAGCGCGCGCGTATCGAGCCACATGGCCGACTCCGGCACGGCCGGCGCCGCGGCAGCAGCGGGGATCGGCGCGGCGGAGGCGTCAACCGATGCGGCCATATCTGTCATCCGTTCCGATCCATCGCGAAGTGAGGGGCGCGATTCTATCTGGATATTCGCGCAGGAGGACTTCCGCGGCCCGCTGCACCTCCGGAAGCAGGTCGGCATCGCGGGCGAGATCCGCCACCCGCATCTGTGCGAGTCCCGTCTGTCGCGTGCCGAGCAGTTCACCGGGGCCGCGCAGCTCGAGATCGCGCTGTGCGATCACGAAGCCGTCGTTGGATTCGCGGATCGCATTCAGCCGGGCGCGCGAGAGCATGCCGAGTGGCGCACGGTAGAGCAGCACGCAACTGCTCTCGTGGGACCCGCGACCCACCCGACCGCGCAGCTGGTGCAACTGCGCAAGCCCCATGCGCTCGGCATTTTCGATCACCATCAGCGTGGCGTTCGGTACATCGACGCCGACCTCGATCACTGTAGTCGCTACCAGCAACTGGATCTGGCCCGCCTTGAATTCGAGCATGGCGCGATCCTTCTGCGCAGGCGGCATGCGCCCGTGCACGAGCCCGACGCGCAGATGCGGCAGCGTCTCGGCGAGTGCCGCTGCCGTCTCTTCGGCGGCTTGATGGCGCAACTCCTCGGATTCCTCGATCAAGGGGCAGACCCCGTAGGCCTGGCGCCCCGCGCGACAGGCGACGTCGATGCGCGCCACCACTTCGTCGCGACGCGTCTCCGGAGCCACTACGGTTTTCACCGGCGTACGACCGGGCGAGAAGCTGGTCGAGGAGCTGCTGAGCGAGGACGAACCGGCACTCGCGACGGTGCACGAGTCGATCTCGCGGATCTCGCCGATCCTGCCGTCGCCGGAGGCCCTGCGGACGGCGGTCGGTCATCTCCGGGCGCTCGCCGAGGGGCAGCGTGACGACGACGTCCGTGCCGCGCTCTTCGCCTCGACTGGTCCGGTCATCGATCTCGAGATCGGTGCCGGGGCTGGCGACGCACCCCACGTAGCCTCCGACGATGCCCCGACCACGCAGACGGACTGACCCCGGCGTCGATCTGTCCCGCACGCTCGTCGACGCCATCGAGGCGGGCACGGCGACGGTTGCGGTCGTCGGCCAGGGCTACGTCGGTCTCTCCGTCGCAGCAGCGGCAGCCCGGGCCGGGATGCGCACGATCGGCGTCGACCTCGATGCCGACCGCATCGCGTCGCTGTCGGCAGGGGAGCAGGTGGTCTCCGGCGTCGACGACGAGCTTTTCGCCGAGGCCTTCGCCACCGGCCGCCTCGGGTTCACCACCGACCCCCGCGTCGTCGCCGACAGCGACGTCGTCCTCATCTGCGTCCCGACCCCCCTCATCGACAGTCGCCCCGACCTGGCAGCCATCGAGGGCGCCGGTGCGGCTGTCGGCCAGCACCTGTCCGCGGGCTCCCTGGTCATCCTCGAGTCCACGACCTACCCGGGCACAACCGAGCAGGTGTTGCGGCCACTGCTCGAGGCCAACGGTCGGGTGGCCGGCGAGGACCTGCTGCTGGCCTACTCGCCCGAGCGGATCAACCCCGGCGACCACGCCCACGGCTTCGCCGGCGTGCCCCGGGTGGTCGGCGGCCTGACGCCGCCGTGCACCGACGCTGCGGCGGCCTTCTACGGCCGCCTCGTCGACGTCGTGCACAACGTCTCGTCCTGCCGGGCCGCCGAGCTGGCCAAGCTGCTGGAGAACACCTACCGCCTGGTGAACATCGCCCTGGTGAACGAGCTGGCCCAGCTGTGCGCCGATCAAGGCATCGACACCTGGGAGGTCATCGACGCCGCGGCCACCAAGCCGTTCGGGTTCCAGCGGTTCGAACCTGGCCCCGGCGTCGGCGGGCACTGCATCCCGCTCGATCCGGCATACCTGACCTGGCAGTCCCGTCGGGACACCGGGCGCCCGTTCCGGCTCGTGGAGCTGGCCAAGGACATCAACGACCAGATGCCCAGCTACACCGCGCGGCGGATCATGGACTCGCTGAACCGGCGAGGCACCGCAGTCAAGGGTGCCAAGCTCCTCGCCCTCGGCGTCACCTACAAGCCCGACGTCGGCGACGTCCGGGAGTCTGCGGCCATCCAGGTGCTCGCCCACCTGTCGTCGTGGGGGGCGAAGCTCTCGTTCCACGACCCGTTCGTGACCACCATCGACGAGCACGGCGTGAAGCTCCGCCGGCGTCGCCTCACCCAGGAGCTCGTCCGGGACGCCGACGCCACACTGCTCCTCACCCCCCACGCCACCTACGACCTGGACGCGCTGGCCGACTGGTCGTCACTGCTCTTCGACGCCCGCAACGCCACCGGCCGCCGCAACGACCCCCACATCGAGGTCCTGTGACCAGCACCAAACCCGCCGTCCTCGGCGGCACCCCCGCATTCCCGGACGGGCTCCCGCTCGTGCGCCCGACGATCGACGACCCCGATGCGCTCACGAACGACCTCGGCTCCATCGTCTCGAGCGGCCTGCTCACAAACGGGGCGACGGTCCGTCGACTCGAGGAGACGGTGGGGGAGCGGCTCGGCACCGAGGTCGTCGCGGTCTCCAGCTGCACGGCCGGTCTCATGCTCGTGTACCAGGCGATCGGAGCGACCGGCCGCGTGGTGATGCCGAGCTTCACGTTCTCGGCTTCGGCGCACGCCGTCATGTGGGCCGGCGGGACGCCGGACTTCGCCGACGTCGAACCGTCCCGGGCCACCCTCGACCTCGATGGCCTGGCCGAGCTGCTCGACGGTGCGTCGGCGGTGTCGGCGACGCACATCTACGGCACTCCCGCTCAGGTCGAAGCGCTCGACGCTCTTGCGGCCGATGCCGACATCCCGGTCGTCTACGACGCCGCGCACGCTCTCGGCAGCGCCCGCCAGGGGACGCCGATCGGTCGAAACGGCACCGCCGAGGTCTTCAGCCTCAGCCCCACGAAGGTGGTGGTGGCCGGGGAGGGCGGCCTGATCTCCACCACCGACCCCGACCTGGCCGCCAAGGTGCGGATGGGACGGGACTATGGCAACCCTGGCGACTACGACACACGGTTCTGCGGCCTCAACGCTCGCATGAGCGAGCTGCATGCAACGGTGGCCCTGGCCTCGTTCGCCGAACTGGACCGGCACGTCGCTACCCGCAGTGCGCTCGTCGACCACTTCGAGAAGATGGTCGCCGGCGTGCAGGGTCTCCGGGTCATCCGTCCCGCGGACGGTGACACGTCGACCTTCAAGGACCTGACGATCGTGGTGGACCGCGACGAGTTCGGCATGACCGCCTCGCAGCTCCAGCAGGCGCTGAAGGCTGACGGCATCGACAGCCGCCGCTACTACCACCCTCCGATCCACCGACAGCAGGCCTACACAGGCCGCTGGGCGACCCCCCGACCTCTGCCGGTCACCGACGAGCTGGCCGGGTCCGTCCTCAGCCCGCCGCTCTGGTCGCACATGGACGAAGCGACGGTTGGGCGGGTCGCGGACACCATCGCTCGGCTGCACTCGCACGCCGGTGAGACCGTGGCTGCGGTCGGTTCCGGCGCGTAGGCGTCCGGTACCCTCCTGCACCTTGGACGTGGCGCACTGATGGACCTGCACGAGTACCTCCGACTCCTCCGGCGCCGCTGGAAGCTCCTCGCCGCGTGCGTCCTCGTGGCGGCAACGGTGGCGTTCCTCACCACGCCGGAGGCGCCCCGGAACGACACCGTCACCTACTCGGCGAGCCATCAGCTGCTGCGCGACAGCTCGGCTCTCGCCCCGCAAGCCCTGGCGACGGTCGCGCTCTTCATCAAGACCGGTGAGGTGCCGGCCCGGGTCGCCGAGCGCATCGACTACGCGGGCAACCCCGCCGTACTCGCCGCTGGCATCATCGTGGAGACCGACGAAACGGTCGGTTCGCTCGAGATCACGGCGACGGGCAACAGCCCGTCAGAGGCAGTGGAGCGAGCCAACATCATCGCGGAGGAGGCTCTCGCGCTGCTCGGCGAGCAGGCTGCTGCGGCGCAGCAGGAGCAGATCGAGCGGGTGAACGACGACCTGGCGACCCTGCAGGCGGACATCGACGCACTCGACGACGAAGTGGCGGCCGCGGCGGCCTCCGGCGAGTCGACTGCGCTCATCGAGGCTGAGCGGGACTCGAAGCTCCGCAGGTACGGAGCTGCGATCGATCAGCAGCAACAGGTGCTCGATCAGCCCGCACCCACAGCGGGCTACATCACGCTCCAACCCGCACTGGCTGAGCTGGCGACCGTCGAGGGTGGTGGGTTCAGCGCACCTCGGAGCCGTGAAGCCCGCACCGCCATCGCTGCGTTCGTGGGTCTGCTTCTGGGCCTGGCGGCCCTCATCTTGATCGAGCGCCTCGACACTCGTCTGCACGAAGTGGACGACATCGCCGATGCCTTCGCCCTGCCCGTGGTGGCCGAGGTGCCCCTCGTGGCGTCGCGCAAGCGCGAGCACGTCATGGCTGACCGCGACCCGATGTCGGCCCTGGCGGAGTCGTACCGGACCCTCCGATCGTCGCTGCTGCTCAGTCCGATCACGCCGCTCGGTCTGGCGGTCGACAAGCGCGTCCGGGCCGGCGAGCCCGAAGTCATCCTCGTGACGTCGGCTGCGCCGGGTGACGGCAAGACCACCACCGTTGCGAACCTGGCCGTGACCATGGCCGAGTCCGGACGGATCGTCCTCGTACTGGGCTGCGACTTCCGGCGGCCGGAGATCCACGGCTACTTCGACCGCCCACTGTCTCCAGGCATCGCAGAGGTCCTGAGGAGCGGTTCGACCGAGCGACTTGCTGATGTGGTGGTCGAGACCGACGTGCCCAACGTGTTCCTCGCGCCGAGTGGCGCAAAGCTGAGGAACCTCGGCGATGTCGCTGCCGCAGGCCGAGACCTCGTCTCCCAAGCCAGGGAACTCGCTGACATCGTCATCATCGATACTGCGCCAGCCCTCGCCACCAATGACGCGAGTGAGCTCATCCCGGCGTGCGACGCGGTCGTCGTCGTGGCCCGGATCGACAAGACGACGGCAGACGGTGCCCGTCGGACACGCTTCCTCCTCGATCGGCTCAGTGCGCCGGTCGCAGGAGTGGTCGCAGTGGGTGTCGGAGAGCGCTCAGGGTCGTACGCGAGCTACGGCGGCTACTACCCGGCCGATGAACCAGGTCGCTCGCGCAGGCGGAGGCGCAGCAGCGTCGATCGCAGTGGGGTAGGCCCCGAACCCAGTGACGATTCCGGCGATGCATTCCCGGCGGGCGCCGGCGGCGGTTCGGTTCTGCAGCCTGCGAGCGACAGCGTGGGGACGATGACCCTCGCTTCGAAAGATCCAGAGCCGGAGACCGAGACGGAGACCTGACGATGGTCACGGTGCTGCATCGTCGTGGTGAGCCCGCACCCAGGCGACTGTCGAAGGTCCCCGTTCCCGCCGCTGCTGCAGCGCTCGTCCTGCTCGGCGTGGGGGCGGTCGCAGGGACGATGGCCTTCCTGATGGAGCACGGGTCCTACGACACCTGGGCAGCCATCCCCGTGGGGATCGGTCTTGTGGCGCTCAGCGTGCCCCTCGTTCGTCGGATCGAGTCGTACGAGACCGACCATCGCATCGCTCGCATGCTGTGGTGGGCGCTCATGCTCAAGCTGGTCTCGGCACTGCCCAGGTACGTGATGGTGTTCGGCCTCTACGACGGCCAAGCAGATGCTGCCTCGTACAGCCGGGTCGGGTCCGAGCTCGCTCGCCAGTTCCGAGACGGCTTGTTCTACGCCGACCTCGGAGGACCGCTGCAAGGGACGCGCTTCATCCAGCTGGTCACCGGGGTCGTCTTCACGGTCATCGGCGGCACCACGCTCGGGGGGTTCCTCGTCTTCTCGTGGTTCGGGTTCTGGGGTCTCTACCTGTTCCACCGGGCGTTCGTTCGCGCCTGCCCCGAAGGCGACCACTGGCGCTACTCCCGACTGGTCTTCCTGCTCCCGTCGCTCCTCTTCTGGCCGTCGTCGATCGGCAAGGAGGCCTGGATGTGCCTCGGTCTCGGGATCGTGGCGTACGCCGGGAGTCGCATGCTGACCGGAGCGCGCGGAGGTCTCGTGCTTCTCGCAGCCGGGTCCCTCATGCTGAGCATGGTGCGACCCCACATCGCTGCGCTCGTTGGGTTTGCCGTACTCCTCGCCTACGTCGTACGTCGCTCGCCGGAAAACGCCTCCGCCTTCGCTCCCGCCGGCAAGTTCGTGATCGTGATCATCCTCGGCCTCGGCATGGTCTACGCCGTCGGCCAGCTCGAGGACTTCTTCGGCGTGGACGAGTTCGACCAAGAGGCGGTGCAGACGACCCTGGACGAAGTCACGAGACGGACCGGGCAGGGTGGTTCGGAGTTCGCAGCGGAGCCCTCCACGAACATGAGACCGAGCCAGTTTCCGCAAGCCCTCGTCGGCGTGCTCTTCCGGCCGTTCCCTTGGCAGGCCACGAACGTGCAAGCCCTCGTCGCAGCGACGGAGTCGGTCTTCCTGATGGGCCTGTTCCTGGCGAATCGGCGAGGCATGCTGGGTGCGCTTCGATCTGCCATCCGTGTTCCCTATGTCGTGCTCTGTTGCACCTACACGGTCCTCTTCGTCTACGGCTTCTCGTCGTTCAGCAACGCAGGGATCCTGGTGCGCCAGCGGGTGCAGGTCCTACCGTTCGTACTCGTGCTCGTCTGCTTGCCGGTCGCGGCTGTCGGTGCCAGACCCCAAGCGCGCCAGCGCGACGACGAGGTGCCGTCAATGCCCGCGGTCCGTCAGCCTGAGCCGATCCTGTGAGCTCTCACGAGCAGGTCCCGCCGCTGGTGCTCGTCAGTGACAGCGCCAGGCCCCGCCTGCGATCGGACCGGGAGTGGATGGAGATCGACGGAGAGCTCCTCGTCCTCACCGACGATGGACGGGGCCTGCGCCACTTCGATCGCATCGCGGCGGCGATCTGGCCGCACCTCGATGGCGACGTGACGGTCCAGGACCTCGCAGAAGGGCTCGGGGTGGGGTTCGGTGTCGATGTCGACGTCGTGCGCCCGGCGGTCCACGACTTCGTGGCCCGGCTCACCGAGGAGGGGCTGCTCGTCCCGAGCGAGTCTCACGTCCCTGCGCTCGAAGAGCGCCCCGACGAGTGGGGTTACCTGACAGATCCGCCCTCGCCGTGAGGGTCGACCTTCTCCCGTCTGGTCTGGACGGATCCAATCGCCGTCTCGATCGGCAGCCAGCGCATCGGTCTTCGCTCTTCCAGCGAAGACTGTACGGTCGCGCTCCAGCGCGCCCTCGGCCCCAGGGTGCTGGATGACCCCGAGGCGCCGCCCAGCTACTCCGTCCACGTATCGGACGAGACGGCCGCCTTCCATCGGCTCTATCGGGGCGAGTGCCCCGTGCTTCGGACCATGAGCGGCGAACGGCTCCTCAATGCGCTGAGCCTGCACCTCCAGGCGCACGGTCCCCTTGCGGGAGGGCATCTCCGATTCGAGGTCTGCGGCGTGCTCGCCGGGGGATCCGTCACGATCCTGCCTGCGACGCTGGGACCGATGCTCGACAGCATCGACCGGAGACTCCAGGCAGCGAGCGCCGTGCGGCTCGACCTTCCGCACTTCGACATCGACCCGGACCGGCGCGAGGTGGTCGTCCAGGACGGACCTGACCTCATGGGTCAGGAAGTGCTGATGCACGTTCCGTCCCGCCGGTCCGAGGCCTTCGTCACCGGAGGGCGCTTCCCGATCGCTGCGTGGGTCGTGGACGAGTGGCATCCGTCCGCGCCGTCGCGCACCCGAGCAGGCCGCGTGTACGACCTCTGGTCGATGCTGTCGGCCGGCGCTCACCATCCGACAGCCGACCTCCTCGCACGTCTTCGAGACCTGAGCGCGCTCACGGTCCCGAAGTCGATGGTCCAGCTCGGGAGCAAGGACCTCCTCGACATGGCGCTGGGATCACGATGAAGGATGTCGCCGATGGCAAGGGGGGATCGGGCGGCAGCCGGTTGCGTCGACGGCCGGACGTCCTGGTCCGGACCACATTCGATCGAGTGATGCTGCTCGTGCCGGGTTGCGACGACGTCGTCGAGCTGCCGGGTACGGCAAGGGAGATCTGGGAGAGCTTCGACCACGAGCATTCCGTCGGTGACGTGGCAGCGCTCCTGGCCGACCGCTACCGATGGGACGTGGCAGCTGTCCAGTCCGACGTCGAGAAGCTCGCGGCGAGGCTGGTGGAGCACGGTCTGCTGCTTGGAGAGGCATGACGCCCTTCCCCCCGCCCGAGACCGCTCACCTCACTCGAGCGATCGCGGCCGCAGGGTTGGTCGGTGCGCCGGCCGATCCCTTCCCGACCCGGCCGCTCGACGCCGGAGCCTGGCGGAACCTGGTCACGTCGGTGCAGCTGAACCGCGTGACGGGGCTGCTGGCCGCCGTCGTCCATGACGCCCGGCTGCCTTCCACCGCCGCTCAACGGGACGAGGTGATGCAGCTCCACGCCGAGATGATGGGCATCTGCCTCCGACTCGAAAGCGATCTCCTCGAGGTCACGGCCCTCTTGGAATCGGCAGGAGTCCAGACCATCGTTCTCAAGGGTCCCTCCTTCGCGCATCTCGACTACGAACGGCCTGACCTCCGGTTCTTCGGGGACATCGATCTCCTCGTGCGAGGCGAACACTTCGACTCGGCGAGTGACACGCTCGTGGCGAGCGGCTTTCAGCGACGGTTTCGGGAGGTGCGGCCGCGGTTCGACGGACGATTCGGGAAGGGAGCCAGCTTCACGGGAGCCAGCGGGAGGGAAGTGGACGTGCATCGAACGTTCGTGATGGGTCCCTTTGGACTCCAGATCCAGCTGGGTCCGCTGTGGGACGCTGGCGGACAGCACTTCCAGCTCGCAGGTCGGCGTCTTCGTGCTCTCGACCACGAAGGTCGCTTCCTGCACGCGTGCTACCACGCTGCACTCGGGAAGCAGGAGCCGCAGCTGGTGCCGTTGCGCGATCTCGCAGGCATGCTGGAGAGAGCGAGCGACCTCGATGCGGAACGCTGGGTTCGGCGGGCAACTTCGTGGAACGGCCTGTCGGTGATCGCCCGGGCGGTTGCCACCGCGTGGAGCACGTTGGCACTGTCGCCCACTGCGCTGTCCGTATGGGCTCGGAGCTACCGCCCCACAGCCTCCGAACGTCGAGCACTTCGAACCTACCTGGATCCCAGGATGGGGTATGCCGCAAGATCAGTCGTGGCGCTGTCCGTGGTGCCTGGGCTCTCGAACAAGCTGGCCTTCGGGTACGCGATGCTCGTCCCTGACAGCGAGTTCGGCAGCGGTCGCCATGGCGGACGCATGAAGCGCATCGCGCACGCAGGTCGCGAGGTCGCCGTGCTGGTCCGAGGCCCTCGTTGACTCTCCGATTCGACGCGTCATCGACGCTGCGTCAGCGGTCCGGCGTGCAAGTCGTCGACGTCGAAGACGCGAGGTTCCTGTGGTCCGCGGGCGCCTTGCACCGGTTGAACCACACGGGATCTGCGGTGTGGGAACTGTTGGATGGCCACCAGACCGTGGAAGAGGTCAGCGCGACGGTGGCTGCATGGTTCGGTGTCACCCCGTCTCGGATCCTCGGCGATGTACTCGCCCTCTGCGAGCAGCTCGACGAGGCTGGACTGCTCGCCGGTTCGAGCCGCACCGCGACCCCGGCCCATGCGCCGATGGGCCTCGGACCAGCTGTCGGGCCGAGGGAGCAGCCGGGGCCACCTCCCCCCGAGGAACGGGCCGAATTCACGACTTCCAGGTTCCTCGCGCTCGACTTCGACTTCGCGATCAGGAGCAC
>SXGQ01288870.1_pt1 | contig 12461 bp, 11 predicted proteins | sample 3178371 | NCBI WGS metagenome assembly SXGQ01 (sample SAMN11356859, study PRJNA531348) | freshwater metagenome | isolation source: freshwater sample F1-20 | place: China: Fuxian Lake, Yuxi | collected 2017-12-25
GGTTTGCAAAGTGCATGGATACTGCGTTGCAGGCGGCACCGACATGGCTTTGTGCTCGGATCTTCTGGTCATCGCTGACAATGCCAAAATCGGCTATCCGCCAGCGCGCGTGTGGGGGTGTCCGACCACATCCATCTGGTTTCACCGCATCGGTCTGGAAAAAGCCAAGCGACTTCTGTTTACGGGCGATTGTCTGACGGGGAAGCAGGCACAGGAGTGGGGGCTTGCCATTGAATCTGCGCCGCCCGAACAATTGGATGAACGGTTCGAGGCCTTGTTGCAGCGCATCGCGTTGATGCCGGTGAACCAATTGGTGATGATGAAGTTGCTGTTGAACCAATCAGTGATGCAGCAGGGCCTGCACACCACGCAGATTCTGGGAACTGTATTTGATGGCATTACACGCCACACCAAAGAGGGCTATGCGTTTCAGGCCGATGCGACGCGTAACGGCTTCATGGAAGCGGTCAAGCATCGCGACGAACCATTTGGTGATTTCGGTCTGTCCGCTTTCAGGGGGGGGCGTATCAAAGTAGCTGTCTGTCAGCGTCCTTGTTTCAGTTTCCAGACGGTGACTTCGCTCAGTGTGTGCTGATGCTTGCGTCGCGTTTCCCGAATGACAAATGCTACTGACTGCGGACCCTGAACCAGCGTGAAGTCACGGCTGAGTATCTCTTTGAGCCCATCAAGGGTACCGACTGGTTCACCGTCTCGTGTGAAGCCACCGATCCATTCGCTGCGCTGGGTGTAGTCCTCCAGCCATGTGTAAGGAGAGGCCAACACCAGCAAACCACCTGGGTTCAACCGGTGTGAGACTTGCTGCAGAAAAAGCCTGGGTGAATAAAGCCGGTCAATCAGGTTGGCGGCCAGGATCAAATCAAAGCCGGTGAGGTCTGGTTTGAGTGCGCATGCATCTGCCTGACAAAACTCCACCCGTTGTGCAAACTGCGCCAGACCCAGAGAGTCAAGGCGCCGTTCGTGACGGGTAAGCAACTCGCCTTCGTCAGGCATGGTGTAGCGTATGCTGCCTGTCTTGAGCAAGCGGGTGCCCACCTCAATCAGTTTGGCTGAAAAATCGGCGCCGATCACGCGCTTGAACTGTCTGGCCAGTTCAAAACTGGAACGTCCCGTGGCACAACCCAAGTCCAGCGCACGACCCTCAGATCCGTTACCGAATTCGGCGTGTGCCGTCATGGCAAGATCAGCCATGGCCTTGGCAAAATTGGGAACGCCGAAGGCGTCATCACCATAGTGAAACTCGGCATACTGCGAGACCAGGGTGTCGGATTCGTAAACTGATGTCGGCGTTGAGTCAGGTGTGGATGTCACGATGCGGTCGAATTCCGTGATTGAAAAAATGATGACGAAGGTATCAGATTTTCACAGGATCACCCGCCTTTGTCTCGGTCGATCTACCGCCTGAGCGATCCCTGACTGGCCGACTCATCAACCTCTGCGGCGATTGTCTCCGTAGCCACCACCGAAGCCTCCGCTGCGCGGTGGGCGAGCTTCCATGGGACGCGCCACGTTGACGGTCAGATCACGGCCACCCACGTTCTTGCCGTTCAGTCCTTGGATGGCGGCTTCGGCTTCAGATCCACTGGACATCTCGACAAATCCGAAGCCCTTGGAGCGGCCTGTTTCGCGGTCTGTCATCACCTTGGCCGACTGGACGCGACCATATGCGGAAAATTGTTGCTCAAGATCTGTGTCGCCAACGGAGTACGACAGGTTACCTACATAAAGTTTGTTGCTCATATTTTAGCCTTTCTGAAAAAGTGCCATTTAAAGTGATGGACACTGGTTAAAAACCGGGGGTGATGGTCATCAGCGCTTGCGTACGTAAGCAGGCGCAGACGGTTTACCGGATTGACGGTTTTCGATATGACGAAAGGTGATGCGACCCTTCGAGAGATCGTATGGTGACATTTCGAGGGTGACGTTGTCGCCGGCCAGAATGCGGATATGGTGCTTGCGCATCTTGCCTGCAGTGTAGGCAATCAATGTGTGACCATTTTCCAATGTGACGCGATAACGCGTATCGGGCAGCATTTCATCAACCTTGCCCTGCATTTCGATGAGTTCTTCCTTGGCCATGCGATGTCCTTGAGTGTGCAGTTTGCGCCAATGCGGCGTGTGTGGTCACGGCTACGCTGAGTGAGCCGGAGTGGAGCTTGCTTGGGAGAATTCAAACCACCGGAGAAGCCACGTCAAAGTGGTGTACGGTAGAGGTGGTCAGTTTTGGGATGCCGACGACGGATTCGATCCTGCTTGCAGCACGGTAAAGCGATACCGGCAACATACCCGCAAGATACGTGCTTTCGCGGTTTTACACAACTACTTTTTTTGACGATTTGCACGATGCCGATCGGTGGTGCAAGCCTGGATCGATACAGTGCTGTCGCAAACGTTGCAAGCGGCGGGGGGCGCGTGTGGGGTGGGTGCGCGTGTGGGGAGGTTGAACGTCGGCGACGTTCAACCTCCCCACACAGATCAGTGCCCCGCAGTCCCGCCCGGCAAGCTGTAACGCCAGATGTTCAGAGTGGTGGTGCCGAACTGTCGTGTGAATGAGCCCGTGTTGTAGGGCAGACCAAAGCGGTGCGCCACTGCTTTAACACGCTGCGACATTTCCGGATAGCGATTGCTCGGAACATCCGGAAACAGATGATGTTCAATCTGGTGGCTGAGGTTGCCTGAGAGTATGTGGAAAATCTTTCCGCCTTCGATGTTGGCACTACCGAGCAACTGGCGCAGATACCATTGGGCGCGGGTTTCGCCTTCCACCTCTTCCGGTGTGAAGTGATGAACGCCCGTCGGGAAATGACCGCAGAAAATGATCATGTTCGACCAGATGTTGCGGATGCCATTGGCAACCAGATTGCCCGCAACCACGGTGAGGGATGCAGCCAGCGCGATGGGTGCCGCATTCAATTCAAGCAACATCGCCACCGGAAAGGCGATAGCGGCAGCAAATGCCGGCCACAGCAGGTAATCTTTTCGCAATTGGCGAACCACTTTCCAGCCTACGCGCCGCAACATGGGGCGGATGCTTTCAATGGATCGTTCACCTTTGCTGACCTTGTCCAGTTCGAGGTCGTGCAGGGCCACGCCCCATTGGAACAGAAGCATCAACACAAAGTTGATGACGGGGTTGAGCAAAAATTGCGGATGCCATTTTTGAAGGCCGGTGACGCGCATCACACCGTAGCCTACGTCGGGGTCTTTACCCAACACGTTGGTCCAGGTGTGATGAATGACGTTGTGGCTGTGTTTCCACTGGTCGGATGGAAACACGTTGTCCCATTCCCACGTATTCGATTGAATGTTGGGGTCGCGCATCCAGTCCCACTGTGCATGCATGACGTTGTGACCGATTTCCATGTTCTCGATGATCTTGGAGATACCCAGCAATGCTGCGCCCCCCAATAGCAGAACAAGGAACGCAGGCCATCCGGCCCAAGGCAGCTCGCTCCATGGGGACAGCAAGAGCGAGAGCATCATGCTGATGCGCCCGGCCAGTGCCATGGATCGTTGCCAGCGAATCAGAGTCAGAATGTACTGACGGTCTTTTTCTCCGCGCGAGTCCATGACTTCGTTGCGGATGGCGTCCATCTCGCGACCGAACTCTTCGATTTCGCCGGCGCTCAAATGACTTGGGTATGCCATGATTCACTACTCCTTGCTGCGTTTTCAGGCTTCGTCGATGACTGCGTTACCGACATTGGTACAGACACAGATCTGGATGATCGTGCCAGGTTCTCTCATCAACTCGTTGGTGCGCATGTCGCGCACGCAGCCTTCTTTGAGCACAGAGTCGCATGCGTGGCAGATGCCCATGCGGCATCCGTGTGTGGGGTTCAGTCCGGCATCTTCTGCAAGACGCAGCAGGTTGGTCTGACCATCGCCCTCGAATTGACCTTGGCTCTTGGTGAGACTGACGGTGCCTTTTTGACCGGGTTCTGTCGACACTGATAGCGCTGCGCGGAAACGCTCGGTGTGAAGGCGGCGCCGCAGGCCTTGGGATTCCCAGAACAACTCCAACGCATCCAGCAACGGTTGCGGACCGCAGGCGTAAACGTCTTTTGTTTGCCAATCGGGGCAATACTTTTCAAGCTGAGCTTGCGAAAAGTGCTGGTTCTTCAGTCCTTCCGGTGTGTCTACGCCACCCGGATTGCGGGTGTAAATACAATGTAGTTTGTAGCGCGGATACTTCTGTTGAAGTGAGGCCAGTTGCTTTGCAAAAATGACATCGTATTGCTGCGGCGCATAATGTATATGCGTCACATGCGGCATGCGGTCTTCTGCGTCCAGTGCCTTGAGCATGCTCATGATGGGCGTAATGCCGCTGCCTGCCGTAATGAAAAGCGGCTGCACCGGTTGCGCGTCGGGCAGATAGAAATCGCCTTGTGCGATGCCGATAGGTATGTAGTCTCCCACTTTCAATTGCCGCACGATGTGGTTGGATACGAACCCATTGGGTATGGCTTTGACCTTGATGCTGAAGCATCCGTCTTGACGCTCGGGTTCGCAACTGATGGAGTAGGTACGGGTGAAGTGACGGCCACCAATGTCGATACCCACGCGCAGGTGTTGGCCAGGCTTGAAGCTGCGCCAATTTTTGCCAGGCTTGAGCGTGATGGTGCGTGCGGTGGCCGTTTCATCCCACACTTTGACGATGCGCGCCTGCATGTCATGGCTGGTCCACAGCGGGTTGACCAGTTCAACGTAGTGGGAGAGCTTCAGAGGGAACGCGAATGCGTCGCTGATGTTCTCGGCCAAACGGGTAACGCGCCCAAAAAGCGAGCCTGACTCCTGCATCCGTATCTCCTGCCTTGCTGTTGGTTTTTTTAAGTGCAAGGTGCGCTTGAGGCACCCCGCGTTCCACAGGTTACCTCAAGGCGGCGGAGGTTGGTAACAATTTACATTTTTTGACTGGGCGATTTTTTCTGGATGAAGCTGGCCTCACCGTGGCCTGCCATGTCGGGGATGAATTCCGCTTTCAGCGCACACCGGCTTTGGTGTAGGACCCGAGATCCAGTGTTTTCTTCATGTCAGCCCAGACGAGGCGGTTGAGCCACTTGAGCGGAACAAAATTGGAACCCAGCCATGTCTTGAAGCTGTCGTTACCGTAGACAATCTTGACGACACCGAACTCCAGACTTTTGCGAACAACCTGCGCGATTTCGTCAGGGCTGGTGGTCAGGTAGTTGTCGTTGAATTTTTTGAATGCCTCGCCATCGCCAGCCTTGGCAATATTGGTGGCAATGCCGCCGGGGTGAACCAGATGCACGCCGACTTTGGTGTTGCACAGTTCAACCATGAGTGCTTCAGTGAATCCGCGAACTGCAAATTTTGAGGCGCTGTAGTCTGTGTGGCTGGGTGCGCCGACGAGCCCGAAAATACTGGACACGTTAACGATGTGACCCGAATTCTTTCGCATCAACTCCGGCAAAAATGCCTTGGTACCATAGAGCACGCCGTAGAAGTTGATGTTCATCACGCGCTCATAACTCTCGATGGGCGTGTCCCATCCAGGTTGTCCGAGACCGGCTACGCCAGCGTTGTTGATGACCATATCTACCGTGCCATAGTGCTGCAGCACCTCATCTGCAAACCCGAACATCGCCTCGCGGTTGGATACATCAAACACACGGTGCAAGATATCTGCGCTGGTGGACGCCTTCACTAGACGTACGGTTTCCTCAAGCCCCTTGCCATCGAAATCCATCAACGCAAGTTTCGATCCGCAGCGCGCAAACTCAAGCGCGTAAGAACGCCCCATGCCAGACCCGGCGCCGGTGACGACAACGACTTTTCCGCTGAACTTTGCCATGTTGTTTATCCCTTTTTATGGCGATTTACTGGAACACGTGGTGTTCAGGTTTGAAGTTGTTGGCCATCTGGCGGTAGGTAAAGCTGAAGCCGGGGAACATGGCGATGACGTGTCCGCTCTTGCTCTGGTACCAGCTGTTGCAGCCACCGGTTTTCCATACGGTCTTGTCCATCTCGGAATGAATCATGGCGGTGTACTTTTCTTCTGCGTCTGGCTTGACCTCGATGGCGGTCTTGTTTTGCTTGCGCATGGCCAGGATGCTTTTCATGATGTAGTTCATCTGCGCTTCAATCACAAAAATCGCAGACGTGTGGCCGATACCGGTATTCGGACCCGTGACAATGAACAGATTCGGGAAGCCGGGGACACTGGTACCGAGATAGGCGCGCGGAAACTCTTTCCAGACGTCGCCCAGCAGTTTTCCGTCGCGGCCTTTGACCGGGTAAGAAATGACGCCGTCGGTTGCGTCGTAGCCGGTTGAATAAACAATGAGGTCCAGTTCGATGTGCTCACCGCTTTGTGTGGTGATGCCGGTGGGTGTGATTTCCTTGATGCCGTCGCTCTTGTCGTGCAGCGATACATTGGGGCGGCAAAAGGCAGGGTAGAGCGTATTGGACAGGATGATGCGCTTGCAGCCGATGGTGAAGTCGGGTGTCACTTTGGCGCGCAGTACCGGGTCTGCAATCTGGCTTTCAATGTGCTTGAGCGCTTCGTTCTGGGCAAAGACTTTCAGTGCTGTCTGCGAATATTTAAAGCCGACCACGCGCGCTTCCAGCCCCCAGTAAATGGCGGTGCGCAGTGCCTTGTAAACCGGCCGTATGCTCAGGGCCTTGCGTGCCACCGGGCCGAACTTGCGGTCTGGTCGTGGCAGTACCCAGTGGGGGCTGCGCTGGAATACATGCAGGTGACCCACTTCGCCTGCGATGGCAGGAATGACCTGCGCAGCACTGGCGCCGCTGCCGATGATGGCAACGCGCTTGCCGCGGTGGTCGTAGGAGTGATCCCAGTTGTTGGTGTGGAATGTCTTGCCTTTGAAAGTGTCGCGCCCCGGGAAGTTGGGGATGACCGGTGTGCTCAGTGGACCGGACGCGTTGATGAGGACGCGAGCGGCAAAGTCACCCTGTGCCGTGGTGCGCACGATCCAGCGGTGCTCAGTCTCGTTCCATTCCACGCTGTCCACGTTGGCATTGGTCTGGGTTTTTTCACGCAGCTTGTACTTGTCGATGACGTGGTTGGTGTACTCCTGCAATTCGGCCTGTTCTGCGAACATCTGCGACCAGTCATAGGGTTCATGCGAGATGGAGTAGAGGGGGGATTGCACGTCAACAGCTGCGCCGGGATAGCTGTTCTGGCACCACGTACCACCCATGAAATTGCGACGCTCAAGGATGAGAAAATCGGTCAGGCCACGCTGGATGAGGTTGATGGCTGCGCATTGGCCGCCAAAGCCACTGCCTATGATGAGGGTGTCGATCTGTTTCATGAGGGTCTCCGGTCAGATTATGGGTGTGGAATTGACTACGCACGTCGTCAATTTATATCTGACTGCAGCTGTTGTCAAATATTTTGTGTCTGGATTTGAATGGCAAGGCCATGCCTGAGCCGCTTTGGACAGTTCGCTTTCGTCGAGGGAATTTTTGTGACGCAATCAAGACAATGCCCGCAGCGCTTGCGCTCTGTGGCAGACAGTCTGGATGCCCAAGGGTTGATGGCTGACCGGACGGGTCAACGGTTCATGAAACTGACCAGCAATTTGCGCAGCCGCAACTGGGCCTTGCTCATGTCCTGTGGTAGCGGAATGAATTTGAGCGCATCGTCTTCTCTGGCCACATCGGTCTCCAGCAATTTGAAGTCCATGGCCCATTGACCGAACAATCTCGACTGTTTGCCTTCTTCCAGTATGGCCAGCCCGGTTTGCCGGGGATCCTTGCGTATGATGTCCACCAGCGCATGTACTGTATTTTCTTCCCCCTCCAGCACCTGCAGAAACTGGTTTTTGCGGTAGAAAAGGATACCGGTGATTCCTTTTACCGCATTGTTGCGCCGTGAGACCCGCAGGATGTCCTGAATCTCGGCTTCGCTCATCGGATGCCGGGCTATGCAGGTGTATATCAGGGTGTGTACAAGCGACGAGTAGCTTGCTTGCCCGTCGGCGTTCTCCGCAAAATGCTCTGGCCGACTCATGAACGTCACGAGCAATTTCCGCAGCCGTATTTGTGCCTGATCCAGTTCCGGAGGAAGAGGGCTGTCTGGCAGATGAACCTGATCCATGGTCATGCTCGAGTCCAGCAATTGAAAATCCATGGACCAGTTGTCAAACAGTTGTTCGTGTTCGCATTCGTCCAGAATCTTCAAATTCGTTTGTCGCGGATCTCGTTTGATGGCCTCCACCAGTGCGTGAACTTTGGCTTTCTCGCCCTCCAGCAGTTGCAGAAAGTATCCGTTGCGGTAGAAGAGTTTTCCGGTGATACCGTGTTCCGGATTGCGTTGCCGTGCGACTTGCAGGATGGCTTGGATGTCGCCCTGCGTAAGGGGTTTGCTGGCCTTGCAGGTGTAGACAAGTGAATGGACAAGAGGGCGGCGCATGGTGTCAGTCTCTTCGTGTATCTTGTTCAGTGTATGCGAGGGTGGCTTTTTTCAGGTGACGTTGTTTGTTAAAAATGATGTCGCTGAAAGCTTGTGGATACCCTTAAAATAAACGCTTGAAAGCAGGATTGATCAGAGATGGATTCTTTCGCAGAATTGGGCAAACCGTTGAACGTGTTGATAACGGGTGCTTCATCGGGCATCGGCCGAGCGCTGGCAGATGAGTTCAAGGCACGTGGGCATCGCGTTCACGTAACAGCGCGTAAACCATCAGATCTGGCTGCGCTGGCTGCAGCCGGTTTCGCCGCCTTTGAGTTGGAGGTGACGGATGCGGACAGCGTGGGCAATCTGGCACAACGCATCGCAGACGAAGGCATTGAACTGGACATGCTGATCAACAATGCCGGTTTCGGTGCCATGGGACCGTTGCTCGACATTTCGCCCCAGACCCTGCAGCGCCAGTTTGATGTGAACGTTTTTGCGCTGCTGGCCATCACGCAGGCTTTGGTTCCCGCTATGGTGGCGCGGCGTCGCGGGCGCATCGTGAACATCAGCAGTGTGTCCGGTGTCCTTCCCACGCCGTTTGCCGGTGCCTATTGCGCCAGCAAAGCGGCAGTCAATGCATTGTCCGACTCCTTGCGCATGGAGTTGGCTCCGTTCGGTATCGATGTCATTACCGTTCAACCGGGCGGCATCCGTTCCAATTTTGGCGATACGGCCAGCGAGCATATTGCGCTGCGTGCAGGCTCGCTCTACGCCCCCATGCAAAAAGCAATCGCTGAACGGGCAACACTGAGTCAAGCCGAGGCAACACCCGCCGATGAGTTTGCGCGACACATGGTCGATGCCGTGCTGGCCGATACGCCGGGGCCGGTGGTGCGCATCGGAGAAAAAAGTGCGCTGATGCCATGGCTTAAAAAGTGGCTGCCAGAGCCGCTGCGCGATCGCATCCTGAGCAAGCGGTTCAATCTGAGCCAGTTGGGGTGATGAGCATACCGTTAATTATTCGAGCATCACGGATTTCAATAGGGCTGCGAACTCCACCATGGCCGCCTGATCAAACTGCGACCGGCGCCAGCGTATGCCCATGAGCAATTCGTCTCCCATGCATACAATGCCAAGCGATACGCTGCAGGGCATGGGAGCGGGGGGCGTGAAGTAAAGTGCAGTTACTTCGCCGGCATCACCAAGCGCCGGAAATGCTGACAGTTTTCCCAGATTCGACACCCATGTCGTTTCCATCAGGTTTTTGCCGAACAGCGGAAACAGTTCCTTGAGTCGTCCCTTCAAAAATGCAGGTAAAAACTTGGGAATGTCCAACAGGTCAATCAGCGTGCCCGCAGCACCGGCTTCTTTGAATGCAATGGTTTGTTGGCTGACCTTCGCTGTGGTGGCCTCCAGCGTTGTTTGATCTTGCGCATCTACCGAGATCGATACGTACGAGGAGAAATTGCTGAACACTTCGTGCCACCATTCCTGTGGACGCAGGTTGACCGGCATCATCAATGCCACACGCCCGGGGGTGGTTGAGCAACTGTCGTTCCAGCGGCGGATGGCCAGTGTCATGGCTGCCAGCAGCTGGTCGTTGACGGTTGCCGGCTTTTCGCGGCGCGACATGAATCGCTTGCTGTCTGCGGCCGACAGTCTGAATTGATGCACGCCGTAGCCCGGCAGGTCTTCGATGTTCTCGGTTGGCTTGATACCCTTGGATGCGATGCGAACGGGCGCCGTGGTGCTCTTGGCCAGATGCTCCAGCAGCAGTTTCGTACGCTCGAGTCGCTGCGACGTTGACTTGGCGCCAGCCAGAGCCAGCAGGTCGCGTACCTCCAGAACTTTCAGGTCTGCCTGCGGGTCGGGTTGTTCGGCATAGATGCGCAAGATGGACTGCATCAAGCGGAATGCTGAAAGTCCGTCTCCCAGTGCATGCGGCACGTTGAGCATCAGGTAGTCACCACCGTCAGATCTGACCAGATACAGCATGAAAGCCGGTGCCAGTGTCAGTGGCACCTGGATGCTCACAAACCGGTTGCGGATATTGTCGACACCCTGTTCATCCTTTGGCTCCCAGATGGTCAGCGGCAGATGATCCAGTTCCGGGGGAAATTCCCAGTAATAGTCTTTGGCTGTGCCTTCAAAGTATTTGAGACGGGCGCGGGCCAGCGGGTGACGCGCAATGGCAGCGCGCAGGGCGTAGGTCAGACGGCGCGCGCTGATCCGCTTGCTTACCCGGATTTCGATATGGACGCTCCAGGTTTCGGGGCGTCGATCGATGTTCAGAAATGTCGCATCCAGATGATTCAGACGGGTGCTGAGCATGGTGTCTCCTGTTTTCCGCTTTTTGATTTTTTCTGAGTCTAGCGGATCTGGTCAACGCCGTGGGCATCTTTTTCAGTCGCGATCTCAGTCCGAATCGTTCGGCATATCGCCCCGATGGTGAAGCTTTGCATGAAGGGATCAGGGTAGGAGTCACCCGGAGTTAACCATTGCCATCAGGTGATAAATTATTGAAGATAGATTTTTTTTGATATATCTTAAAGAGAATGAACGGTAAAGAGATCATCAAAAGACTTCGCTTGGAAGGCTGGCGGGTTGATCGGGTCAACGGAAGTCATCATGTGTTGACCAAAGATGGCAAGGCAGTGCCGGTTCCGGTTCATGGTACGCGAGATGTCGGCATTGGATTGATTGCCGCGATCGAGCGTCAGACAGGCGTGAAATTGAAATGAGGAACGATATGGAAGTGATTTATCCCGCCAGGATCACATCGCAGGACGGTGGTTTTTTCGTACAGTTTGTGGGTCTGGAAGACACCTTCACCGAGGGCGCAACAATGGAAGAGGCCTTGTTCAATGCCTCTGAGGTACTGTCAGTCATGTTGGCGTTCAAGTTGGACAATGAGCAGGAGATTCCCTCGCCCGTAAAGCGTGTGAAAGGAGCGGTGTACATCGCACCCGATGCAAAAACCCAAGCGGCATTGTTGCTGCGATACGCACGGGGTAGCAGGACGTTTTCAGATCTGGCCCGTGCGCTGGAGACAAGCTGGCCGCAAGCCAAACGGCTCGAAGATCCGCATCACTGGCCCAGCCTCAAGACGCTGGACCGGGCCGCCCGTGTCCTCGGAAAGCGTCTGGTGCTCAGTCTGGAATAATGTGCATTTTCACGGCCTCGCCGACTGAACCAGAGGAGTCAGACCGGCGAGGACTGCGGCGATTGCACTTGCTTGACGAAACCCAGCTTCCAGATATTCCATGTGGTAGAACCCAGTTGACGGCGGAAAGAGCCGCTATTGTAGGTCAGCCCATACCGGTGAGCCAGAGCGCGCACGCGGGGTGCGACTTCGGGATAGCGGTTGCTCGGCATGTCAGGGAAGAGGTGGTGTTCGATCTGGTGGCTGAGGTTACCCGACAGGATGTGGAACAGGGGACCGCCTTCAATATTGCAGCTGCCAAGCAATTGACGCAGGTACCACTGGGCACGAGTTTCACCCTCGACGTCTTTGGCCTTGAAATGATGCACGCCTTCCGGGAAGTGACCGCAGAAGATGATGACGTTGGTCCAGACGTTACGGGTCACGTTGGCAACCACGTTGGCCAGCACCAGCGAGAAGAATGCGGACAGGGCAATCGAACCTGCGTCCAGATCCAGCGCCAGTGAGACCGGCAGCGACACCACAGCACCCAGCAGGGGCCACAGCAGGTAGTCCTTGCGCAGTTGATAGGCTGCTTTAGCGATGCTTTTCTTCAGCTTGGGACGCATTTGGTCCAGTGTCGCCTTGCCGCTGATCAAGCGGCCCAGGTGCAGGTCATGCACGGCAACGCCCCATTGGAACAGCAGCATCAGGACAAAGTTGACCACCGGATTCCAGAGGTAGCGGCGATGCCATCTTTGAACGCCACTGACGCGCAGCACGCCATAGCCCACGTCCGGGTCTTTTCCGAGCACGTTTGTCCACGTGTGATGAACGACGTTGTGGCTGTGTTTCCATTGGTCAGACGGGCAGACATTGTCCCATTCCCAGGTGTTGGACTGGATGTTGGGGTCA
>SXGQ01375006.1_pt1 | contig 12461 bp, 12 predicted proteins | sample 3178371 | NCBI WGS metagenome assembly SXGQ01 (sample SAMN11356859, study PRJNA531348) | freshwater metagenome | isolation source: freshwater sample F1-20 | place: China: Fuxian Lake, Yuxi | collected 2017-12-25
CCGGCACCGGCCAGGATCAAGGCCGGCTCGGGGGCGGCGGTGACGGCGGCGAGCTGCTCGGGGTTGAGGTTTCTGAGGAGAGGGCTACTGGCCTGAGCAGCATCGGACGCGAGATTCATCGATGCATTTTAAAGAGGCGCCTTTTCAACCCCTCCTGGAGCCAGCGGAACTGGCAGCGGCAACGGCCGAAGGCAATCGGCCGTGCTTGCAGTTACAGACTGAACCGCCCGCGCGGCGGCTTGCAGGCAGACGGTGGGGATACTGATGGTTTTCCCGTAGAAGTAGGACCTTCTTGATGCCACGTTCCTCCCACGCCCTCACCGTCGCCGCCCTCGCCTTCGCCTCTCACGCCGCCCTGGCCCAGAACACCCCCGACGGCCGCTGGCACGGCGGCCTCAGCGTCTCCGGCGCGTTCTCCAGCGGCAACACCAGCAGCCGCACGCTGGCCGCCAATGCCGACGCCAGCCGCGCCACCACCGAAGACAAGATCAGCCTGTACGGCGTTGCCAATTACGGCCGCAACAAGGTCAACGACGTCGACACCACCACCGCCAACCTGCTGCGCCTGGGCGGCCGCTACGACTTCAACTTCGGCCCGCAGTGGTTCGCGTTCGGCGGCGGCGAAGGCGAAACCAACAAGGCCGGTGGTGTGCGCGACCGCTACAACCTCACCGGCGGTCTCGGTTACCACGTGGTGAAGAACGACACCCACCTGTGGGACGTGTTCGGCGGTCTGGGCTACACCGACACGCGCTACACCGACGGCACCAAGGCCAACGGCGCGCAGGCCCTGCTCGGCGAGGAATCCAGCCACAAGCTCACCGACACCACGTCGCTGAAGCAGCGCCTCGTCTACTACCCGGACGGCGGCGAACTCGGCGACCGCGCCACCTTCGACGCCGGCCTGGCCACCACCATCAGCGGCGGCTGGACGCTCAACACCGGCCTGTCCAGCCGCTACAACAGCCGAGTGCCGGCGGGCACGAAGAAGACCGACAACTTGTTGACGGTGGGCTTCGGCTACAAGTTCTGAGCCGTCTAACGCCCCTTGCGCACCTTGCCGGCCCGCCCCGCCTTGCTCCACTCGTAGGTTTGGCCATCCGGCGTCTTGCCGCCCTCCACGGCTGACACCCCCGGCCGGCCGACGTGATCGGCCAGCTCGGTGGAGATGCTCACATGCGCATGCCCCTGCCTGCGCCGGTCCTCGGCCCAGGCCAGCGCCTGCGTCAGCTCGGTGCCGCTGAAGTGCTGGCAGACCGGCAGCGTGTCTTCGCCCTCGCCTTCCAGCCAATAGACCACGATGCCCAAGCGTCTCTCCCTGTGTTGAGGCCTGCAGCGTAGCGCCTGGGCAATTGATTGCCAAAAGCAATCAATTTGGCGATGATGCCGGCCATGAACACCGCAGCCCAGGCGCTGGACGTCCGCGCCTTCAACCGCTTCTACACACGCCGCATCGGCATGCTGACCGCCAAGCTGGCCGGCAGCGAGTTCACGCTGCCCGAGGCCCGCGTGCTGTGGGAGCTGGCCCACCACGCGCCGGTCACGGCGGCGGCGTTGAGCAAAGGCCTGCAGCTGGATGCCGGCTACCTCAGCCGGCTGCTGCGCGGGCTGAAGGACCGCGGCCTGCTGGCCGAGCAGACCAACCCCGGCGACCGGCGCCAGACGCTGCTCAAGCTCAGCCCCGCTGGCAAGCGCGCCTTCGCGCCGCTGGACCGCGCCAGCCAGGCCGAGAGCGAGGCCGTGCTGGAGGCGCTCTCGGTACCGCAGCGCCAGGCACTCGTGGGCGCCATGTCCCGCATCCAGGGCGTGCTGGAGCCCGATGCCGGCGTGGCCGTCGAACTGCGCGAATCGCAGCCCGGCGACCTGGGCTGGATCATCGAACGCCACGGCGCCACCTACGCGGCCGAGTACGGGCTGGACATGCGCTTCGAGGCCCTGGTCGCGCGCATCTGCGCCGACTTCGTGGATCGCCTGCAGCCCGAGCGCGAGCGCTGCTGGATCGCCCATCGCGGCGGCGAGCGGCTGGGCAGCGTCATGCTCGTCCAGGCCCGCGACGACACCGGCCGCGCACGCGCCGGCGTGGCGCAACTGCGCCTGCTGCTGCTGGAGCCGCATGCGCGCGGCCTGGGCGTGGGCAAGCGGCTGGTGCGCCAGTGCAGCGACTTCGCGCGGGCCGCCGGCTACAAGCGCGTGGTGCTGTGGACGCAGAGCGCGCTCACGGCGGCGCGGGCGATCTATGCGGCCGAAGGCTATGTGCTGACCGGCAGCGAGCCGATGAACAGCTTCGGGCAGCGCGTCGTCAGCGAACGGTGGGAACTGGCGCTGTGAGCCTGCACCCGCCGGGGGATACGCCGCCGCACGGGTGCATGTAGAGTCTGCGTTAGCCACGCGGGAACTGGGCTCCAGCGCCAGGCACGCCGCATGCCCAGCACCGCGAACCATGCCGGCAACGACAGAGGCGAGCGCGATGGACATCTCCACCTTCGTGGCGGCCACGGCCCACGACATGAAGAACTCGGTCAGCGTGATCACGGCGTATCTGGAAGATGCGCTGCAGCAGCTGCCTCCCACGCAGGCCGGCCCGCCCTCCGGCGCGGCGCTGTCCACGGCGCAGGCGCTGTACGAGACGCAGCGCGTCAACGGCCACCTCGTGCAGCTGATGGCCGTCTTCAAGATCGAGGCCGGCATGTACCCCTTCGAACCGGCGGAGGTGGCGCTGGACGACTTCATCGAGGAACTGCTGGGCCGCGTGCACCCGCTGGCCCGGCTCAAGGGCCTGACACTGCAGTGCGACGCGCCGGCCAGCCTGATGGCCCAGAGCTGGGTGTTCGACCGCGACCTGATCGACCGCGTTGTGGCACAGGCGCTGTTCAACGCGGTGCGCTATGCGGCCGCAACCGTTGAGCTGTCGCTGCGCGTGCGCGACGGCCACCTGGAGCTGGCCGTCGCGGACGACGGCACTGGCTTTCCGGCGTTCATGCTGGCCCAGGGCTTCCCGGCGCGCCAGGGCATCGACGTGCGCACCGGCAGCACCGGGCTCGGGCTGTACTTCGCACGCCTGGCCGCGGGCCTGCACAAGCGCGGCGCCCAGGTGGGCAGCACCCGGCTGGAAAACGGCGGCACGCTGGGTGGCGGCCGCTTCATCGTGGAGCTGCCATGAGAACGCTCGCACCGCTGGAGAACCCGCTGCAGGGCTGCGAGTTCCTGCTGGTGGAAGACTTCGAGGCCATGCGCAGCGTGTTGAAGGGCCTGCTGTTGCGCTGCGGTGCCAAGCGGGTGGACGCGGCCCGCGACGGCCGCGAGGCGAGCGCCATGCTCAGCACCAAGCGCTACGGGGTGGTGATGTGCGACTACAACCTCGGCGCCCGCAAGAACGGCCAGCAGCTGCTGGAGGACGCGCGCGACAAGGGGTGGATCGGGCCGGCCTCGGTCTGGCTGATGATCTCGGCGGAGAAGAGCAGCTTCATGGTGTCGGCCGCCGCCGAGAACTCGCCCGACGACTACCTGCTCAAGCCCATCACCGAGAGCATGCTGCAGAGCCGCCTGACGAAGCTGGTGGAGCGCAAGTCGGCGCTGGCCGGCATCGCCGCCGCCATGCAGGCCCATGACTGGCGCGGCGCGCTGCGGCTGTGCGAAGAACAGCTGGCCACCGCGCCGAAGAACCCGACCGAAGTGCAGCGGCTGCAGGCCCAGATCTGCCAGAAGCTCGATGACTGGCCACGGGCCCAGGCGGTGTACGAAAGCGTGCTGCAGCGCGGTGCGATCCCCTGGGCCCGGCTCGGGCTGGCCCAGGCCCGTGCGCGCGCCAACGACCTGGCCGGCGCGCAGGCCCTGCTGCAGGACGCCGTGCGCGAGCACCCCCAGTACCTGGAGGCCTACGACGAGCTGGCCGGCGTGCTGGCCGCGCAAGGCCAGGGCCAGCAGCAGCTGGAGGTGCTGGAGCGCGCCGTCGGCCTGTCGCCGCAGTCCGCGCATCGCCAGTCGGCGCTGGGGGTGGCCGCGCTGGCACAAGGCCAGCACGAACTGGCCACCAAGGCGTTCTCGCGTGCCCTCAAGCTGACCGAGCACAGCGGTGTGGAAGACCTGGAGCCCTTCCTCGGCATGGCCCGCATGCACACCGAGTCCGGCCACCCGGGCGAGGCGCAGAAGCTGATGGTGCAGATGGCGCAGCGCTACGGCAGCCCCGAGTCGCATTGGCTGGCGAAGTCGGAGATGGTGCGCGCCCTGCAAGCCGGCGGCAGCGCGGCGGATGCCGCCCGGCTCGCCGGTGAACTGGTGGCCTTGAGCGCGGACGGCACCTCCGCCGGTGCGGCCGAGGCGGCGGTGCGCATCGCCGAAACGCTGATCGAGGCCCGGCAGACCGACGAAGCCGCGCGGCTGCTGAAGCATGTGGTGCGCAACAACTACGACGACACCCGGCTGATCAAGCGGGCCCAGCACGCCTTCGAACGGCTGGGCATGGGCGCAGCCAGCAGCGAGCTGGTGGCCGCCGCCAAGCGCGAGGCCACCAACGCGATGAAGGACGGCATGCAGCTGATGGCCGAAGGCGAGCACCACGCCGCGCTGGAGAGCCTGCGCGGCGCCAAGGCTTCCATGCCCCGCAACGCCCGCGTGCTGCTGAACTTCGCCTCGGTGGCGATGACCTGCCTGCAGCGCTACGGCCGCTCCAAGGCGCTGGAAGCGGAGGTGCTGGACAGCGTCACCACGGCCCAGGCGCTCAAGCCGCACGACGCGCGCGCGGCCGATCTGCTGCAGCAGCTGTCGCGTTGGACGGAGGAGCATTGAGTCGTTGCAGCGGTCGCTTGCCGGTCAGCTGATCCAGAGGTCGCGCTGCTGATCTACGGTCCAACCAGCAGCACGCTTGCGCATCAAGACGCCTACTCCGTTCCCGCATACCGGCCCGCAACTGAAACCCACCCCGAACACGGCCTGCTCACCGTCCAGGCTGAAACCGATCGGCGAAAAGCTCACCACGCCTCCAGCACCGGGATAGGTTTCTTCAATCACATGCCATACCCCGTCCTGCGGCGGCTTCTTCTTGAGCAGCGCCTGGAGGCACTCGCGTGAGATGTAGTCCACCCGCGTTGATGCAGGAAGCAGCGAGCCATCCAATTGAACGGGTGTCGCGTCGTTCCTATGGGCCAACAGATCGTCGGCAGCAGAAGTCTGAACATGCGACAAAGATTTCCTAATCTCCTCGACGCTTTTCCAGCCAATGAGGCTAGATATTCCACTGACACGCGACTCCACGACCAGCTGTTCTGTCAACCACGTCCCATAGCCCGTCCGCTGAACCAGACGAAGCTCTCCTTCGATGAACGCCTTCAGATACCCCGTCAGCACCTCGTTCTGCCTGCGGCTTCTTGAGCACCCAGACAGCAGCAGTGTGGTCAACGGGAGGCTCAGCAAGGTCCTTCGGTACATGGCTGGTGAGGCAGATAGGGTGTCGGGCATTATTCGGCCCAATGACCGCCACCGATTCCTCAACCTGCCCCTGTGGCACGGCCAAGCCCTACACGGCGTGTTGCGGCCGCTGGCATGCCGAGTTCGCCACGAGCGGCCGGTGCACCGCGCCCACGCCGGAAGCGCTGATGCGCTCGCGCTACGCCGCCTTCGTGCTGGACCTGCGCCCTTACCTGCTCGCCACCTGGCACGTCAGCACCCGCCCCGCCGAGCTGGAGCCGCCCGAACCCGGCCTGAAATGGCTGGGCCTCGATGTGAAGCGCACGGCATTCCAGGACGCCGAGTACGGCACCGTGGAGTTCGTCGCCCGCAGCAAGATCGGTGGCCGCGCACACCGGCTGCACGAGGTGAGCCGCTTCGTGCGCGAGGGCGGCGAGTGGTTCTACGTGGACGGCGATCTCTCTTGACGCTGACCGTCCTGCATCTCGACGAGCACCTCGTCGCCATCGACAAGCCGCCGGGCCTGCTCGTGCATCGCACGCAACTCGCCGCGCAGGAAGACGAAGCAGCGCTGCAATTGCTGCGCGACCAACTCGGCCAACCCGTGTGGCCGGTACACCGGCTGGACCGCGGCACGTCGGGCGTGCTGCTGTTTGCGCTGTCGGCTGAAGTTGCATCGCTGCTGGGCGCGATGTTCGAGCAAAGCCAGATGGACAAGCGCTACCTGGCGCTGGTGCGCGGCTGGCCGCGTGACGATGCAGGTTTGATCGACCACCCGCTGGCGCGCGACCCCGAGCTGCCATCAGCCGGCCAGCCCATGCTGGACGCGCAGACCCGCTGGCGCGTGCTGCAGCGCGCTGAATGGCCCATCACCACGGATGCTCGCTTTCCTACCACCCGCATGGCGCTGCTGGAGGCGGAGCCCCTGCAAGGCCGCCGTCATCAGATCCGCAGGCACCTGAAGCACATGGCGCACCCCATCCTGGGCGACGCCACGCACGGCAAGGGGCCGCTGAACCGGGCCGTGGCGGCACACCTGGGCGTGCAGCGGCTGTGGCTGCATGCGCAGCGGCTGGTGTTGAAGCACCCCGTGAGCGGGGACATGCTGCGGCTGGAAGCGCCGCCTGAACTCGTCTGGCCGCTGCGTTAGCGGTCTTCCGGGGGGAACGGGGCGAGCTCCATCCGGTCTCGTCCCTTGCGCTTCGATGCATAGAGAGCGTCGTCGGCCCGCTTGAGCCAGTGCGACAGCTCCGCGTCGGATCGATCAATCAAGGTCGCACCGATGCTCAGGGACACCGGCTGCGGCGTCACGAACATCGCACGCGCTTGCTGCACGAACGCCTCGCGCAGGCCCTGGCCCAGTGCCTGCACGGCGGCGCCGGAGGCGCCGCGCAGCAGGAGAACGAACTCGTCCCCGCCCAGCCGCGCAGCCAGCCCACCGTGCGGCAGCGCGCTGCGGATGAGGTCGCTCAGGGCGACAAGCAGGCGGTCGCCGGCGTCATGGCCGTGCAGGTCGTTGACCTGCTTGAAGTGGTCGATATCGATCAGCAGCAGGGCACCGGGCCTGGCCGGTGAGGCCTGCTCCAGCAGTTCCGGTGCGCGCAAATAGAGCGCGCGCCGGTTGTCCAGGGCGGTGAGCGGGTCACGGGCGGCGATCTGCGCGATGTGCTCCTCACGGCGATGGCGCTCGGTGCCGGTCATGGACATCGCGAGCAGCATGATCGCCATCGCGCCTTCCACCAGCGAGACCAGGATCACCTCGCCTTGGAAACTGGCCAGGTTGACGATGGCGTCCGGTGCCATGGTCGACGCGGCCTTCGCGAGGTAGAACAGGCCGTGCACCAGCAGAACGAAGCGCAGTTGCGCGGCGCCCACGTTCAGCGCGCCACCGTGTGGGCGCAGCAGCAGGCCGGCGCGCAAGGTGATGCTGGCGATCAGCAGCGACTGGATGCCCAGCATCGCCTTGGACCACCAGGGCTCGTCGGGCAGAAATAGCATTGCTACCCAGGCGAGGGGCAGCAGCCACCAGGCACACGACAGCCGGGCGCGCATGAACGCGGCGACGCCGGCCAGGAACAGCCAGTGGGCGGCGATCAGCAGACCGTTGGGGAACCAGATGCCTACCAGCACGTGGCCGTTAGAACGCACCAGGGCCAGCATGCAGCCCACGGCGATGATGGCAAAGCCCGCGCTCCACAGCAGCAGCGAGCGTTCGCGCACGCTGCGCCACTCCGCGGCCAGGTACATCGCCGAGGCGGCGGCCATGGCCGTGGTGAGGACGAGCAGGGTGAAGGGATCGAGAGCCATGGACGGGGGAGGTATCGCGGGCGAGCGCCAGGCGCGAGCCGCCCGGCCACGACCCATGCGCTGGAGCGGATCGGCTGTTCGGCGACGACGGTCGGGGCCATCGCACTGACATGCAACGGGGCCGCGCGCGGCGAATTATTCCAGGACGCGGGTTTTCATCTCTAGCCAGCGGGCCGCGCCGCCGGGCGGAAGTCACGGATCGGGGCGGCAGTCAGGAGGCGCTAGACACCACCCGTCTTGACGCATCGACGCCATCTGCACGAAGGTGGGAAGCCCCTCCCTATTCGCCGCACCCGAAGTGCCTCAGCCGTCACCCGCCCCATGCGGGCGCGATTGCGGCCGCTCGAGGTCGGATGTCCTGAACGTCTGGTATCGGCCATGAAGAGACACTCACCGACGTCAGCTCAGCGACGCTCAGGGACCGCCGTCGAGCAGACGCATCACGCCGTGCTGGGCATGCCGGCCTGACCCATCAGCTCTTGCACGGCCAGGACGTCACACCCTTGGTTGCCCACCCTCGCTGAGACTCGATCAGGTTGACATTTGCGCATACATTCACCACAATGGGTGAATGAAAAGGCTGCCATCCACGCACCAGCTCGACGACGTGTTCCTGGCCCTATCGGACGAAACTCGGCGTGCGATCCTGGAACGGCTGTCCGCAGGCGAAGCGCGTGTGACCGAGGTGGCGGCACCATTCCACATCTCACTGAACTCTGTCTCAAAACACATCCGCATACTGGAGCGCGCTGGCCTCGTTGCACGTCGGCGCTCAGGCCGTGACCATTACCTGAGCCTGGAGCCCCGAACATTGGCCGAAGCCTCGGACTGGCTGCAATCGCGCCAGCGGTTCTGGGCGGGCCGGGTGCAGAGGCTTCAGGCACTGCTTGATGAAGAGGATGTGAGTCCGCGCAAACAACCCTCAGGAGCCCGACAGTCATGAAGAGCAAAGAGCATCTCGAAGTCAGCGTTCATCATCGGTTCCGGCAGCCGGCTGAACGCGTGTTTGACGCATGGATCGACGTCAACCTGGCGCGCCGGTTCCTGTTTTCGACAGACACCGGCGCGATGGTCCGCTGCGAGATCGATGCGCGCGTGGGCGGTCGGTTTGTGCTGACGGATAGACGGCCCGACGGCGACGTTGAGCACACCGGGGAATACCTGGTCATCAACCGCCCGAGCAGGCTGGTCTTCACCTTCGGCATACCTGCTGCATCGCCAACCTTTGACATCGTGACCATCGAGATCACGCCGGAAAGCGATGGTGGTTGCACGCTGCAACTGACGGCGGAAATGCAACCTGAGTGGAAAGACTACGCAGATCGTGCGCGTCAGGGTTGGCAGCAGATCATTGCGAGCCTCGACAAAGCGCTGGCTTGACGTGGCGCCAACCGGCTTACCCACTTTCACTTGCCGCTCATGTCAAACGCCAGGTCGCGAACGTCGGCTTTGCGGCTGCCTGGTGAGGTAGGTCTGCTGTCGGCTCAGGGTCGATAGCTGTCAGCGGCCAAGCCTGACGCGAACGGCCGCAACCCGCCTGCAGCGGTCATCTGACGACGCCCACCTCCGCTCCCAGCCAGCGCTGGCGAATCCGCTGCAGTTCACCTCTCGCCTCCAGCCGCTGGATGGCGCTGTTGAAGCCCTGCAGTTGTGCCTCGGTCATGGACTTGCGGCTGAGCTTGTAAGTCACCGGCCCGCGCGTCACGTCGAACGCCAGTGGCACCAGGGGCACGTCGGCAATGCGGGCGGCGTAGGCGATGGCGACGCTGTCGCCGAGCAGCACGTCGCCGCGATCCAGCTTCATCAACTGCACACCCTTGGCGTAGTCCTCGAACCAAGTGAGCAGGCCCAGCGACTGGAACTCGTGGATGACAGCCACGCTGACCGGTCCACGGTGCGTGACCAGGCGCAGCCGGGCAGCAAGCAGGTCGTCCATGGAACGTGCCTCTCGCTGCGCTTTGCCCTCGCGCATGAAGGCGCCGAACACTTCGTCGCGGTAAGGCCGCGTGTACCAGGCAGGGTCACCGGGCACCGGCGTGGCGGCGATGAGCAGGTCCAGCTCGCCCGACACCAGCATGGGCAGGCGCCGGTTGCGCGGCACGCCGCGCACGTAGGTCACGCGGCAACCCGCCTCCTTGGCGACGGCAGCGAGCAGCTCCGTCTCCAGCCCGGTGTGCCGGCCTTTGGCATCGATGAAGGAGTACGGCTGCCAGTCTTCGAAGGGCACGCGCAGGGGCCGGGCGCAGCCAGCCATCGCCCACGCAGGCGCGGCCAGCAGCGAGATGGTGAGCAGGCGGCGAAGCATCGCGGGCGCGTCCCGGAGCAGCGGTCAGCGCAGGATAGCTCTGCGCAGCTCAGTGCGGGGCCAGCACCTTCACCTCCAGCCCCGACGCCTGCCCCTGCCAGCGGTAGAGCTTCTGCGTGGCGGGCTGGAAGTCCTCGGGCTTGGCGCTGCGGATGGGCACGAAGGTCTGCGGGTTGCGGTCGACGAGCGGGAACCAGCTGCTCTGCACCTGCACCATGATGCGGTGCCCACGGCGGAAGCTGTGGTTGATGTCCTGCAGCGGCACGCGCAGATCCTCCACGCGGCCGGGCACCATGGCTTCGGGCGTCTCGAAGCCGTTGCGGAAGCGGCCGCGCAGCGGGTCGCCACGCACCAGCTGCTGGTAGCCGCCCAGCGGTGCCTCAGGCGGTTCCACGTCTTCAGTGCGGGCCCTGCGCTTCTTCGCGCCTTCTTCTTCCAGTTCGGCCGGATAGACGTCGATGAGCTTGACGACCCAGTCAGCATCGGTGCCCGACGTGGACGCGAACAGGCGCGCGACGATGGGGCCGGCGATGGTGATGTCTTCCTCCAGCACATCGCTCTTGAAGGTCAGCACATCGGGACGCGTGGCGGCGAAGCGCTGGTCGCTGACCATGTACTCCTGCGGCACGCCGAGCGTGGCATAGCCCACGTAAGGCACGGGCTTGTTGGGGTCGCTCACCCAGCTGTCGAACTCGGGGGCCGCGGCTGCAGGCGGCGTGAAGCTGAGCTTGCCGCCGGGCGCGAAGTACAGCGTGCGTGGCTGTGCCGCCTGGGGCGGCCAGGCGTCGTAGCGACGCCACACGTTGGTGCCCGTCTCGAAGACGGTGGCCTTGGCAATCTTGGGGGCCTTGGGGTCCGCCTCGCCGCGCAGGTGCTGCTCGAAGAATGGCAGCAGCACGTCCTTCTGGAACTGTTCGGACGTGGGCTGCTGGAACTGCACGCGGCCCAACTGCCGCCCCGGCGCCCCCACCCAGCCGCCATGCACCCACGGGCCCATGACGAGGTGGTTGGCCGTACCCGGGCTCTGCTTGTCGATGGCACGGTGGATGGCGAGCGGGCCGGCGAGGTCTTCGGCGTCGAACCAGCCGCCCACCGTCAGCACCGCCGCGCGAATGTTCTTCAGGTGCGGCGTGATGGCGCGCGACTTCCAGAAGTCGTCGTACCGGTCGTGCGCCAGCTGCACGTCGAAGTACGGGTTGGGGCCGCCCTCCTTCGCCAACCGCGCGGCGAGCGCATCCAGGTTGCCGTGCTGCAGGTAGAACTCGTAGCCGTCCAGCGTGCCCCAGTCGAACTGCGGCCACTGCTTGGGCGGCAGCACGGGCGTCTGCTGCGGCTTGAAGCCGGTGTAGAAGCCGAAGTTCGCGGCCAGCATGAAGGCACCGCCGTGATAGCTGTCGTCGCCCATGAACAGGTCGGCGATGGGCGCCTGCGGCGACGCCGCCTTGATGGCAGGGTGCGAATCGATGATGGACGCCGCCGTGTAGAAGCCCGGGTACGAGATGCCCCACAGGCCCACGCGGCCGTTGTTGCCGGGAATGCGGTCCACCAGCCACTGCACGGTGTCGTGCGTGTCGCTGCTTTCGTCCACCTGGGTCGGCAGCTGCTTGTTCGGCTGGTGCGGCGTCATCTCGATGAACTGGCCTTCGGACAGGTTCCGCCCGCGCACGTCCTGGCACACGAAGATGTAGCCGGCCTTCAGGAACTCGTCGTTCGGCGCCAGGCGCTGCACGTTGCTGCGGTCCACGCCATAGGGACCGCAGCCATAGGGCGTGCGCACCATCAGGAACGGATAGCGCTTGCGCTGGTCCTTGGGCACGTAGACGACGGTGAACAGCTGCTTGCCGTCACGCACCGGCACGCGGTGCTCGTACTTGGTGTAGTGCTCGCGCGGCTCGTAGGCGGGCGGCTTGTCGTCATCGGCGGCACGGGCCGTCAGGCCGGCCAGGCCCAGCATCAGCAGGAAGGAAGCGCGCAGCAGCATCGGAGCGGGAGCAAGGTGAAGACAGGGGCGAAGTCTGACACCGCGCGCAGCCCCTCCAGCGGTAGGCTGGCACTTCGTTCGCTGCGGGAGGCCGCCCCCATGAAGATCGACACGAAACCCTACCGGGTCACCCCGGGCCAGAAGGTCAAGCTCAAGCACTGGCCCACGGCCGTGCAAGCGCTGTACGAAGACAAGGACGACTACGAACGCCAACTGGGCGCGCAAGTGAAGCGCCTGGCAGACCTGCAGAACCTGCTGTACGCGCACAACCGCTACTCGCTGCTGCTGATCGTCCAGGCGATGGACGCAGCGGGCAAGGACGGCGTCATCAAGCACGTGATGTCGGGCGTGAATCCGCAAGGCTGCCAGGTGTTCAGCTTCAAGCACCCCAGCGCGCAGGAGCTGGACCACGACTTTCTGTGGCGCACGAACGCCTGCCTGCCCGAGCGCGGGCGCATCGGCATC
>SXGQ01575603.1_pt1 | contig 12461 bp, 35 predicted proteins | sample 3178371 | NCBI WGS metagenome assembly SXGQ01 (sample SAMN11356859, study PRJNA531348) | freshwater metagenome | isolation source: freshwater sample F1-20 | place: China: Fuxian Lake, Yuxi | collected 2017-12-25
ATAGATAGAATTCAAGAGCATCAGTATGATAAGGCAGAACTAATGATGTCTGCTGCCTATGAATATCTTGAATATTATCTGCAAGAGTTTGATGATAACTTCAAACTTGCCTGGCAAGCAACCGTAGGTGATTTGCGGGATGGTGATAGGGAAGCATATGATGCTGTGATGAGAGAACGAGATTATTATGAAGGAAAAGCACCTCTGAGTTGTGATAAAAATGATCCTTCACCAGAGTGTAAAGGTGCTTGGAATAGTTTCTGGGAAGAGAATTATTATCCAAAAGAATCTCAACAATACACCGAAGAAGAACTGAATGCGATGTGCGACAAGGCAGCTTCGGATGAAGAGAAAGAGAAGTGTCGTGAATATAACCTACGTGAAGCGGAGTATTATGATAAGCGAGTAAAACTTGACGCTGAAATAGAAGCAATCAGAAAAGCAGGTGGATATGAATGGACACCTGAAGTTCCTAAAAAGAAGTGGGTGCTTCCTGTTGAAGAAGTGAAGGATGTGGATACTGATGAAACTGAATACTTTATTTCTCTCCCACAAGACTTGCTAGAAACAGCAAAACTGAAAGAGGGTGATGAAATTAAATGGGTTGATAATGGTAATGGTTCTTATACAATTGTAAAAGTTACCAAACCACTTGGACCTGATGAGTGCTGATGTATACACTGTATATGCTACAAGGTCTTGCCCCATTTATTGGTGGATTATGTTTGGATAACTTTCTACACAGACAAGGAGAATTCTGCAATATTAGAGACTATCAAGCACCTATAGTAAAATATGATAAACCAAATCCAGAAGATGCCTGTTATAAAGATGGTATTTTCTACCCCCGTTGCAAAGACTTGGAGAACCCAGAAGTCTTAAAATATCACAATCTACTCTATGGTCAAAAGTAATTATGGCACTATCACAATCTGTTGAAGAATCCCTGAAAGATGCAGAGCAATCTCTGCGAAATGCTCTGGCATATGCTGCACGTCAAGAACGTCCTATGGTATGTTCTGTGATTGCAGACCTTATCAGTCGAATTGAATCATTACAAAGCACCGATTCTTTGCTTGATAAACTGGAGAATCGCAAACCAGGTGATTCTGGATTCTTTGGAACTTTCTTTGGTAAAGATGATGACTGAAAACATCAAAAATAAACTGCAAGAGTGGTGGGATTCTGATGCCTGCAAAGAGTTGCAGAAAGCAAATAAAGAAGCACGACAACGTGCAATCGGAAAGTATCATATGTTATCCGAAGAAGATAAGATTGATATGGTAGAAGCAATTACCTACATTATGTGTAAAGCAGAGAGTGAAGGTTGTTCTCATCGTGGACTACAATCTGCACTTGGAATCTATCCTGCTGGTTTCTGGGTGGATCATCTTATGGATGTTCATAATGCTCTGTGGACTTATTATCACGATAAAAAGAAAGATCAAGAACTCAAGGATGATCTTGATGCACTTGATGACTTCATTAAGTAATGTAACGTGATCCCGAAGAAAACATTAAGTTTCTAGATAGTAGTATATTGGAATGCTAACATTGGGACACATCGCAAAAAACTCTATGACTCTTGCAAAAACTGGCACTGAAACCCTTACTCAAGAAGAATGGAACGAACTTGTAGCACTTAAAGAGGCAATTAGTTACGCTCCACAGACAGTTTCTGCAGAGAAAATGGAAAAGTTTGCTGAACTTATGGTTCGTTCTTTGGAGGGTAAGTGTGATCCTCCACCACCTAAAAACTGGAGAGGGAGTTCTCTGAGTGAGTGACATTTTACATCATCCAATTGGTGAATTTTTTGATTTGAGCAATCAGATTTCATCATCAAGTTCTGTCAATCACAAGTCTTCATTAAAATCTTATGTTTGGAGTTCTGAACGTTGTCGTAAGATAAGATTCTGTGAATTTACAGTTGAAAACAAGTTTTATGCTGAAAGTTTAGTCATTTACCCCGATTTTTGCTATGATATTCCAATTTTTGGGACGGAATATCTTAAAATTGGATCAAAACGATACTTTGCAGCAATTGATTTCCATCCAATCACAGAAAATAAACAATATCTAAAGTTTATGGAGATGTTTCCAGATAAGAAACGAATCAAGACTCACGTTTATGATCTAGATCGTTTCTTTTCTGAAAAACTTTGGATTCGTAGAAGAACACAAGATTTTTATGATGAGTATCAAATTATGTTAAAGTGTTTTCTACATCAGTATAAAAAATGTTTGTATTCTGTTGAACAAAACACAATAACACTTGAGCAACAACAGTCTCAATATAATGATTATATGAGCACAAATGATCCCGCTCACGGTATTTTAAAGTCATACTTTGGTGAGGATTTCGCCAAACAATATATTGACGACTTTTTGTTTTCCAATAAATAACCTTAATACTTTTGTATTCAAATGGACAATATTAATCAACACATTCAGAAAGATGAGGATCTTCTGAGTGACCCAACAATTTCTCCACAATCAAGGAGACATACAGAAGAAGAATTAGAAGCACTTAAAGCTTATAAAGAACATCATCCTGAAGATAACCACGATCCTACTCCTCTTGAGTTGTATTGCGATACCCATCCTGATGCAGCAGAGTGCAAAATTTATGAGGATTGAGGACAGTTTCTGAACTGGCACATAGGGGGTTCTCAGGGCACTGGGAACCCCCTATAATATGAGCAGTTCACAAGGAACCACATGACCACCACCTTCGCTGACTACTCCGCCCAAGCAGAGGCACGGAAGAACATCGCAGAGGCAGTTCTGGGGCACACTTATGCTCTCTGTGAGGCACTTCGTCAGAACTTCATTCAGAGCAGCATTAAGATGCACCAGCGTTCTCTAGAGCGTCTGGAAGGTAATACCGAAACTGGTATTAAGTATCACAATGCTTGTATTCAAGACCTGAAGGAGGGCAATTGTGGTTATGAGTTCTACCCTGAAACGGGTCGTAAGTATCACAAGATCATTATGGTTGCCAATGGTTCTCGCTCTGTCCACGCTTTTGTGGATAAGAAGACTGGTGAAGTCTACAAGTCTGCATCTTGGAAAGCACCTGCCAAAGGTGTTCGCTACGATCTGCGCCTGATCAGTGATCGTGAATGGTTGCTTGAGAATGCTGACTGGGCAGGTGCTTATCTTTACTTAAAGTGACTATGACTGCTAAAGAAAAACTCTTGTTTGTTTCTTCGTTCATTATTTTTATGAATTGGGGATGTCGATTAACACAACTTACATTGAATAATCTACTTTTTTAGATATGGCATTTCTTACGACTTGGTATCAAACTAATTTACCTAAAGATATTATCAAAATTTTGGAAGAGGATTTAAAACAGTTTGATCCTAATGTTCAAGATTCTCAACTTACTGGAGATAGGATAGATAAAACTATTCGTGACAGCAAAAATACTTGGATTCCAACTTCTCATTGGATTGGTGGATTTATTTGGTATTATATTCAACGAACCAACAGAGAAAACTTTTGTTATGACTTAACAACGATTGATGGTGAGAAGATTCAATACACGCATTATAATGTAGGGCAATTTTATAATTGGCACACTGATGCTGGAATTGATAGTGCATATAAACCTCAACAAATTGTTAATTACGGAACTAACATTTCTCAAGACCTTGTAACTCTTCAAGGTGAATATACGAGAAAATTATCTTTTTCACTTCAACTTTCTGATCCAGAGGATTATACTGGTGGGGAAGTTCAATTTTTAGATACAAATCATAAAACTTACTTTGCTCCAAAAGAAAGAGGAACTTTAATTATGTTTGATTCCCGAACACCTCACAGAGTTCGTAAAATTAAGTCTGGGGTGCGTAAAAGTTTAGTTGGTTGGGTTGTTGGTCCGAGGTGGAAATGAATTTTATTTTACATTCTGGATATGGTTATCGCAAACTACTCTGTGAGGATGTTACCTCTTGGTTTTTGAATCGATTCTTCCCACGTTATAAGATTACTGTAGATATTGTGCATCGTGGTTTGAAACGTGAATGTGTGAATGGATATTGTGATTATGTGGGAGAATCTTATCGTCCTCGTCATTTTCTAATTGAACTTGATACTTATATGGATGAGGAAACTTACACAAAAACTCTTTTACATGAACTGACTCATCTTAAACAGTGGGTGCTTGGTTCATTACGAGCAAAAGATGGAAAAATGTATTATGGTAAAGAATGTATGGAAGATTATGAGTATTGGCATCAACCACACGAAATAGAGGCACGAGAACAAGAAGAAACACTATATCTAGAGTATTTGTTTGATAAGAATGGATGGACAGATCATCAGGTGTCACAGTTCTTTCCTAATCGTTTATGTCTTTCTGTATAATTTAAAAGTAACAAATCAATCATGACTTTTTTAATCGTATCTTTTCTTCTCATTGTGATACCATTTATTGCTTGGATACTTGACAACGAGGATGATGATTATGACAACTCCTATTAAACCAATTCTCATTAAACAGTTTGTGAATCGATGGTATCTGTATTGGGCAGATAATGGTCGCACAATTGCATCCTTTGCAACACAATTTGAGGCTTACGCTGCACGGCGTTCTATGATAGAATACAACAGAAAAGGAGGAATCTCATGAGTTATTATTGGACCACAAAAATGAATACGGCAACCAATCGCCGTTTGGATCGACTGGAAGAGCAAGGTGTCAAGATTGATACTGCAACTCACGAAGGTCGTAAGGCAATCGGTTACAATTACCTGGAACTTGCACTTGATGAATCGGATGATGACTAATCAACAGAAACAAATTGTAAGCATTGTTCTGATTGGAACAACTGCACTAAATCTATTGATGTGTTTGAATTTGTATCGCACATATGGTGATTTAGTGTATCAAGTATCAAGTCTTGATGGTAATATTAATTCTGCAATTCAATCGTTGAGTCGTGATGTTTGGGAGATGAAAGTCAAACAATGAAATCTTTAATTCTTACTACTGTTCTATTAGCACAAACTGCACCACCAGTTAAACCAAAAGTGTATCGTCCATTTACCTATGAAACTCCCTGTGCATTAGAAGCAGGTTTGCAAACGTATTTTGATACTTGTAAGGTTGTTGAAACCCGTGAAACTGGTGGAGCACTTCGCACTCGCAATATCTTCTCCAATAAGTTTGGTCTGACCATTAAATCACGCTTTGATAAAGAGAAGGGTTTTGTGACTTGGGATTCCTACAACAAATTTGAATACAAGTGGGAGTATAAAATTGCAGGCACAGGTGAGCAAGGTAATTGGTCGATGGTAATGCCTAGTTTCTTATTGCAAAATGTATCTTGGGATTGAATTCAAATGACTGAAACAACTGTAAATCTAAATGTTCACGAAATTGGTGTAATTCTATCTGCACTGCAAGAACTCAACTTGCGTGAGGAAAATCGAATTGCACGGGAATATGGAAGTGTGCCAGCACTTTATAACAAACTCTACTCCTACTGGGAGCAGATGGACACTTCGCAAACTGGTCTACGCAACGATGTGGTGCCGTCTTTTTGACCTATAATACAGAGGTAATCGGGACGCCCCCAATGCCTGACTTTCCCACGCTGCAATCCAAAGACGGCACGATGCTGGTCGGTTACTATCCTGTTCAGACTCCCTATGGTGACATCTCGGAAGAATGGTGTATGCAGATCCTTTCCTGGAAAGGTATTGACCAAATCTCTAAGAAGTATCTGAATCGTGTTGAGAAAGCAGTTGCAATCCGTGAGCGTCTTGCTTATGATTATGTGGTGACGGGTGACAATCAAGACCTGCCCCAAGAGGGTAATCCTTTCTACGGTGCCTGCTGATGAAATACTATTTCTATGTTATACTTGCAGTTGGTGTCATCTTTGGATGGAATGTATTTCTAATCCAGCGTGACAACAAAATGTTTGAAGGTTACAAGAACCGCCAAGCACAAATCTGCGAACAAATGAAATCTTTCCACCCTGATTGTCACATCGAATGAACGACGAAGACATTAAGCAGTTTATGACTGCATTTGAGGACTTCATGAAACATGCTGATGTAGAAGTTCAGAATTATGTGCGGCGTGAAGCAGCACGAAAATACACTCAAAGTTATTTTGAGACAAAGGCAGCAGAACTTGAAGTAACTGTTGATTACTACATTTCAGAGTTTGTGTAATGGATCAAAAAATAAAATTGGTGCTTGCACATCAACAGATTGAAAATGTCTCACAATTGTTGAAGGATGGACCTTTTGCTGGTTTCTTTACATCCCATTTGTTGCCAATTAAATTTGAAATTGAGCGACAGTTGACAAATCTTTCACATTCATCTAAAATTTAGAGGTAATTTACACACAACAATGAAATTTCTTTATCTGGTTGACTATTGGGTTCCTTTCCCTGCTTCTGAGTATGGTGGTGTTCTAAGCGTTATTGCAGAGAATGATAATGAATGTCATGATATTCTCTTAAATTGGAGAAGTGATTTTGATAGCGAGTATGATAATCGCATTATGGAACGTGTGGTCAATGCCAATAAGTTTGCACTTGCGAACGATGAAGAATCACGTATTGTTGACATCTTTACTACTTAATCTCATGGAAAATCTGTATCGCATTGAAGAATTGTATACTGCAGGATGGGCACTGATTGATGAGTCTGCATCTAAACTCACAAAAGAACAGTGTGATGAACGTCTGCAATATTATATTGGAGAAGGTTATAATCCTAACTATCTTCGTGCTGTTCCTGACAACGATTGACAATGTTTTTAAGTCTATTTGGATTGATCTTTGCAGCACTATCATTTGTTCAAGTGCCACAATGGGACAATGACTGGAAAAAATGTTCTGTATTCGTCCCTGATACTGCTTGCCATTGGTATGTGGTCAACCCTGATAATACTTTTGGCAAGGGGTTTAGTTGGATTACTGCACCAACCTATGATGTTGAAGCAGTCTACGACATTGGAAAGACTCATGAATTCACCATCGAAAAAGGATATCAAACTGTAGTAGAATTAATGAATGCTGAATCAGGATTAAAGTATGGAGACGATTACTGACTTTCCCCATCAACCACCACAAGGAATGCATTATGAGCAAACTGACTTTAAACGCAATACTGTTGCAATCTGGATTCATTATGATCGTAGGTTTGACTACAATAATGGTGCTGAGGTTCGTTGTATCTGGGGATTCTACAATACCAAAACAGGAAAATATTATTCCCCCATCAACTCCAAAAGTATTGGACAGTCGGTGGATATAAGGAACACTACTCCTTATTCTGCCATGAAACTTAAACAAACTCCGCTTGAATCGGCATTTGTATGAAATACATTCCTGAAGTCAACGATTATGTCACATGGACTAAGGGTGTGGAAGGATGGGTCTATTTTAAAGGTGATGAATATATTACGATTGAAGCAAATGTGACACCAAAGGATAAGATCAATTATGCTGCTTGCCATCTTCATCGCAATGATCGCTTGTTGATTTTATGTTATAAAGAACAATGGCATGAACTCACCTATGTAAAATCAAGAGAATCAGTCTATGAAGAAGAGAAGCAATTTGTGGAGATGGTGGGCGAAAGCACTTGGGGAGAAAGCGACGAAAAATGACAGAGAATCAGATCACATTGCTGGTATACGGACTGTTATATTCTTCACTTATCTTCTTACTAATATTTTTATCGTTGCAGGGGTCATAAGACACTGGAACGATAGACCAATGATTGAATTGCATTATTATGAAATACCAAGTGATTTACCTGAAAAACAAGAAGAACAAACAATCCAAACAAGTCGCAACATTCTATAAAATTGAAGATGCATCATTCTGGGAAAAACATGTTATTCAAGAGGGATTCACTAATGTCGAAATTGTTCCGATCTTTTGAAATGAAACTGTTTGCTACTGGTGTTATCTTTGGTGTCATTCTGGCACTTGTGACACATTAGTAGACAGTTTAAATACTGGCACACTGACAATCTAAAGCAGGATAATCTGCTGTATCATACATTCATTCACAAGGAGGATTCTCTTGGAAGTTCCAATGGTCGAAATCAATGAAAGCAATTATTGTGACCAAAAACCAGTCACAATGCAGTTTTCATTTGTAGAGCATGATCTACTGAATCAGATTTTGAATCATGCACTGGATGCATATGAGTTTACAGGTTATGCTGAAATTTTTGATCTTCCTGATGACTCGCCAGTCAAGCAGAAATATGATATGATACTGGAACTCCGAGAGCGTTCCCATTCGCTCTGGATGCATCGCTTCGACAATCCCCCCTACGACAACAACTGACTCATGAAGAACCTTCACATTGAGCACCCTGAGGACAGCGTTCTGAATGGTGATCTGAACGTGCTGGATTGGTTTACTGCACGTGGGCATCTCAGCGTTAAGATGGATGGTGCTCCTGCGATTGTGTGGGGAACCGATCCTGCCAATGGTCAATTCTTTGTTGGCACCAAAGCAGTGTTCAACAAGGTGAAGATTCGCATTGCACATTCTCATGAGGAAATTGATCAACATTATGAAGGCAATGTGGCATCAATTCTGCATGATTGTTTTGACTATCTGCCACGCACCGAAGATATCATTCAAGGTGATTTCATTGGTTTTGGTGGAGAGTCTGAATACACTCCTAATACCATCACTTATCAGTTTCCTGATGTAGTCACTCACAAGATTATTCTTGCCCCTCATACTCGTTATGAAGCAAATGATGATCTGCGTGACAGTTGGGCAATTCCTTTGACTGTCAATTTGGACAGCACTGATACTGTGTTGTTTGTGAAACCCAACGCTTACATTCAACACAATCAGATCTCTTTTGCTGATGTGGAAGAAATTTGTGACTTTGCCCGTCAAATGTCTACCACCTGCACCTTTGTGTCTGGTAAGCAACTGATTGAACTGAAGAAAGCAATCAACGCATGTATTCGGGAACAACGGGAGATTGAAGATGATGCATTTGATTGTGATGCAAATCTGATTCGTCTGTGGAAGTTGGTGAAGAGTATTAAAGAGGATTGTTTGTATCTCTGCCGCAACAATGGTCCTGCTGCATATATTGGGTATGATCGAATTGATGCTGAAGGTTATGTGATGAGCAATGAATATGGCACTTATAAACTGGTGAATCGTGAATTTTTCAGTCATGCTAACTTCACTCAACCGAAGGCATGGTCTAAATAAAAATAAAACATGAAAACCTTTGCACAATTTCTGGAAGCAGCAGGTGATCCAATTAAACCAGCACAGGTAATTTCACTGAATGATCCTGAAGTTCAAAAAAATCTGAGAAGTGCAATGAGTCAACCAACTCAATCGCCCAAACCAGCAAAAGATCCAGATCGTGTGAGACGATTCATTCAGAGAATGAGAATTAACACGATGTTATCACCACTGTAGAATCATGAAGACATTCGCACAGTTTATGTCAGAAAGTGGTGGATCTCCCTATCAACCTTATAAACCAGCACCACAACCTGAACCATCAGCACCACCACCAGGTTGGAAAGAAAAGTATCTGGAACCATTGAAGAAACCACCTGTGAAGTTAGCAAAAGCGATCAAGGAAGATTTAGGTCGCGCACAACAATATCAACAGGAACGCAAGGAGCGTCGTCGTCCAGCAGCAGTCAAAGCAGGAGACCGTGATCTTGCAAAGCTCACTTATATGTTGAATCTGGATCGTCCAGGTCGCTGAGTAGACAGTTAGAAAACTGTCACAGGACCCTTCAGAATCGCCTGTAGCACCCTTATAATACAGGGGTAATCGAAACACATCTCTCATGATTACCGACACTGCTCAAGACGCTCAGATCCGTCGTTCCATTCTTAAATCCATTGAGGATATGGATCTGGAATGTCTGAAGCGTATTGCCTACGAATGCCGTTGTGAAGAAATGGGTCTTTACCCTGATCAAACCTACATGAACTGGAATTGAATCATGACTCAAGAACATTGGGACCGCCTCTACACTCAACTCTATGCAGCATATGAGGAGTGTAGTAAGAATTATGATGAAACCTACCGACAAAAGATTGGTATAATTTTGGATCACATGATTGTCAATCGCCCTTATCTGAATCTCAAATGAACCAAGACCAACTGATTCGCTGTGTTGAACAGCAACTGGATGATCTGTCTTATTTGAATGAGCATCTCTTCAATGATTGGTGCGAAAAACTCTACACAGAGGATGATGAACCGATTGTTAAACGGTTTACTCTTAAAGTTTTGAATCAACTTACTTCACTCGTTTCTTCTCTTGACAATGAACCTTTACATTATTAATGAAGTGCTTTATGATTACACTGCTGGTATGGCAGTGATTGCAGCAGAATCTATGTCTCATTGTGAAACCATCTTTATGAAAGAGTTTGGTAGGCATAGAGAAGAAGAGATCCAAAAGGAGTTCAATGAGGCACCAATCAAAGTGATTGAAAATGTGAATCATCCTGAAGGTGTTGTGTCTTATGTGTATGGAGGAGGTTGAGATGATTCTACCACCTTGTTTTCTTTCTCAAGAACAAATGAAAGAAGCACCATCAGAAGATCTGTGGTGTGAGATAGCAGACGCCATGTTCTTTCCAAATACAAAAGACTATGTGCAACAACTACAAGATGAATTAAATCGTCGTGATGAATATTAATTTAAATCAAGTTTATGTGTTTGAATGTTCAGCATCCTTTGGAACTCTCTCACAGAAACTTGTTCATCAATTGTTCACGGATGGACGCCGAGCATCAGGATTTTTAGAACGTCAACTTGAACTGTGGTTTCCAGATCTGACATTTATGGATGGTAAAGGTTATGATCATGTTGATTTGCAACAACAAAAGTATGATGCCAAATGTTTTACCCAACGTGGTGCAAAGTTCTGTCCCAGTAATATGATCGGTGTCGGACGATCTGTAAATGAGGAGAAGTTATGGGAACATGCAACGCAGATGATTTATATCTTCTGTGATGTTGTAGATTTTCCACAAGTCAGGGTTATTTACAAAAAGGGAACAGATCTGCTAAACTATCCCAAAGGGAGTATACCATTCAAGGATCGTGATGTTTTATTTGCAGGATTGCCTTATCGGAATTAAACAACTCAAGTCCAACTCCATCGATGCCATTGTTACATCACCGCCTTATAATCTAAACATTCAGTATAGTCAGTATGAAGATAATCAACCAAGACAGGATTATCTGAATTGGTTGGTTTCTATTTTTACTGAGTGCAAACGTGTTCTTAAGGATAATGGGCATTTGTTTATCAATATGGGGTATTCCAATGTAGATCCTTATGTTGGAATGGAAGTTGCTTTTGCACTCAGAAAGACGTGGATGTTACAGAATCATATTCAGTGGATTAAGTCAATTCATGTCAATCATAAAACGACAGGACATTTCAAACCAATTAACAGTAAAAGGTTTCTATGTCCAACATGGGAGCATTTGTTTCATTTTACTAAGACAGGGAACGTAGAAATCAATCGTCTTGCAGTTGGTGTTCCTTATGAGTATTATGAAGCAAATATACGAGGTAAGAATACTGCAGAAACAAAACCTAATTTAAGAGATAAAGGTAATGTTTGGTTTGTTCCTTATGAGACGATTAATAGTAAGGAATTGAGAGGAAAACACCCTGCTACGTTTCCAATTAAACTTGTAGAGGATTGTATTAAGTTGACTGGTATTGAGAATGGTGTTGTCTTAGATCCTTTCATGGGAACAGGCACGACCGCTGTTGCTGCAATCAATCTCAATTGGGATTATATTGGTTATGAGATTGATGCTGATTATGTTGAGTTTGCAAGGAAAAGAGTTGGAATTTATGCAAAATAATGCTTTTTTAGGTTAAATTTAATTAAAAAAGGTATTAAAAAACATATATTACTGTTTTGTTTCATTCTCAATAAGGTGATTGTTATTGAGAATCAATAAGGATATTAGTTGAGAATAGATGTGTTTATTCTCTCTAAAACTTCTCTAAAACCTCATATAATACTCTCTAATACCTTATAAATGCCTCTAGGTCTTGTGAGCTAAGCGAGCGTATCATAAGACTCGCAGTTTGTCAACCCCCACCCCCGCGAAAATGCCATGAGACCCACACAGTCTTATGTTACGAGAAGCACACAATTTTCGACAATAGTGCATATATATTAGCATGATCTCGACGAGAACTGGGCAGACATAAGGCTTGCAATCTCGTCGAGTATTATGCTATAATTCATCTAGTCACACAATCTCGACGAGCATTATGTACGACGATTACGATCTCGACTATACATACGCATCAGACTATTCATATGATCTCGACGAGTATTATGCACAACAAGACATAGATCTCGACGAGGATTATGCACGAGATGGGCAAGATTACGAAAGTCTTGCATATCGCCATTATGCATGATAGAATCTAGA
>SXGQ01311613.1_pt1 | contig 12460 bp, 12 predicted proteins | sample 3178371 | NCBI WGS metagenome assembly SXGQ01 (sample SAMN11356859, study PRJNA531348) | freshwater metagenome | isolation source: freshwater sample F1-20 | place: China: Fuxian Lake, Yuxi | collected 2017-12-25
CGAGCAGATGATCACGCAGTTGTCCTTGCGGTCGCGCATGACCTCCAGTTCGTACTCCTTCCACCCCACGATGGAGGTCTCGATCAGGATCTCGCTGATCGGGCTCGCATCCAGACCGTTCCGGGCCACCGCACGGAACTCGGCCAACGTGTTCGCGATCCCGGTGCCGCGACCGCCGAGAATGTACGCGGGACGGATGATGACGGGCAGACCGATCTCCGCGAGGACCCGGTCGGCCTCTTCCATGTCGTGGGCGATGCCGCTGCGCGGCACGCGGAGGCCGATCTCGAGCATCGCCTGCTTGAACTTGTCGCGGTCCTCGGCGGTGGCGATCGCCTCCGCGTTCGCACCGATGAGCTCAGGCGTGCCCGGCACACCGACGAGCCCCTGGCCGTGCAGGGCCATCGCGAGGTTGAGGCCTGTCTGACCACCGAGCGTCGGGAGCACAGCGTCGGGCTTCTCCCTCTCGATGATGCGCGCGAGGATCTCGGGGGTGAGCGGCTCGATGTAGGTGCGGTCCGCGAAATCGGGGTCGGTCATGATCGTGGCCGGGTTCGAGTTGGCGAGGATGACCCTGTACCCCTCCGACTTCAGCACGCGGCACGCCTGGGTGCCCGAGGAGTCGAACTCGCATGCCTGTCCGATCACGATCGGACCCGAGCCGATGATCAGGATGTTCTCGAGGTCGTTGCGGCGGGGCATCAGTGGTTCTCCATGAGGTCTGCGAACTGGGCGAAGAGGTAGCGGCTGTCATGCGGGCCGGGACCCGCCTCCGGGTGGTACTGGACGCTGAACGCCCGATGCCCGGTGATGCGCATCCCCTCGTTCGTGTTGTCGTTGAGGTTGACGTGCGTGATGTCGGCCACCCCGGACAGCGAGTCGGGATCGACGCAGAAGTTGTGGTTCTGGCTGGTGATCTCGACGCTCCCGGTCGCGATGTTGCGCACCGGGTGGTTCCCGCCGTGGTGGCCGAAGGGAAGCTTGAAAGTGTGCCCGCCGAAGGCGCGCGACAGGAGCTGGTGCCCGAGGCAGATCCCGAACGTGGGAACACCGGCCTCGACGATCCCGCGGATCGCGGTCGTCGCTCCGGCGACCATCCCGGGGTCACCGGGGCCGTTCGAGAGGAACACCCCGTCGGGGGACATGGCAAGAACCTCCTCGGCCGTTGTGGAGGCCGGCACGACAGTCACCCGCGCGATGTCCGAGAGACACCGCAGGATCGTCGTCTTGATGCCGAAGTCGTACGCCACGACCGAGAACCTGCCGCCCTCGACCGTGTACGGCGCGGGCGTCGTGACCTCGGCAACGAGATCCACGCCCGACGTGCCCCTGTCGGCGCGGGCCGCTGCGAGGAGGGTCGCTTCGTCTGCCGTCCCGAAGGCACCCCGAAGGGAGCCTGCGTCCCGCAGGATCCTGGTGAGGCGCCGGGTGTCGAGGCCGGCGATGCCGGGCAGGCGGTTCGCGGCGAGCATGCCGTCCAGGCCCTCGGTGGCCCGCCAGTTGCTGTGCCTGCGGGCCATCTCACGCACTATGACTCCCCGCGCGAACGTGCCGCGGGATTCGTTGTCAGCGCCGGTCGTGCCGTAGTTGCCGATGTGGCTGTTCGTGAAGGTGATGATCTGGCCGGCGTACGACGGGTCCGTGATGACCTCCTGGTACCCGGTCATCACCGTGTTGAAGACCACCTCACCGGCCGCGATGCCGTCCGCGGGGACGTGCCCGATCCCCTCGCCCTCGAAGACCGAACCGTCCTCGAGCACGAGCTGTGCCTCCGTGATCGACGTCGTCATGCCAGTGCCTTTCCGTTCTTGACGACCGTGCGGCCGTTGTGGATGGTGTGGATGTTGCGCCCGCGCAGTTCCATCCCGTGGTACGGGGTGTTCGTGCTCCGGCTGGCGAGTGCGTCGCGCGACACGGTCCACACCTCCGCTGCGTTCCAGACGGCGATGTTCGCGGGCTCCCCGGGCGCGACGGGGCGGCCATGGGTGTCCGAGATGCCGGCGATGCGCGCGGGGTTCCATGACATCAGCTCGCACAGCCGCCGGGGATCAGGGTTGACCGCAGTGACGAGCACCCCGAGCGCGGTCTCCAGCCCGAGCATCCCCGGGGGTGCCTGGTCGAGCGGGAGTTCCTTCGTGTGCGCAGCGTGCGGGGCGTGGTCCGTGGCGACTGCATCGATCGTGCCGTCGGCGATTCCCGCCTTCAGCGCCGCGATGTCCTCACGCGTGCGCAGCGGCGGGTTCACCTTGAACACGGGGTCCCAACCTGCGAGCAGATCGTGGTCGAGCGCGAGATGGTGCGGCGCGACCTCGGCGGTGACGGGGAGACCGTCGGCCTTTGCGCGACGCACCAGCTCGACGCTGCCGGCGGTGGACAGGTGGAGAAAATGCATCGGTGCACCCGTGAGCCGCACCAGCTCGATGTCCCTGTGGAGCATCAGCTCCTCGGCGACGGACGGCCAGCCCGGCACGCCCATGTTCGAGCAGCACGATCCCTCGTGCATGACGGCCCCCTCAGTGAGCCGCGCGACCTCGCAGTGCTGGGCGAGCGTGACACCGAGGTCGCGGGCGTACTCGAGAGCCCGCCTCATCAACAGGGGGTCCTGGACGCCGTTCCCGTCGTCCGTGAACAGCCGCACCCCGGCCCCCGCGAGCGCCGCATAGGGCGCGAGAGCAGCGCCGGCACGACCGACCGTGATGCACCCGGCTGGGTGGACATCGACGAGACCCGCCCTGCGGCCCTGCTCGCGCACGAACTCGACGACCATCACGGAATCCTGCGCCGGATCGGTGTTCGGCATGGCGACGACGGCGGTGTACCCGCCGATGGCTGCGGCCCTGCTGCCCGTCTCGATTGTCTCGGCCTCTTCCCTGCCGGGTTCGCGCAGGTGGGTGTGGAGATCCACGAATCCCGACGACACATGACAACCTGCCGCGTCGAGGACCTCGTCGCCGTCCAGTCCGGGACCGACCTCCGTGACCACGCCGTCCACGATCAGCACGTCGGCTGCCGCGACCGAGCCGGGGTTGACCACCGTTCCACCCTTCACGACCAGTCTCTTCTTCGATGCCACTGTCATCTCCCTTTGTCCCTGTGCATGCCCGTGGGCCGGCCCATCGTCCAGTCAGTTCCGTCCGTCGCGATCATGCGTCCCCCTGCGACAGGCCCGTTGCCGCGCCCCCGAGGATCGTGAACAGGACCGCCATGCGGACCGCGACACCGTTCGTCACCTGGGCGAGAATCCTCGAACCCGGCAGGGTCGAGGGGTCAACGAGCATCTCGACCCCCCTGTTCATGGGTCCGGGATGCATCACGAGGGCGTGCGCGGGCAGCCGGGCGGCGCGCGCGGCATCGAGGCCGAACCGGGCCGAGTACTCGCCGAGTTCCGGGACTAGCGCGGAGTCCATCCGTTCGCGCTGCATCCTCAGCATGTAGAGGACGTCGCACGAACCGACCACATCGTCGATGCCGTGCGCGGACAGGACCCCGGCAGGCAGGCCGCCCGGCGGGAGCAACGTGGACGGGGCGACGACGGTCACCTCCGCGCCGAGTTTGACGAACACATCCATGTTGCTGCGTGCCACGCGCGAATGCTTGATGTCGCCGATGATCGCGACCCTGCGGCCCGACATCGAGTTGCCGTCCCCGAACGAGCGGGTGATCGTGAAGGCGTCGAGGAGGGCCTGGGTCGGGTGCTGGTGCCAGCCGTCCCCTGCATTGATGACGGCAGCGTCCGTCCACTGCGTGACCGCGGCAGGGACCCCGCTCGACTTGTGCCTCACGACGAAAGCGTCGACCCCCATCGCCGACAACGTCTCGATCGTGTCGCGGAGGCTCTCGCCCTTGTTGACACTCGACGTGGAGACGCTGAAGGTCATCGTGTCGGCCGAGAGCCTCTTGGCGGCGGTCTCGAAACTGAGCCGCGTGCGCGTGCTGTCCTCGAAGAAGACGCTCGCGACGGTGCGCCCGCGCAGGGCGGGCACCTTCGGCACCTGCCGGGAGTTGATCTCCGACATGTGGTCCGCGACATCGAGGAGCCCGGCGATCGCGGCGGCGTCGAGACCGACCGTGGTGAGGAGGTGCTTCATCCGGCCGACACCTCCATCGTGGTGGAGATGACCACGCCCTCGGGCCCGACCGTGACGTCGTCCGCCATGTGGGTGGGCACGTTCTTGCCCACGTAGTCAGGCCGGATCGGGAGCTCGCGGTGTCCGCGGTCGACAATGACCGCGAGCTGCACCGCGCGCGGGCGCCCGTGATCGTTCAGCGCCTCGAGGGCGGCACGCACCGTCCGTCCGGTGTAGAGCACGTTGTCGACGAGCACCACGGTCGCGCCGGTGAGGTCGCAGGGAATGTCTGTGGGGGCTGCGGGTACGACGGGCCTGATGGCCAGGTCATCCCGGTACATCGAGACGTCGACGGTCCCGAGTGCCACCTCCCGGGCAGGCTCGATTGCCGTGATGTTCGCGGCAATCAGCTCGGCGATCCACACCCCGCCGGTCTGGATCCCGACCACGACGAGCGCCCCGGCGCCCTGGTTGCGCTCGACAATCTCATGGGAGATACGCGTGACGGCACGACGGAGGTCATCGCCGTCGAGTATGCGCGTCTCGCGGTGGGTGGCGGCCGGGTTCACTGGCGCGGAGTTGTCGAGGTGTTCTCGGGCAAGAAAAACGCCCCGCGTGCGGGGCGTGCGTGCTTCGTGGAGTGATCCATGCTTTTGTCCTTCCGTTCGGGCCTCACAGGACCCGTTTGACGGCAGGTATGACTCTACACGGTCCCGGGCCGCTTCGCCACCGCCCTGCGGGACGGCCGGGGACGCCGGGCAGTGCCCGGGTCAGGGAGAACCGGGCAGGGCGATCCGACTGAACACGGCCCAGTGGTCGTTGCGGGCGACGGTGCGGAAATCACCGGCGACCGACGCCCAGTCTCTCTTCATGTCGTCGTCCATGGAGAGCGGCAGCACGACCCATTCCACGATGTCTGCGCGGGGGTCCCGGGTCCCCTCGAGCCCGATGTCCGTTCCGTAGAGCACGACGCGGAACGGGTTCGGGAACTGGTACACGTGGACGCGGTGGGCCATGTGGGGTGCGAGCGAGTGGAACACGGACACGGCCGCGTCATCTGGGACCTCGTCGATGATGTCGCGCGCAGAGACGGCCACCGGGTGGGACGCGGGCCAATGGGCGATCTCGTTGCGCGAGACGGGCAGCGCCGTCCACATGAGGCCCGAGACGAGCGAGCAGAGCGCGACGACGGTGACGGCGAGAGGCCGCGAGTCACGGTGGAGCCGGGCCGCCCCCACGACCGTGGCGAAGGCAATCGCCGGCACCGCGACCAAGGAGTAGTGGAACCCGATGTGGAACTGGTACCAGAAGTTGCTCACGACGTTCCCCGCCAGCACGAGGACGCTCACCGCCGCGATCTCGGGGGCGAGCAGGAACACCGGCCCGAACGGCGCGAACATCTGCCAGAGGTAGAACAGGCGCCCTTCGCTCGACAGGTACGACACAACGTTGCCCGGGTTCGTGAACGTCTCCCTCAGGAATCCCCCGACGCCCCCGAACGGGATGCGCCAGGTATTGCGCGTCGGCACACCGATCAACGACCTCATCAACAGGAACATCCCGGCGAGTGACGCGGCGACGGCAGCCAGCGCAGTCGCCGCCCCCCGCCGGCGCTCACCGCGCAGCATCATGACGAGACCGAGCGGGACGAGGACGAGAGAGACGTCCTCCTTCACCGACAGACACAGGACGACGGCGACCCAGTACAGCCTCCAGCGCTTCTCGAACATCGCGTAGAGGGCCACGGGCAGGAACAACCCGAGGAACGAGTCGGGATGGAAGTTCTCGAGATTCGTGCCGTTGACGGCTGGGTTGAGGAGCCACGTCGCCCCGATGACGACCGGGATCACCTGGCCGCCGAGTCGGCGGCGGGCGAAGAAGTACAGCGGGAGGGCCCCGGACGCCACGACCACCGACTGGACCGCCAGCAGCGTCTCCGTCCCCGGCACGAGCCAGTAGAGGGGCACCACGAGGAACATGACGAGTGATGCGTGGTCACCGAGGAGGTTGCGGCCCATGAGGGTGACGAAAGGTGCCTCGAACCTCGACAGCAGCCATGTCCCCTGGTCGTAGAGACCGACGTCGTACGACGACGTGCCGAGGCCCCTGTGGATGTCCCACTGGAGCCTCGTGGCCCACAGTGCATGGAGCCCCACGAGGACGCACATGACGACCGTTGCCACCCTGGGCGTGCGCACCCTCGTTGCGGTGCTCACACCGTCTTCACGACTCCCCCGGGCGAGCCTCGCGCGCCACGGCCGCGAGGACCCCGTTGACGAACCGACCCGAATCGTCCGTGGAGAATCGCTTCGCCAGTTCGACCGCCTCGTCGATGATGACAGCGGTCGGGACGTCGTCGCGTGACGTGAGCTCGAAGACGCCCATCCTGAGGATCGCCCGGTCGAGGACGGGCATCCGCTCGATGGTCCAGCCCTTCGAGTGGTGGGCGATGGTCTGGTTCAGGGAATCCATTGCCGACTCGACACCGTCGACGAGCAGGGACGTCAATTCGGCAGAGACGATCGTCCTCTCACCGATGAGGACGGCCACCGGCACGGACCGCTGCTCGGCCTCGTACAGGAGCATCACGGCCTGCTCGCGCGCCTCCGTGCGGGTGTCGCGGCGGCGTGGTGAGCCGTTGCCCGTGGCCATCAGACGCGCGTGATGTAGTCGCCGGTGCGGGTGTCGACCTTCACCTTGTCGCCGGGATTGACGAACAGCGGGACCTGGATGACCTTGCCGGTCTCGAGCGTCGCCGGCTTGCGGGCACCGCTCACGCGGTCCCCCTGGACGCCGGGCTCCGTCTCTGCGACGGTGAGCTCCGCGGATGCGGGAATCTCCACCGACACGATCTCGCCCCGGTAGGTGGCGATTATCGCCACAGCGGACTCGATGAGATAGTCGGCGGCCTCGCCGAGAGCCGAGGGCCGCACCGTGGTCTGGTCGTACGACTCGGTGTCCATGAACACGAAATCGTCCGCGTCCTTGTAGAGGAACTGCATGTCGCGCTTCTCGAGGATCGCCTGCTCCACCTTGATGCCGGCGTTGAACGTCTTCTCGAGCAGGTTCCCGTTCCGCAGGTTGCGCAGCTTCGTGCGCACGAACGCACCGCCCTTGCCGGGCTTGACGTGCTGGAACTCGACGACCGTGAACAGGCCGTTGTCGAGTTCGAGCGTGATTCCGTTCTTCAGGTCATTCGTGCTGATGGCGGGCATGACAGTTCCTTGGGGGTGTGGGAGAGGATTCGGCAACCTGTTGCGGTCACCACGACGAGGTCCTCGATACGGACTCCACCGACCCCCTTACGATAGAGCCCGGGTTCCACCGTCACCACCTCACCGGCGGACAGGACCTCCTTGCAGGAGGGACCCATGATCGGGGTCTCGTGGATGACCAACCCGACGCCGTGACCCGTTCCGTGCAGGTACTCGTGCTCGACGCCGTGCTCCCGGTACACCGCCCTGACGGCTCCGTCCACCTCCGAGCCGGCCGCCCCCTCGCGAACGACGGACAGGCCCGCGGCCTGTGCCTCGGCGACGATCCCGTGCATGAGCACGAGCGCCGGGTCGACCGTCCCGACTGCGACAGTTCTCGTCATGTCGGAGCGGTACCCACCGACCGCCGCACCCATGTCGATGACCACCATGTCGCCGTCGATTATCTCGCGATTCGACGGTTCATGGTGCGGGCGCGCACCGTTCGGCCCCGATGCGACGATCGTGGGGAACGAGACGTCATCGGCACCGAGACGGAGCATCTCGCCGTCCAGGCGCAGGCGCACCTCGGCCTCCGTTCGCCCGGCCAGCCCGTCTGCCACCACGGCTTGGATTGCCGCATCGGCAATCGATGCCGCGCGCTCGATCAACTGGACCTCGGAGCCGTCCTTCACCCTCCGCAGTGCGGCAACAGGTCCCGGCTCGCGCACGACCTGCACACGGGAGCCCAGTTCGTCCATGAAGGCCGCGGTCACGGCGTGCGGGTCGACGGACATCGCGCCCGTGCCCGCGCGGGCGGCGACATCGGCGATCACCGCAGCCCCGCCCTTCGTGCGCACGACGTCCACATCCCGCCCGGCCGCGGCTGCCTCGTCCACGGCACGTTCCGCGTACCGGCCGTCGACGAACAGCACCACACGCCCGTCCGCGTCCACGAGCGCAGTCGACGTGCTCCCGGAGAACCCCGTGAGCCACCTGACGTCCTCCGGGCGCGGCACGAGCAGCCATTGCGCCGCGAACCGGCCCGCCAGACGCTGCGCCCGGGTCGGGTTCATCCGAGCAGTGCGACCGCGGTGTGCGCGGCGACCTCGTACCCGAGACCACCGAAACCAGCAATGGTCCCGTTGACGACCGGGGCGATGACGCTCGTGTGGCGGAACCCCTCCCTGGCACCCGGGTTCGAGATGTGGACCTCGATCTTCGGCCCGTCGAACGCCCGCAGTGCATCGTGGAGTGCCCACGAGTAGTGCGTGAGCGCACCTGCGTTGATGATGATGGCCCCGTGGGCGGTCCGCGCACCCTGCACAGCGGACACGATCTCGGACTCGGAGTTGGAGAGGAACGAGTCGACGGCGATCCCCGACTGCGACGCGACGGCGCGCACGCGCTCCACGTGGTCGTCCACCGTGTCGGTGCCGTAGGTCGCCGGCTCGCGCTCGCCGAGGAGGTTCAGGTTCGGTCCGTGGACCACGAGGATGCTGCGCGCGGGCATGGGGACACGGTAGTCCCGCGGGGAACGCGGGCTCAGCCGTTTTCCGCCAGGAAGTCGGCGTACGCGGCCTCGATCATGTCCGGCGGCACCCCTGGCACCACCTCGAGACCCGCAGCCGAGTCGAGCACGAAGGTCAGCGAGGACAGTGCCTTCTTGTCCCTGCCCATCTCCTCGATCAACGCAGCGACGGGGATGCCCGGCGGCATGCGGATGTCGAGCGAGTAGGTGCCCCTCACGACCGCATAGTGCTCGGCGAGCCGCGCCTCGTCGATGCGGCCCATCCTGAGCCCGAGATGACCTGCGAACAGCAGACCGAGCGCCACGGCCTCACCGTGCGCGATCGAGTACGAGGTGAGCGACTCCACCGCATGGGCGAGGGTGTGACCGTAGTTCAGGAGTGCGCGAACGCCGCCCTCGCGCTCGTCGGACTCGACGATGCGAGCCTTGATCTCGATGGCGCGCGCGATACGGTCCGCGAGACCCATCGATGCGAGGTCCTCGCGTGCGATGAAGTGGTACTTGGCGAGCTCGCCCATCCCGCACCGTTGCTCGCGGGCGGGAAGCGTCGCGAGGGCGTCGAGATCGCAGGCCACTGCACTCGGCTGCCAGTAGGCGCCGATGAGGTTCTTGCCCTCGGGGATGTTGACACCCGTCTTGCCCCCGACCGCGGCATCCACCATGGCGAGCAACGAGGTCGCGACGTGCATCACGGGGATGCCCCTGTGGTACGCGGAGGCCGCGAACCCCGCGACATCGGTGACCATCCCCCCGCCGACCCCGACGATCACGTCGTTGCGTGTCAGGCCCTGCCGGGAGAACGCCCGGCACAGCGACTCGATCGTCGAGAGCGACTTGTGCTCCTCGCCGCCCCCGATGCGGTGCACGCTGACCTCGACATTCCCGAAGGAGGGGACGAGTTCCCCGGGCACCCCGTCCTGGGTGACGACGGCAACCCTCCGTGCGGCCGCTGGCAGGACGCCTGCGAGTTCGTGGCGCGCGCCGTGACCGACAAAGACCGGGTAGGCCGTGTGGCCGACGTTCACCGAGACAGTCCGCATGTCACCCATTCGTACCACTCCCCCCGGCGTCGAGAGCGGAGTACGCACCGGCGACGGCACGGGCAACCTCCTCCACGCTGATCCCGGTGGTGTCGATGACCGTGTCCGCGACCTCCGCGTACAGGGGTGACCGTTCCTCGTGCAGGCGCTGGAGGGTCGCCCTGGGGTCGTCGTCGAGGAGCGGCCTGTGCCCGCCCCGCGAGACACGCTTCACCAGTGTCTCTGGGTCCGTCCGGAGCCACACCACCCATGCCCGACCCTCATGGCGGGCCCGGTTGATGAGATCCCTGTTCTGCGCACGGGTCACGACCCCGCCGGCGGCGGCGATGACTGCACGACCGTCGCCGCCGAGCGCAGAGCGCAGAGCATTCTCCTCGGCTGCCCGGAAGATCTCCTCGCCGTTGTCCGCGAACATCTCGCGCACCGTGCGGCCCGATGTTTCCTCGACCATCGTGTCCGTGTCGAGGAGGGCCGCATCCAGGGACGAGGCCAGCCGCCGTGCGACGGCGCTCTTGCCGGACCCCATCAGCCCGACGAGCACGAGAAAACGCGGTGCCGCCACCGCGTCACCGCAGCGTGTTCTTGAAGGACTCTGCGTTCGAGACGAACTCGCGAAGGGAGTCGCCCCCGAACTTTCGCTGCGCCTCGGAGGCGAGAACCAGGGCGACCATCGTCTCCACGATGACACCGAGCGCCGGAACCGCCGTGACGTCGGTGCGCTCCTTGAAACTGACCGTCTCTTCCTTGGTGACGGTGTCGACGGTCTTCAGGGTCGGCCGGTTCAGGGTCGCGAGGGGCTTCATCGCGGCCCGCACGATCAGGGGCTCCCCCGTGGTGATACCGCCCTCCGTGCCACCGGAGCGGTGACCCTCGCGCACGTACCTGGAGTTCGCCGCATCCCACATGATGGGGTCGTGCGCCTGGCTCCCGACCAGACCGGCGACCTCGAAACCGTCGCCGATCTCGACGCCCTTCACCGCCTGGATGCTCATCACTGCCTGGGCAAGGAGCGCATCGATCTTGCGGTCCCAGTGCACGTGGCTGCCGAGCCCGATCGGCACGCCGTGGGCGACTGCTTCCACGATTCCCCCGAGGCTGTCGCCGTCCCGCGCGGCGTTCTTGATCTCGGCGACCATTGCGCGCGCGGCGGACTCGTCGGCACAGCGCACCTCTGACGCATCGATGCGGTCGAGGTCGTCCATCGTGGGCAGCACCCCGGCCTCGACCCGCGCAGAACCCATCTGGACGACGTGACTGAGGATCCCGACCCCGAGGTGGGAGAGCAACAGCTTGGCGAGGGACCCCGCAGCGACACGGGCCGCCGTCTCCCTCGCGCTCGCGCGCTCAAGGACGTCGCGGGCGTCGCTGAAACCGTATTTCTGCATCCCGACAAGGTCTGCATGGCCCGGACGGGGCTGGGTCAGGGGTGTCTCTGTTGCGCCCGGCTCCGGAGACATCTCCGCATGCCACTTGTCGCTGCGGAACCATTCCGAGTTCTGGATCTCGATGGCAACGGGCGAGCCGAGCGTGCGTCCGTGGCGGACCCCACCCACGAGGGTGATGACGTCCTGCTCGAAGCGCTGGCGGGGGCCGCGCCCGTACCCGAGACGACGCCGGGCGAGCTCGCCCTCGATGTCCGACGCGAGCACCGGGAGGCCGGCAGGCAGGCCCTCCACGATGACAGTCAGGGCCCTGCCGTGGGATTCTCCGGCGGTCAGGTAGCGCAGCACCCCGTCAGGCTAACTCGGGCGTCGCGCCAGTTCCCGCTCTGATTCTGCACGCATCAGGTCCGCGGGCGCCATCTGGCCGAACCAGAGTTGCTGCTGGTGGCGTGCCTGGTGGATGAGCATCCACAGGCCGTCCACGGTGACAGCGCCGCGGACGGTGGCCTGATCCAGCAGTGCCGTGCGCAACGGGGAGTAGACCGCATCGAGGACGGTCAGCCCCGGGTGCAGCAGTTCGGGGTCCACGGGGACATCGTGGCTGTTCATCCCCACGGACGTCGCGTTCACGAGAACATCGGCGCGTGCAACGTCCTGCGGGGACCCCACGCGGATGCGGCCGTCCGGGATGGTGCCGTGCCGGCGGCCCGACACCATCTCGACGAGGGCGAGTGCCCGCGCTTGCGACCTGTTCACCACGATGACGTCGGCGCCGGCACCGACGAGCGCGAGCGCGACGGCTCTTGCCGTGCCTCCCGCACCGAGCAGCACGGCGCGCGACGATGCGACGTCGACCCCGGCGACGGACGTGAGCGCGTCGCAGCAGCCCCTGCCGTCAGTGTTCGACCCGCGCAGCCTCCCGTCGGGCAGCACGGTGACGCAGTTGACCGCGCGCAGAAGGACTGCGTCATCGTCGATCTCGTGGAGGTGGCTGATCACCGCCTCCTTGAGGGGCATCGTGACCGACAGCCCGCCGAAGCCCTCCCCCGCGGCGGACGCGAGGAAACTGCCGACCTCTTCCTCACCGCACTCCACGGCGTCGTACGTCCACTCGACACCCAGTGCGGCAAAGGAGGCACGGTGGATGGCGGGCGAGAGGCTGTGCGACACCGGCGTGCCGATGACGGCCGCGCGGCGGCGAGACGGCGCGGTCACGACAGCAACCCCGCGGCACGCGCCTTGTCCA
>SXGQ01882971.1_pt1 | contig 12460 bp, 7 predicted proteins | sample 3178371 | NCBI WGS metagenome assembly SXGQ01 (sample SAMN11356859, study PRJNA531348) | freshwater metagenome | isolation source: freshwater sample F1-20 | place: China: Fuxian Lake, Yuxi | collected 2017-12-25
GACGGCTCATTCTGTAATCCTGCATGCAATGAAATACCATCGGGTAACTGGTCTGGTGCAGGTAATGGTAAGGATAGGTCTCAATCATGTATCGACTATAGTTTCACGACAAGTTTTAATAATGGAAGCAATTCTCGCCCAGCATGCACCTTCTGGAATGATTTAGACTTCAGAACATTGAATTTTGCGATTGCCCGTGTAAATAATCAAGGCGTAGTTAGAATTACTGTAAATAGTGGCGGCAGACCTCCAGCAGGTTCTAGTGTAGTATGGACATCAAACCCTATTACGAAAAATAGCGATTTAAATATCGACGTTTCATATTCTAAGACAGATAGAATTATGAATGTAAAATTATCTGGTGCACTAGACCAGACGGCAGCTATAAATAATGTTACACTCTACAGAAATCAACAGGTGCCTGGAAGAGATGAATGGTCTTTTGATAATTCATTTACTGGACCCTTGAATGTGCCTGTTTTTGCATCTGGAACGGGATCTAAACAGCCGTTTTCTGGTGTAGTTAAATATCTGTATATTGGAGACCCGCCTGCAGCAGCTACAGGTGGTGCATCTAGTTCTGGTTCAGTTCGTGGTCCTGGTCCTGGATGGAACTTATAACGTATGCTGTCCGGCCCTTTATAAATCTAGTAAAATTATCTCAAAGATATTTTTACTATATAATTTAGATAGAGAATGTTCGGAAAAATGTTCAAAGGGTTATTGGAACCATTTACTGTTACACCCGCAGAGAAAACGGGACATGAAGAACTTCGTTACTACTATGGCGATAAACGACCCAATGCTATCTATAGTGCAGGTGATAGAGATATCCCTCTTGAAAGCCCAACAACTACCTATATGGGGACAGATATAAATGGCTCAGTTAAGTTGTGGGATAATACGACAATACCCAAAATCAATCGTAAAGAGGCGACATTAAAGGATAAGTTCCTATTACCAAATAATTCATTATCGAATAATTTACTCATTGAAAGACAAACTGCATGTGAGGCGCTTGCTTCAGGTGAAGCAGATCAGTTTGCACATTTAAGTGCACTTGCTACAAATATTAATGAAAGAAGTCGTCTTCGTTGTGGATGGGTCTATAATAATAGTAATCCAGATCAAGGTCGTGGTGCATACGGCACAATCAATGGCCCATTTCAAACAAGTGCTACTGGAACATGGACTTGGGATCTTCAGGCAGCCAAGAAAAAATACCACACTGCAATCTGTAATCAGGTGAGGTCATGTGAAGATTTGAGTGACCCTAAATACAGAAACCGATGTGGATTCTGTAGTACTTCAAAGAGGGGTATTCCAATTTCAGGATCCGTCGCTGCTTATCCGAGTGATCCTACATTATCATGCTCGGCAAACAGTATCATCCGCTCTTCAAATAATTGCCCTGTGGCAGCGCCTCCTCCACCGAGAGACTCTCCGGCGTATGCAGCCTATGTTGCAAATAGACGGACATGTGATCCATTGGAAAATGGCACTCTTCCCCGCGACTGTCTCATATCAAAGGCGCAACAAGTATGTTCTGACAAGGGCACTTTAGTAGCTGCTTTAAAAAGCGGAAGTGAGACGAACTATTTGGACACTTTGACACAGGCGCAATCATACACTATTTATCAACAGAGGGCCGCGAACTCAATGAATGAGACCGCTCTTAAGACGGGTAAGTTAGCCGTCGGTGACGCTCTAAGAGAGTTTAAAAATGTAGCAGACAACGCAGCCTCAGCTGCAAATGCTGGATTGAAGGCGGCGGCGAATGATCTGTGTTTTACGAAAGGCTCATTGGATGAATACGATTTCTGCGCCGAGATTCAACCATCATCAACTGGACCCTTCGTTTTGAACTGTTTGCAGGTTGCATTCAAGCGTGCAGGAGGACAGCCAACGGGCAGCATGTATCCAAGCTCATCAAATATAGATTCATGGAATTCCTATAATACATGGCAGGAAGTAAATACAGCGATTAATGCTCTAGCATCAAGCACTAAATCGTCGGATCGTCGCGAACAGGAAGAAGCTATGGCGCAATTCTATGGTATATCGCTTGATGATAAAAGGACACCTCTCTTAGGAGATATTAATAACGTTGAGGTGTTTTGGTTTACACGTGACAATAATATAACGAGTGCAGCTTCAACATACAATACTACATTTTTGGGACGTCGCATTCGTTCTCAGATTCCATCTCTACAAAACACGAATAATATACCTGGTGCAATTTCATCTGGTGCATCCTTTGTATTTTTTACAAGGTATAGGGCGCCTTCTCAGACACCAATTAAATTAAGGGTTGCTTCAGATTCTGGTTTTGTTTTGTTAAAAGATCAACCAATGAAGAATGTATATACAGGGACTGGCACAAAGACGGGGGCTGAATTTTCAGCGTATCAGCTACCAAGTATGAATGTTGGCAATCCTCTTGATAATTCATCAAGTCCATGGACACTTACTGCTAATAATATACTAACTGGATACTATATTGGCGGTGGTAATAATTTTTCAATTCAGTATAGTGCTAGTACTAGTGTATATGTTCCTCCTGAATGTGGCTGTCACGGATATTTTGTTCCTCAGATAGTCAATGATTACAGACTATATACTAAGGCTCATTGTGATGCAATAGGTGGAGATTATCTAGATGGAGATTGGTGTAATAAAAAGGGGAATTCAAATCAGGCTCAATCTTGGAGTAAGGTGTGCCAGCCGCTCAATTTAATTCCTTCACCTGGTTCTGGTAACACTTGTGTTACTACACCAAATGTTTTTCCTAGAGAGTCCCTATTTCTATTACAGGACCCATATGCACCCATGATTTCATTTGAGACTAGACAGAACTATGCAAACTACAATTGTGATTTCCCATTTTGCGATAAGCGTCTTGGGTCGCACAAAATGAAATGGGCTACATATGGCGCAACGGGAGCGACGCCCAATTTCGTTGGCACAAGCAGAGATAAGAATAGATATACATTGCGTAAGAGTTTTATGGAATTCAGAAATGGGTCTTCAATTTGGTCACAGTTTCTAATAAAGATATATTCATTTATGACGATGACATTCATGGTCCGCTTTACGACTCTACCTGCTAATGGAATAAGAACATCCCCCTTTATTCTCTGGGCATCATATCCTAATATAGATTTTCCCACTATTTTCGTAACTGGTATAGGCATGAATAAGGCCACGATAAATGTTGGAAGTTTGATGAATCCAACAGGTGGAACCAATGCATATGGCGTAACAAGTCCGAGCCTCACAACAAATGGTCCTACTGTTGGTCTCAACCAAACGTATCTAATCACTTTGAAGGCAATAAGAGGGACTGAAAATGATATCGCAACACTAAGATCTCTAAAGGTTGGCGCTGCAACTGTAAGTGAGCTTCAGAGAGATCCAACCAAATTAAAGGAGTCAAGTGAATTATTCTGGTCGAATGCAAGACAATTGGATAATCCAGATAATAGCTCAAGCCTATTTTTCTTAATTAATAGTCATGCGGGTGCAGTTCAATATGATTTATTTTCAATTCAGATGTATGATTATGTATTATCTGGTGAGAATTTGCGCACGGCAGCATATGATGCGTGGCCGCAACCTGCAGCAAATATTTACAGTTAAGTTGGGGGTCTAAACTCTGCAGTTTGATAATATACAATGCCATTGGAAAAGATTGATGCAATATATTTACTTTGCCATCCTGAAAAGGAACCTTCCAGATGGCAGCGTTTACAGGCACATTTGATTGATAGAGGTCTCCCGAAGGATAAGTTTGTCTGTATTGGAAAAACTTGGGGTGACCAATTAAATGAGAAGGTATTTGACCTGTATGACCCCTTTATTAAAAGGAACTGTCCTTATCTCAGTTGGAAGGGGCGGGCTCTATCTCTCGGTGAGATTTCTCTCGTTATGAATTTCTGGATAGGAGTTGATCACGCACTAGAACATGATTATAAACATGTGCTATTTCTAGAATCAGATGTATTTTTAAGAGGCGATTTTACATTACGAATGGATGAACTTATGAATATTCTAAATGATAAAACATGGGATTTTGTGAGTCTGAGTGACGGTGTTGGAACACATGCTGAAAGAACAGATATTCATACGAATTCAGTCTACGCTGCAACTGGAGTATATAAACCGCCGCATCAGGTCCCATTTCGCTGTACGGATAGCATGCTTTTTAGAGTTGATATCCTGAGAAAAATGCGTAGAACCGCCTTTCCGTTTAGTGAATGCTTGGATTGGGAACTGAATTATCAACTTGCAACAAATGGCGGTATTGCATTGTGGGTTGAGCCGCATTTAGTTGAACAGGGTACAGTCAAGCAGCGAATGATTAGTAGTTTGCCTGCGTAACGCCAAGTGCCTAAGTTAGGTACTCTCAATTGTCTGCAGTCGCAAAGCGACTGCGACTATTATGTGTAATGATTTAGCCACTTGTTGCTATCCGCAGGGAGTGCTTAATTTAAGCACTCTACGGTAAAAGATCTAAATATTCTAAGTCAAGATATATAAAATGAAGATTGCCATTCTCTTTTCAGGACGTATTTTCAGATTTGGGAATCACTATAATAACATAATGGAAAATATAGTTCAGGGACACGATGTAGACTTCTTTCTTTCTCATAGCCCTGAGCTTGATGAGGATTTAGAGAGCTTCTGTGAAATATATAAGCCAGTTGTATTATGTAATGACCCTATACCTGAGTTTGACTTTATACAATATCCAAATTATCCTGAATTTCCTAAAAATATGCGTAATATCACGTGTATGTTATATAATAGGAGGCGTGTCTTCAATTTACTAGAAACTCATATGAAAACAAATAATTTACATTATGATTGCATATTATCATATAGGCTTGATCTATTCTCATATAATAAATTAGATTATAAAATAGAACCTAATATATTATATATTCCTGATGGGTTCGATTGGCATGGTGGAATTAATGACCAAGTTGCATATGGCACATACGAACCAATGAAAATATATATGAATATATTTAATAATATATATAATATCCTTAATAGTGGCTGCCCATTTCATCCTGAATTAATAAATAAAGAAAATCTATTATTATATAATATAAATATTCAAAGAGTACCCTTTCACTATGAAATTATTCGGGGTGGTCATAGCATATATATAAATCCTAGATAGAGCCTCTTATAAAGACAGACCATCCATTTCTATCATTCAAATCCTCTTCTAGCAAGGTCCATTCCGAACTTGCTAGAAGTTCCGCTCGCACCTTCTGATTCTTGAGAATAGCTGAGTCGTCTAGAAAGACGTATTTGAGGGAACTCTTAGGGAGGAATGTCCAGTCCACATAGCCCGTATATTCGCCACCATCTAATACGACTGCTTCTGGCTCATTCTTGAATACTAACGTCTCAGCTGCAGACCAGAGCGCCATATCTGTTTCATAGTGGAGACAGTAGTGTGCGCATTTGTCGCCCTTTGGAGGGTGAAGAATATACTGTTCACCTGATGGCCCACTAATCTTAGCACGGGCAAAGGTCGCCATTGAGATTGCAGGATGTCCTTTTAAATTATCCTTAGCTACATTCCACATGAATGGGTGAAGCTCAACACTTGTTATCTGCTTATTAATACCAGATTCATGAAAGCCATCTAAGATGCAGGTAGTGGTGCCACGACCATTCCATGTCCCCACGTCTAACCAGCTCTTAGGACCATCTGGATCTGATGCAATTGTATAGATTAGATTGCCGAATTTGCTGCTACGAGTGATTTGTCCGTCCATAGAACCATATAGAATCTTGAAATTCGCTTCATCAATATAGATTCCTATATTATCTTGAATTGAATATGGCATAAATCCGTCAAAAAATCTTAAACACCCCTCCTCTGTTACTGCTCCAGTTACAGGTTGAACTGAAATGCTCATTATACTAGTCAATATATTGTGCGTTTAGACTGTTGATTTAACAAAGATTTGTTTAAGATGTGCTATGAGATTTGAAATTAGTATACTGTGTTCAGATATACTGAGAGCTTCTGCAAGATATTTATCAATATCAATGTATGGATACTGATATTGACCTCTGCGTTTTGTGTAATTTAATATGAGATTATATGCAGACTCTAGAGAAATGTGACCTAGTTTATTAAGATACTCGGCACCACAGAATTCCTTAAACCTAGCCGTTGGCACATAATTAAAGGCTTTCAAATCGGGTTCAATATGTTCTGCACTATCAGTATGTGATACTACCTTTGTTTGAATCGATGTCATCTTAAGAAACTCGTGAAGTGCGGTAAGATCCTCCTTCTTCGTGATTGTAAGAAGCATGCTAATTTCCATTTGTTTATAAATAAATGGAAATTAGTTGTCAATTTTTTAATTCGTTTTATGGAACTGGACCAATATCTCCTTGTGGCAGACCCTTTTCATTTGCCTTGATAAACCCAATTGGTTTATCACCATATATATCATTTATGTCATACAATAAGTAACCTTCAGGTAGGCCATCGCCTTTCATTTTGACTGTATATCTGTAATTATTCTTGCGATAGGTCAGCTTTTTAATGGCTGGTCTTTCTGGTGCGACAGGAAGAGCTTCTGGAGCGGCAGTTAATTCTACTGGCGCAGCTACTGGTGCAAGCACAGGTGGAACCAAAGTTCTTTTTCCGAATCTGGCCTCTGTTTCTTTGATATCCTTTTCTAAAATCGGATGATAGGCAAAGTCTCCAATTGAATCACCCAAAGATAAACATCTATATGTTCCATCCTTATTATCTTCAAAATTCATTTTACAATCGATTGATACAGTCTTCATGAGTGTCTGAAGAGACCCTATGACCTTTTCCTTTCGCAGACCAATTGATAGCACCTTCTGGTCACTTGTTAATACTATATATCTATCTTTGTCTTCAGCAGGACCGGCACCACCAGCATCACCAGCGCCAGCACCACCCTTTTGTTCAAATCCTGGAAGCATCTCATCTTGTCTTAGTTCAGCTCCACTAGGAGCTTTAGATTCATCTTCAGCTGCTACATCTTCAGCTGCTCCAGCCGCAGCACCAGCATCTTCAGCTGCTCCAGCCGCAGCACCAGCAGCATCATCTTCTCCATAAAAATCAACCTCTCGTATGGGGGCCTGGTCACCAACTGCCTCAGGAACAACATACTCTCGTAGCTCCTCACGAATTTGTTCTAGAAGCTTTCCATACCGATTCTTACCCTTTCCAGTGCGCCCCTCTCCCCAAAATGCATCTGGCGATGCTTCAATGAGAGGCCGAGCTCCAGTGCTTTTGAGTAAGTCAAGAAGTCCGCGATTTTGCTGGAATTTAGCCCTGAGACCTTCCAGCATCACAGCCTCCTTTACGGTTTCCCAATCGGCTCTGACCGTGTGTGCAGGATCTGTACCCAACTGTCTCGCCTTCTTAGGGTCGGGTGATACTCTGATTGCCTCCTGCCACATGGGATCACCTGGAAATCTCATGGCCTGCACATAATGCTCAAGAGTTGGATAACGCTTTCCGCCGATTACTATGGGTGATGGCGCGAAGGTTGTAAACCCCCTGTATTCATTGACCATCTTCAAATAAAATCTCACAGGGCCCTCCTTATTTGCCTGAGCCCCTTCTGGCACAGGCTCATCCGCCTTATCTTCAGCCTTGAAAAAGAGCCCTTCTGGTATAGGCTCACCCTTCTTTGCTTGTGGTGGAACTGGAACACCCAAAGCCGCAGCATCAATTGCGTTCATTTTGTCACTGCGTTCCAGAGTCTTATCAATCGCCTGAGCCACGATTGCCTCATCTGGAATCATCGTGCAATAGGTGTAGATTTCTACATTTTGCTCATCCTTAGGAAGATCCATATGCGAACAGATACGCACAGCACGTCCCTTCACCTGTTGTGTTCTCACAGTATTCCAGTAGGGTTCCATGATATGCACACCACGAACAGCCTTCAATGAAAGACCTTCTGCACCAGCCGATGTAATACAGAATACACGACATAGACCACCATCTAGATTATCAGTCCAACCGGCATCCTTGAGAACTTTCTGCATCGCGGGTGACATTTTATCGAGGCGCGCATTGAATGTATTTACAGCGGCTCCACGCTGCTCCTTTGACCCAACACCGGTGAATTCAATATAGCGGTTTTCCTTGATTCCTGGACCCTTTGCCAACGAAACCGCTGTTCGCTCACTAAATGCGAGTTTACCGTCTGCACCATTAATAATCTCAATGGGCACATATCCATTGGCTTCCATACAGATTCCTAGAATGCCGATTCCCTCCATTTCCAAGAACTGCGAATAGACCAAACTGGAACCAGGAAGCCCATTGATTTTCCGTATCATCGCTGCAAACTTAGGACTGTATTTCTCTAAATTGTGCTCACTTGGCCCGTCAAGCTGTAGATGTGTGGAACCCATCCCTCTTAATTTTGCCTTGACTGACTTGATTGCCTGTTTATAGGCTTCCTTTTGCTCCTTACTAGTTAAGATTGGTTTAGGAACTCCTGCAACTGACTTCGCCTCAGCCTCATCTTCATCAACCACAGATCCTGCATCATCATCACGCCCTGCAACTGCATCTTCAATATCGACTTCTATGATATTTTCTCTATCGGCTCCAGTCTCAACATCCTGTTCACCCAAGTCTCTCGGTCTAGGACGCACAACACTTTCTGGGAATACGAAATTACATGCTTGACGACTGCTCATGCGATAGTTACTGGATGTTTTCATCTTTGATATATCCTCAATTTCCTGCCAGATTGCATCGGCTGCACTCACGTCAGCCTTCGGCTTGCTCATTTCAATCTGAATTTCCTGATTGCGTAGCTTGTTATAGATTTTCAAGGAGTAGCCTGAAAGTGGAATGCCGACGATTTCGTCCTTAATCACTTTCGGCATAACATCGCCTTGAATTCCTCTGTAATATGAAATAAGTCCGCGAATACGTTTCTGTAGGACGATTGTATTCTTTAGTGTTACACCATCCTCCTGTAGAAACGCTCCACGAAAGGGTGTATCCCAAGACGGTAGTAACTCGTATGCCTTGAATGCAGGTGCCGACGTAAATCGGATCTTTTTAGCGGCTAATTCGACTGCCACAACTTCCCAGATCTTCTCTAAGGTTGGTGTTGCCTCTCCAGGATCACGGCGTCTAATACCTAATGTGTCACCTATATCATCAAGAACTTTGATGAATTGTTCAGGAAGACGTGTCACTGTAACTGCAATAGAACCCTCTGAGGACTGAAAGAAGACTGTGTCCAGGTTTTCATTATCATTTACAATCTTCTCTATTTCATCTTTGACCTCACGCATTGCCTCAACTGCCACAGTGAATTCAATGATTCTGTTTGGGCCGTGCAAGATATTCATTAAGATTCCGAGCTCTTCTGGAAAATTGATGAGCGGTGTGCCTGAGAGACCGATGATCTTGGTATTTTTAGCATCCATAAAAAGGCGGTAAAAGAGGTAGCCACGTGTATATTTACCTGAGAGGCCGCATTGGGGCAGCGGTTTTCTGTCTGGAGTTAGGCCTTCACGAGGATTGGCCTTTGTAAAAGGGTGTTCCAGACTTCCTTGAATGAGACGAGTCAAGTTGTGGATCTCATCTACGACGATCACTGCATTATCAAATACATCGGGTGTTGAACATACCATGAGTTTCAACTCTCTCGATGAAATTCCATTGTAATTAATGAATTTGATGCGGTTTTCTACTGTCTCTTTGAGCTGTGTCTGAATCTCATCGCGCTCTTGAGGGCCGAGTGAATCAAAATTGGGGCTCTCCTCAAAGTCGGGTATCCAAATACGCGATAGCTGTGGGCGACCACGTGGCCTCTTGGCAAAATATGATTCGGGTATGCCATAGACATTCTGCGCAAAGAGTTTCACCATTCCCGGTTCAGGCGTAGAGCCCGGAAGTAGAGATAGTGGAACCCAGTGATTCTGAAGACGGAAATGCTTGAAGCCGCAGAAGTTAATCTCACTGATAAAGTTGTCGCGCAAACTGTAAGGTGTCATAACAATGATCTTAGAACCACGTGTTCCGAAAAGAGCTTCTGCTGCCGCAATGGCTGAACAAGTCTTACCACTGCCGAGACCGTGATAGACGAGAAGGCCCCTGTATGGCGTCTCAAATCTGAGATATTCGCGAATAAAGGCTTGATAGTGGTAGATTTTAACCTCTTTCGTGCCTTCATCACCCTTCGCTGCACATTTCGCGACGTCAAGCTGACGGCTCTCTTTTGTTGGAAAGATTGGACCGTAATTTTCTATCAAGAATGAGCCGAAAGCTGGACGAGAAAGGGGCACAAACACTTCTGGAGCCGGTTCAACAACGTAGGGGTTTGTAGTTTCAATGTCGAGCAGAACTTTCGCTTCAGTTTGAAGGTCCTCAGGTAATTTAGCAACCTCTTCTGCCTGTTTTTCTCTAGAAAGCACATCGAACCGTGAATACACTGCAGACTTACCGGACACTACAGTTTTCTTTCGTTTTGATGCGGCAGTAGCACGTACTAAAAAATCTGGAAGAGCTGCTGCCTCGTCTGCACGCTCTTCTTTCTGCTGCTTTTGCTCTTTTCTTGCTCTCTTACCTTTGAACATTCCCAGATCTGCATCTATACCTGCAGCTGCAGTGAGGTCTGCAACCTTTTCATCAGCTGCAGTGATCCCCGTAGTGAAAGGCTTGGGTGCAAAGGCTGTTATATCCGTTTTTTGATCTGCAAGTTGTGGAGTAGATTCAAGGGCTAGGACGACCCTCATTTTTGTAAATGGTCTGAATTTGGGAGGTAGCCCGTCCATATCTAAATCACGTCAATGTTTTCTTATTGTAGACCTCTAGCGCAAGGCGACTCGCTTCTTGTTCGGCGACCTTCTTATTTCGTGCAGTGCTTGTTGCTATAACACGTCCATTTGGATCGATAACACCCATAGTAAATATTCTATCGTGTGGTGGTCCTTCGACTTTCACTTCCTTGTATTTTGGGGGCTGATGAAATTGTGATTGGAAATATCTAAGAAGCTGATCTTTGAAATTATTGTCCTCAGCAATGAGCTTCGAGAAATTAATGTGCTTTTCCATAATCGAAATGAAAAATTTACGTGACATATCGTATGCCGGGCCCTCATTACCCTCATGTTCCATAATGGCGTCAATCCACGCTTCTAGCATACTTCCAAGTATGCGAAGGTTATTACGTCCATCACAGACTTCTTCAACGTGGCGGCTGAGAACAAGGAAGGGTGCAAAACCCATCTTTTTCGCGAGTTCTCCCAGCATGTTATTATTGACAATTTGGGTTCGCAGACTCGTTAGAAAGCCTTCACCTTGACCAGGATATCTCATCTTAAGATACTTCCCGACAATTGCCGATAGGACTGAATCTCCTGCAAATTCAAGTTCTTCATTGTCCCTCTGTTTAAGAGCTAAACAGCCTTCGGGCTTTTCTGTTATAATCATGGCTGGTTGGTCGGCCCAAGCCTCAGGTCTATAGACATACGATTTATGAATACACGCTTGTGCAAACCATTTTATGTCGCGCAGTTTAAAATCGGGAGAACCATACCGGCGCATGATGCTTTCAACATCTTGCGCCGTTATGTCAATATTCTTCATGTTCCAAGGATTAAATGTCTTGGGTGGCTCGCTCATCTATCTTAATATATAGGGGGGCGTTTAGACCACGATTTAATTATATGTTAATTATAGTATGTCGGCAGTAGGGACACCAGCAAGACCATTTTTACAAGCTAGACATCCAGGTATATTTCCAATTCGTTTACCATTAGAGATGTTGCAAAAAGATGATAATGATACTACAAATAATACTGCAGGAAATAATACTGGTCGTGCAACTGGCCCTAGTTCTGGTAGTGCCACAGGTGCAGCCACAGGTCCAGCCACAGGTCCAGCCACAGGTCCAGCCACAGGTCCAGCCACAGGTCCAGCTACTGGCGCAGCTACTGGCGCAGCTACTGGCGCAGCTACTGGCGCAGCTACAGGTGCAGCCACAGGTGCAGCTACAGCTGCAGCCACAGATTCTGCTGCTTCTATCTTTGCCTCTAATTCTGAAAATACTTCTAAAGTGGGCAGCATAATAAATCCAATGGTTTGCTTTCCACTACCATTTCATTTTGCCCGTGATCAAGAAATAGACGGTGAAACATTTATTATAGATAAAGATCACAGTGTAATAAATTCTGGAACGCCTGGACTTTTATTTGAACCTGATTTCCAAGAGCGATTTATTAAATCAGGAGCTCGTAATCCTTCTCCAGTTGGTAGTATAAATCCATCTGAACCTGATACTGGGTCAAATAGTCCTGCAGACCTTACAGATGGACCTAGAGATGGAGCAGAACCCACAAGTCCCACAGGAGGACAGCCAGGAGGACAGCCAGGAGGACAGCCAGGAGGACAGCCAGGAGGACAGCC
>SXGQ01882466.1_pt1 | contig 12459 bp, 10 predicted proteins | sample 3178371 | NCBI WGS metagenome assembly SXGQ01 (sample SAMN11356859, study PRJNA531348) | freshwater metagenome | isolation source: freshwater sample F1-20 | place: China: Fuxian Lake, Yuxi | collected 2017-12-25
AATACTAAAATAATAAATAAGATGCAAGGTATCACATATCTGCAGGATATCTCGGGGTGCTTGCGAACGCTGTCATGCACCACAACGATGAGGGAAGCCGCGACGTATCTGCCAGGCCGGTTTGCCACGTGCGGCAGTTGCTCCGACTTGACTGCTGCGCGCGCAGCCGTTACACAAAAACGCATCCAACACACCGTCTGCACCGCCGCTTCGGATTACGCGCTCAGCTTGGTGCCACAACACGTTTATGACCCCGCTCTGATTGCGGCGGGGGCGGGCGCCATTCCTTGGAACCAGGCCAGTGACCGCGCCGTCGCTGGGGTGGTGGCGCGCAACGTGCCGTCTCGCAGAACGAATTCTGCGCACAGCAGCATTACGCGGGCGCGTCCCGGGGCGTGCAGTGCGCCCGGCAAGGGTGTGGATATTAAGCACGGGTCGTATGACCGCTACCTCGCGAAGCTGAAGGGGCGAACTGTGGGTCGTTCGTGTATTGGGACACCGGCGGCGGTGGCGGTTGCAGGGAATAAGACGCAGTACTACTCGGTTGCGAATTCGTCGTCGCCGGCCTGCAGCGGAATCATATTCGGATAAGATTTTCGATCTATTTATAAAATTTATAAAAATGTATAAAATTGTATAAAATTTATAAGGTTTAATTTTACATGGGCATCATTATGTGCGCATCCGCCTTGGCCCTTGGACCACCAACGTTGACATGGGTGCTGTTTCCGTTGAACCAGTTGTCCAGCAGCTTGGATGCGGGTTGGACCGGGCGGTGCGTGTGAATGTTGATGGCATCGTTTCCGCCGCTGAACATTGCCTTTCCGCCAAAAGAGGTGCTGGTACGGTTGTTATTGAAGCTTCCGTCCAGCAGCTTGGATTCGGGACCAGCTCGAGAACCGAATGAGATAATACATTCAGATGAAGACATAGTATAGTGGGTATTGTGTATGGGGGGTCAAAGAGTTTATGATATACGTTCATATTTTATTTTTATATCATAACCTAAATAAATTCATAATTTCATAATTTTTAATAATTGTTTGATAATTTTTTATCGGCGTCCACCAAGGGGGAGACCCATTGAAGCCGCTTCGGATCGAGTGAGCGCTCCGGCATTATTGGCTGCAATTTGGGCGGAGTGGGTGGGATTGGCTAAATACCCATTGTTGTTCATCACGTAGCCGTTGGATACGTAATTTTTGACAGAGGGCGGGGCGCGCACACGTGCGCGAAAATCGGAAGCGGGGGCGGGGGAGAAGGAGAGATTCAAAGACATTTTATAATATATATTGAGATTTATTTTTAAGTTGTTGTATTTCAATAATAATTATCCAAACATATATTATAATATAAATATATTGGGGTATTTAATTTATAGCTCCTCATGTCCACTGCTGTTCCTGCTCCTGCTCCTGCTCACGACCCTAAAGCCGTCTTCATTAAAGATTACAATGATCCGCTGCAACCGCTGTCTATTGAACTCGAAAATGATGGATATTATACAACCGCCGCAAACGAAATAATTAAAATAACAAATATTTCTCCCGAATCATCAATGATTACATACGTTAAACTCGGTAAGGTTGATGCAACTAAATTTGATGTTACAGGAAATGAGTTTTTTAAATTGCTCGAATCGGGTATTAACCATGATCGAACGTTCAAGGCATCTCGTAACGGCATCATCGGCGGCAACATTTACACGATGACATCTGACACCATACTCGGCCGCTAGTTCGAAACCATAATAAAATTAATATTCATACAGCGACTCGGCTGAGAAAGTGAACGACCAGTCGTTGCCGTTCAGGTTCACCGCAAACCCGTTGTCGTCCACCAGGGTGACTTTCAGCCGTTGTAGCGTGACTGGGCCGAAATATTCGCGCGAATACGCCGCTATGGCCGGGCCGGTGTCCGTGATGGACGCCCCCATTGCCAGCCCGTTCTTGTTGAAATGGATCATCGCAAACACGTTGGACGCAGTGGGTTCAGCGACGCGGTCCACCGTGGTTAATTCTCGGTTGCGCCGGATTTCGTTCACGGTATACAGCTGCGCCTCCGTGAGCGTGCGCGGCACCGACGGGATGTTCACCGTGATATAATCGTTGGCCCCACCAAAGGGATCGGGGATGCGCTCGCACGGGATGTCGCCGTCGTAGTAGTACGGCGTGTCCAGCCGCGTGTCAGTGCTTGTGACGCTCACCACCCCGCAGTTGATGCGGTTGTTTTTATAGTCGTCCAGAACGATCATGAAGTACTTGGGTCCGTACGTGTCGACAACTGCTTCGCCTGTCAGCGTGGGCGCGGCGGAAAATGAGGACTCGGCGGCGGGAATGTCATACACCATCCCGTCGAGCGCAAAGCTGTTGTATGCGACCGACGCGTAAACGCTGTTGCTCCTGAAGCCCAGTATCCATCCCAGACTGTTGTTGATTTTGTTGCTTTGCTTGCATCCGGGCGCGCAGTCCAGCTGGCGCGTCGGGTCGAAAAATGTCAACCGGAGTCGGGCGCTCGTTCCCGCAATGTTGGTGAACGTGCACCGCCCGGTCGATTCCGAAAACGACACCGACACTTTTTCCTTCAGCGTGCTGTCGTCCGTTGTCGCCGTGATTTGTGCCCGAATTGCCGCAACGAGCGCGACCGGCGAGTAGTTGCCGGTGGGGACCACGATGGTCGACGTAATGCCGTTCGAGTTCCGGTCCGCCGTTTCGGTTACCGTGATGTGGAAACAATTGGTGCCCGTGGCGGCGTCCACGGCGTACCACGTGTACGGTATCGTTACCGACAGCATGTGCAGCGACACCACGTTCTTGAGCTCCTCGCTCAGCTGCACGTTGAAATTGGTGCTGGATGATGCGGCCAGTGGGTCAGTGCTGTGCGGGAACAGCACCGCCCGGCGTTTGCTGTTGATAATCACGGTGCGGCGGAACGTGTTGCGCAGCGTGGGGTTCATCGTGCCCTGTGCGATGGGCACGTTATACGAACTCGGGATTCCCAGGCGGCGCTGTTTCATCACGTAGTGCTCGTTCTTGTCGCGCGACAGCTCGAACTGGTTGCTGCGGTCGGTCGCTTGCAAGTGGTTCGGATTATCATGGTCGCCCGGGGGCAAATACTGGTTTCGGACCCACCGCATTTGATCCGTGTCGTCCGTCATGATGCGCGCCCTCGCCGTGGCTGTTTGCGCCTCATCGGCGGCTTGCTGCTCAATGACGTCCGGTTCCTCGTTGTTGTTATCGTTGCTGATTTGGGCCAGTCGGGCCGATTCGGCGGCCTCGGCTCGTGCCCGCGCGCGGATGTTTGCGCTGGCGGCAGCATTGGCGTTTGAAACTGCGGCATCCCACTGACCCATCGTGGTTCCATCATCGAGTGCCGCCGAGGTTGCTGCGGCTCGACTTTTGATCGCATTTACAAGCTTTGCTTGCACGTCCTTGAAAAAAAGGCTCAATTGCACGAATTTGGCCGCTTCTTTTGGCGCGAGTAGTTGCTTGCTTACCGCCTTGGCGTTGTATTTGGTAATATTGGATGAAATTATGAACGTGACGTCGTCCTCCGTAACTTCGCTCAAATTGCTGGGCAAACTCAGTAGGTTCAGCAGTTCTTCCACCGTGTAATTTGCGACATCGTATTTGGCGGGGTCGTTGTCGTCGTCCATTATTTGTTGGTTTGATTGATTGATTGATTATTGTTGCTTTGCTTTATTGATTGGATATATTACTATTGTTTACTATTGTTTACTATTATATTAATTAATATTAATATTTAATATTAATATTTTATATCTCCCGAGGTCCAGGGGAGGGGTGCGGGGAACCCTGGGTTCCCCGGGTGAACAGTTCGTCGAAGAATCGCCAAAGCAGGTAGTTGCACTTGCGTTCCGCGGTATCGGTGATCCATTTCGGAATGCTCTGGATGCCTTGCCCGCGCTTGCAATGACGCGCGTTTTGAAATAGCAGGTAGTCCAACCGGTTGAAAATGGCCGCGAGTTTGGGGTTGGTGTCTATGCCCGTTGCGCGGTCAATGCGCTGTCGGCCGACGAATTTGTAGCGGTTGTAACTGCGAGTGTCGTAGACATTGAACATGCGTCCGGCCACCCGGTTTCCTGACTCGATGCCAGCGCACGATCCCGCGCCACACGCGATTTTTCCCACGCCCATTATGCGGTTCACGTCGTTGTTCATTTCGAGCACGAACAGCGTCGACCCGTCCGTGGTGGTGGTCACGTTGATGTCGGTGGGCGAGCAATAAATGCACCCTGGGTGGTTGTGCCTGCGGCGCCAGTCCACGTTTTCGGACCACGTGGCATTATTGAACCGGGTGCACGCTATTTTGAACGGCATCGAAAATGAAATTAGTAGTGTTTGAAAACATGCATGATGTCCCAACTTTTATAATGTAACAAGTATATCAATTTTATAAATAATTATTTTTTTATTAAAATTGACACGGTATATGGGCAGATTCTATCTAATCTATGAAAGTAATTGTGTTGTTGTTGTTGTTAATATTATAATATTATGAACAAGCAGCCTCTACAACCACAGTCACAGCAACAAGTTGAACAGTCACGTGTCGACCGATATTTGCAGTATTTGGCCGAAAATCCAATGGAGCACAAGGCGATGCTGATCGCAAAAGATCATTTGGGATCATCTTTCGACCTGATTCGTAGTAACGGGTTTCAGGCGTGGATTAAGCGGGATATGGATAACGGTTTCAAGGCGTAACCGGATATTAAAGACGATGACGCGGCCGCGTTTGCGGATGCCATGAACGACAGCGGATTTCTCGGTGTTTTTTGGTTTGTTTTTTTATAATCCTTCATAAGCATCGACGATACGCGCGTCGACATTCCAGAGAATCGTTTCAGGGATTGATTGAGTGCTCGAGCCGACGCTCTTACCGCGTTTGCAGTGGTTACTTTTACTTTTACTTTACCGCCGCCACCTTTTACATCTGGTGCTTGTGCTTCTTTTGCTTTTTTTATTTCTTCTATAGCTAATTTGGCCTTTTCTTTCTTATTGTCAATTGTATCCATCAGATCCAATTCACTTTCAGATATTAGACCTGCTCTCTCTTTATCTTCCGGGGCTGCCGCTGCATCTTTTGCAGTTGATTTCACTGAATACGGGTTGCCATCAGCTGACGGTGCTTCTACTATTTTCACAACAACTATTGGGTCAGCTGGATTACGGTCGTCGCCATCTGACAGAACTGCAAACGCGTCCTTTGATATTGGTTTGGCTCTTTCTTCCATAAGTTTAGATTTTTCTTCGCTGATGTCGTCATCATCTATCTCGTCGCTACCTGCTGCACCGGCAGTGAATACGGCCTTCACATTTTCTTCATCCTTCGCACCGGCACTAACAACTGCAGCAGTCACCTTATCGTTGTTAATCGCTCCCGTCAACGCATTCGACCCTTCTACCTGTCCGGCCTGCACCGATAAACTGGCGCCAATAATGACCAGTAAGTTTTGAAACATGCGCCACACCAGCAGGGTGGTGCCTATACCCGGCATCATGCTGAACGCGTTCAATATCATATCCATTGACGCCGTGGCCGCACCGCTCACGCCCCCAACCACGGTGCGCTGCAGCTTCTCTATGGATGCACCTATTTTTTCAGTAATGCCGTCGAGTTTTACTGCGGCGCCATTGGGGTTTGATGATGTTGCGCCCACCATCGTAAGCAGCCGAGATGGTGAAAAGTGCTCCATAAACAGTTTTTGCTTCTCGCTGAACACGCTGCCGAAAAAACTTAAAATGCCCATTATCATGGCCTTTAGTCCGTCCCATACCCAGATGGGAAACTTCATGGCCATCTCCCAAATCGTCTCTCCGCCGCCGTGCATGCTTTTGCGCGCGGTGTGATTATTATTGTTATTGTGGCTGTGTTCGCGCTTCATATTTCGACGCGCGTTCACGGCGGGTTCGGCGCGCTCGAACATGTCTTCGAATCGCGCAATGATGACTTTTCGCGCGCGGTCATACACGCCCTGCTCGTCCGCGGTTAGCGCCCGCTTTGACCGGGCCGCGTGCATTTTGTCAAAATATGACAGCGTCTCTTCAAATTTGGTTTTTACCGGATCCGACACCCCGTGCGTGATTTGTTTCCACATCCCTTCAATTGTTGATCTTAAATCCTTTACATCAGCAGACACGTGTTTCTTCTGCTTCTGCGTTTGGCTTCTTCCCATATTTTACTCCTGTATAAAACCTATTGGATTGATTTTATAAACAAATGTTCTTTATTAATTTATAATAAAATATAAAATAACAAAAATAACAAAAATAATAAAAATAAATGAAATAATAAAAATAATAAAAAAAATTATATAATATATATTGTCTGCATGTCTGCGCTATATGCTTTTAGTGACCACACATTTACAAATGCCAGCGCAACGGGAAGAACGGGTCCAATATTATCGGCGGTAAGAACCGCGTATTCTAATGCGGCGTGGGCGCAGGATACTACGAACAATTGGTTAAATATGACAAGCGACAACGGTATTCAGCTATGGACGGTTCCCGCAACAGGCGCCTACGTTATAAAAGCTGCAGGTGCAGGAGGTAATGGAGGTATTACGTCGAATGCCGGTAGAGGTTATATTATTACATCAACTCATAATTTAACTCAAGGACAAATCATAAAGATTTTGGTTGGACAAGTTGGCACAAGTGCTTATGGAAAGGGTGGCGGAGGAGGAACATTTATTGCGACAAATACAAATACGCCTTTAGTCGTTTGTGGAGGAGGAGGAGGTATTAATTTTAACGAGAGTTCAACAAGAGAAGATGCTCGCGGAACTGGAGGAACTGACACGGCTGGTGCGGATGGAGATGGAGGAGGAACTGGTGGATGTGGAATGAATGGTTCGGGTGGAGCAAGTTTTACATACAATTCAACTTATGCAAAATCCTTTGTAAATGGCGGGGTAGGTGGACCGATGCCGGATTTAGGGTGTGTTCCGATTTCGTATGGTGGGTTTGGTGGTGGGGGTGGAGGTGGAAACGGTGGAGGTGGAGGCGGCGGCTATACTGGCGGCAAAGGTGGAAGTAATAACCCATATATTAGTGGATATGGTGGTGGGTCATATTGTTCTACTACAGTAACAAGCACAGATTATAATATAGCGGGCGCCGAGGGATATGTCACCGTAACATATACTGCTGCAGCAGAATATGAATCCACTTTTAGTGCACACACATTTACAAATGCCGGCGCAACGGGAAGAACGGGTCCAACATTATCGGCGGTAAGAACCGCGTATTCTAATGCGGCGTGGGCGCAGGATACTACGAACAATTGGTTAAATATGACAAGCGACAACGGCATTCAGCTATGGACGGTTCCGAAAACTGGGACGTATACAATCGAAGCGCGCGGTGCACGGGGAGGGAATGCTGACACTGCTACGGGTGGATTAGGTGCACGTATTAAAATTTCTACCACTCTTGTTAAAAATAATATAATTAAAATTTTATGCGGACAACAAGGTGGAACTGCAAGTGTTGCAAGTATTTATGGTCATCCAGCCATTGCCGGAGGAGGTGGTGGTGGAACATATATTTATAATATTACAACTAGTAGTATTATTTTAATTGCTGGAGGCGGCGGAGGTGCTGCAAAAGGATCCCTCGATAGTAGTTATATTCCTGCGAAATATATTTGGGACGGGTCAAACGCAAGTGCATATAATGTACTATCTGGTACAGATGGAAGAAGTTCGGCTGGTGCTTCTGGTAAAGGTGGATCAGATGGTAATGCTGGTACAACCGGTAACGGAGGAGGATCGTCTGGTGCGGGATGGAATGGGCCGGGTGTTAAAGGAACGTATGGTGGGGGTGTCGGGTTATCATTTAACTCAGGTGGAACCGGAGGTGAAAATATTGTCCACAATGGTTCATTTGTTATTAACACGGAAGGCGGATTTGGAGGTGGTTCTGGCGCGGGAGTGCACTTAAACTATGAGTCCGACGCTGGAGGGGGTGGAGGATATTCTGGAGGTGGAGGAGGGGGGGCAGTTTTAGGAACTGGAGGTGGAGGTGGAAATTATATGATAACTGGTTCAACGTATATCTCATCGAGCACTAACAGCGGTCACGGTTCCGTGACCGTAACATATACACCCCCCATCATCACTGCCGCAGAATATGAATCCACTTTTAGTGCACACACATTTACAAGTGCCGGCGCAACGGGAAGAACGGGTCCAATATTATCGGCGGTAAGAACCGCGTATTCTAATGCGGAGTGGGCGCAGGATATTACGAACAATTGGTTAAATATGACAAGCAACAACGGTATTCAGCTATGGACGGTTCCGAAAACTGGGACGTATACGATAGATGCATACGGTGGCGGAACTCCATGCGGGGGTGCAGGTGGAAGAATACAGGGTAACTTTAATTTAACTAAAGGCAGCATTCTCAGTATTGTGTGCGGACAGGTTAGTACCGGCGCTACTGGGTGGGGTAATTGGTATGGCGAAGGTGGTGGTGGCGGAACATACGTTTGTGTCGGAGATAGGATAAAATCAAATATGTTATGTGTGGCGGGAGGAGGTGGTGGTAGTACGAATAACGATAGCGCAAATCTAAGATCAGATGGAACCAAATATGGTGGTTGGAGTGTGAGTGTAATTGGCGACAGCGATGCCGGTGGAGCTGTGTTAGGTGGTAATGGTAGCGGTAGTGGCGGGGGTGTAAGTGGCGATGGATTTTTACAGAGTCCGCAACCTGGTACGCAACCAGCAAAATCCTTTGGAAATGGTTCAATGGGTGGATATAATACAACCTATCCGATTGGATATGGTGGATTTGGCGGTGGCGGTAATGGTGGTGGGCAACCGGGCGGCGGTGGCGGTGGATTCAGAGGAGGCGATACAGGATTTAACAACATAGGAGGTCAAGGTGGAACAAGTTATATTTTAGCCAGTGCTACAAATGCGGTAAATACAACTGGTGGAGGTGGTGCATCTCAACCCGGCAAAGTAATCATAACATTGATACGAACGTCCCCGGCCACGCTATCATTCATAAAAAACGTATATTATCAAAAATATATTATAAACAGCACATTTTCAATACCAAGTTCGTCTATAATCACGTCCAATACCGACACTTCTTCTTTCAGTGTAACGCATTCATCCCCAGGAAACGCCGGTATTATCACGGTTACAAACTCCGCAAATACGGGAACCGTAACCGTGAAAGGAATTGGCACAGTTACCATAACGTCTACAATTTCGGCCACTGCAAATTTCACGGAAACAACAGTTGCCTTAATTACGGTTGTTATAGTCGGGGCTGGAACCAGATATAGTAACCTGGATTTAAACTCGATAGATTTATCTGCAACGGATATTACTGGAACGACATTTTCAGGCTGCGATTTAACGTCGGCGAATTTATATGGTTCTACAATAAGTAGCACGACTGATTTCAGCACCGTAACATCAATGTCTTCGCTGCGTTCGGGTCGTATCATCGGGGTCACAACACTACTTCCAACGGGGTATAAGTTGATATAAAATCCACAAAAATACTCCTCTACCTACCCTACACATAGATAATGCTGCGACGCGACACGTCCGGGTCACAGCATCGCAGTATTAACCAGTAGAGTTTAGTATACTGCAGCGGCTCCAGTGCGCGCACAATGTCCGTGCTTGTATGCGTATGCTGCTCGCCGTGCCGACGCTTATTGCGTTTACCCCCGAACTGCTGTCCGTTTTCTTCATCTGTTTCTTCATCATCCGTTTCAACTGCTGCTGCTGCTGCTCCTGCTGCTGCTGTATGGTTTTTATTTTCGTGCGTCGTCAGCAGCTTTGAATTGAGCGTGGCGCAATACGCGACAAGGAGACCGTAGCTGTAATACGAGGACCGCACGTCGGCCGAATACGGCAGGGCACTTATTCCGCCAATGAGCTCCGGTGCAAAAAATGCGGCGGTTCGACTGATGGCTCGAGTCACATCAATGCGGTTGTTGCTCTTGCTCCCGTTGCTGCCGTTGCTGCCGTTGCTGCCGGTCGTCTTTTCGGCGGTATTTTCGATTTGAAACAGCTTGGCGTCATTAATAAAACAGAAAAAGGTTTCGTTTATCACCAAAATGTCGTCCAGGCCGTAATACGGTGGCGCCAGTCCCAGCGCTTCCAGCGCGACCATTTGCTCGTAAATCATTTCCGCCATGCGCAGCACGCGCTGGTAGGACATGGCGGTCGTTCGACTCTCCATCATGTCCCGCAGCGATGTGCACCTCACGCCCTTCGACGACGCGTTGCGCTCAACTATCGCAATTTCGTGCGCGTTTTTAGCCCGTTTTACGAGTTTGAAATCCAGTTTTATGTGTGATGATGCAATATCGTGGCTTATCGCATCCGCGCCGTCAATTTTGTGCTGCGTGGAGATTTTGTCATACACTGCAAACATCGTCAAAATGGAATGGATGATGGTTTTAGAACTTGATGAAATAATAAATGTGGGTATTGCAGTATCATCACTGTCGTGATTGTTCGCGGTTTTGACTTTGGTGTTCCCGGCGGATGCAACCACTTGCGCAATAGCAATCGCATGTTTTGGTTTTTTCATTTTTTTGTTACTTAAAACAGCTTCTTCGATATCGTGGCTAATGCTCATAGTATTTTGATTAATTGATTACTGTTTTATTTCATTATTATAATATATTATATTTTATATTTTATATTATAACATATTTCTTATATTGGATATTGGTATAGAGATATTGCGCTCATAATATTTATTTACGATAAGTTTTTATTGCTATTGTTGTTATTGTTGCTATTGTTGTTGTTATGTCATTCAAACCACACTCCAATCCGAATGCGAATGCGAATGCGATTACCAACCGATTTTTGAGTGGCGGTGCCAAATCGAACCGGCAATCGTTTGCGCCCGCTGCTCTAACCGGGGGCGACGAGCACCCCCTGCAACCCCGCCGTGCATCTGCTGCTGCTCCTGCACCGCCGAACGCATTCAGCTCGCTGAGATCATTCATTTCGCCCATTTCAGGTGAGATTCCTCCGCCACAATCCGAACCCACCGCCACCGCCACCAGTTCTTACAATAAAAATGTTGATTTTCCCATATTGACTACTACCACAAGGGCCAGTGCTTCGTCTTCGTCTTCGTCGTCGGCTGCGTTTTCGTATCGCACCGCGGTAATGACATCATCGACGGCTCTCCAGCAGGCAGAGCAGGCTCGAATTCAAAAGGAAATTGAATATGAACTAACTGCGAAGGAGAAGGCGTACGAACAGATCCAGCGAGATACAGCCAGAAGCCGGGATGTGGCGACCGCATTGGCCGCCGCCGCAAACTACGACATATACGGTATTTCTGAGTCGGCAGTTGGATGCGATGCGTCGAATGTTGATGATTGATGATTTGATTAGTATTTTATGTATGTAATCATGTAAATACATAGAATATAGTTATATAGTTATATAATTGTTCGGTTTGAATTTGATTAGTTTATTACATTAGTATTTTATATTATTTATTTATTTTATACAATGTCGGATGACGATTCCGATTCATCATCCTCATCATATTTTTCATCGTCGTCGTCTGATTCCGGTGACGATGCGTCGGACGTCACTTCGACAGACTTGGACTTGGACTTGAACTTGGATTTTCACACGAATTATACGGGCGCGGGCAATGGCATCGTCGCAGCAAACACACTTGATGGTGAAATGATAATTGATGTTTACGGTGATGGTGACGGTGGTGACGGTGGTGACGGTGGTCTAATAAGTGCAACACCCCGGTGCAATATAAGTGATATAGAGTATCGGTTGCAAACCAGCATTTTTTACGTGGAACCGGTTACACACGTCACCTGCCAGATCATGTTCGTTGATTCGGTCAGCAACACGCTCACGCAGATTGACACGCGCATTATGCGGCTCGCAATTCCAAATACGATTGACCGTTTTGACATAGGGCGAATAATAAAGGCGTCGCGCTACGCGCCCGACGGGTCACTCAAATTTCGTCTGGGTTCGCTCTTCGTTTACAACGCGCACGTGCCCCCATCGCATCTCTCGTCGTATGTTGCAGACCCCGACACATTCTCGTTCGTCACGCCACTGACGTCTATTTCTAGTTTCATTATTAAACCCACAATGGCTTGCTTCCACTCCCTGAATTCAATTCACATTGTTCTTCACAGTCTCGGGGTTGTGGCACCATTATTGGATCCCCCGACCGCAGACGCAAATAATCGCGAGCGGCGTCGGTCGAAGCCCGTCTCAAAATTGGCTACGAGCACGCTACGAACGGTCACTATCACGAAAACTGCACTTGCAACGCGCCGCAATAATCATAAACAGGGGTCCAGACCTAACCTTAAATATCATCCACGTTGATAAATTGAAGTTGTGGTTTTTGTTGTTTGTGACTTGTATGACTTGGTGACGGCTTATTATAA
>SXGQ01228403.1_pt1 | contig 12458 bp, 10 predicted proteins | sample 3178371 | NCBI WGS metagenome assembly SXGQ01 (sample SAMN11356859, study PRJNA531348) | freshwater metagenome | isolation source: freshwater sample F1-20 | place: China: Fuxian Lake, Yuxi | collected 2017-12-25
GCCAAAGCCCACCAGCGACACGGTGCCGCCCTTCTTGAGCGTGGTGCGCACGCCGCCAATCACGGCCTCCAGGGCACGGGAAGCGGCCGCCTTGGACAGGTCGGCTTGCTTGGCAATATGTTCGATCAGTTCGCCTTTGTTCACAGCTGTCGTCTCCATTTAATTCAGTTTGCAAACCCGCGTCTACGCGATTCAGTGCCCTCGCCACTGCCTTGCAAGACCGCAAGCGCGACCCGCGCCTTAGTGACGCGGGAGATAGATTCTATGCTCCGAATTCAAGCCTTGGCGCGACCTGCAGGCCTGAAAAGCACGGTTGACAGCAGCCACAGGGATGGGCTAGCCCAGATGCTCAAGACGAGCGCTGGACCAGCGCCACACCCGCAGCCGCCAGGCTCAGGCCGACCAAGAGCCCCCAAGTCAAGGGCTCGCCAAACAGCGCCCAAGCCATCAGCGCGGTGCAGGGCGGCACCAGGTAAAAGAGGCTGGCCACCTTCATGGCTGCGCCGCGCTGGATCAAAAGGTATAGCAGTGAACTGGCCCCCATGGTCAAGGCCAAAACCGACCACGCCAATGCCAGCACCATCTCGGGATGCCAGTCCATTGCTTGCGTTTCCATCAGGGCCAAGGGCAGGCTGACGAGCAGCGCCGCGCCCATCTGCACCACGCCAGCGCTTCGCACATCGGTGGGCCCCACGTAGCGCTTTTGGTAAAGCGTGCCCGCGGTGATGCTCAGCAGGGCCAGCACGGCCAACCCCAGGTTCAGGTCATGAGCCTCACCCACTCCCAACTTGCCCCAAACGACTACGAGTACCCCAGCCAGCCCGCAAGCCAGCCCCAACCATTGCAAAGGGCGAACCCGGCCCCGCCCGCCCTGCCACTCCAAGAAGATGGCGGTCAGCACCGGTTGCAGGCACACGATCAAGGCGGTGGTGCCTGCCGACAAGCCCAACTTCACCGCGCTCCACACCCCACCGAGATAACCCGCCTGCAGCAGCACCCCCGTGGCCGCCAAATGCAGCCACGCGTGGCGCGTCTGCGGCCACAGCGCTCGCGCCCACCAGGCCCATAGGGCCAGACCCGCCATCGACAGCGCGTAGCGCCAGCACAGAAAACCCATGGGAGGCGCATGCGGCATGCCCAAGCGGGCCACGATGAAGCCAGTGCTCCAGATGAGCACGAACAGCGCGGGCATCAAGGCCACCAGATCCAAGCCCGTAGGTGCCGGCGTTCGTGGAAGGTCAGAATTCAAGCCTGGGCCTGCTCCGCGCGTACAGCGCCCTCAGCGCGCCTTGGCGCGTATTTCGGGAATGGCCTTGCGCAAGTAGTACACCATGGACCAGATCGTGAGTACGGCAGCGGCATAAATTAGCGAGGTTCCCCAAACAGCCGTGTCCAAGACGCCGAAGAGCAAGCCGTCATACAGCAAGAAAGGAACGGCAATCATCTGAACGGTGGTCTTGAGCTTGCCCACGATATGCACCGCCACGCTGCGCGACGCGCCGATCTGAGCCATCCATTCGCGCAGGGCCGAGATGGCGATCTCTCGACCGATGATTACCAGGGCCACCAGAGTGTCCACGCGCCCCATTTCCACCAATACCAGCAGGCACGCACACACCAAAAACTTATCGGCTACCGGGTCTAGGAAGGCACCAAAGGCCGAGATCTGCCCCAGTTTGCGCGCCAAATAGCCGTCTGCCCAATCCGTCAAGGCCACGGCCACAAACAGCACCGTGGCCACGAGGTTGCGGGTTTCTGCCGGCAAGGGCATGGCGAAGACCACGATGATCACCGGAATGGCCACGATACGCAGCCAGGTCAGCATGGTCGGGATGGTAAAAAACATGGGCGGATCCTACCGGCAAGCGCAGGCCTTACTTGTCTAGGGTGCGCGGCTTGAAGCGATCGGCCTCATCAAAGAGAAACACTTCGGTGTAGGACCACGGTTTGGGCAGGTGGGCCACAGGGGGAAAGGGTGCCGCACGGCGCACCGCCTCAATGGCCAGCTGCGTGGTGTGTTGGGCATCAGCCGGCCGTGGCCGGCGCTGCACCTGGATGTGGCGAACCGAGCCGTCGGCGTTCAGCTCCACCTCCAAGATGGGAATGCCCTTTAGGGGTTCGGGTACCTCGCTGAGGTAGGTCCGACCGGGGTTGGCCCGCACCAACTGTTGCGCTGCCAGACGGTGGTACTCGCGCCAGTCGCGGGCCAAGGCCGGCGCCGCCTGGGCCGGTAGTGGTGGTGGCGGCGGCACCGGTGCGGCCACGGGAGGTGCGGGCGCCACCGGCGGCCGGGTGGGTGCACAGCCGCTAAAGCCCCCCGCCAGCGCCCCCATGATGACCAAGATCCAGACGCCCCGGCCCGGCACTTGAGTCGCACTCCCGGTTATCCCGGGTAAGGTTGCATCAATGCAAGGCACGGTAAATCTCCTGCGCCAGCGTTTTGGAAATGCCTTCCACACTGCACAAGTCTTCCACGGACGCCGCAGCCACGCCACGAACACCCCCAAACCGCTGCAGGAGGCGGGCGCGCTTTCGGGGCCCCACTCCCGGAATGTCCTCGAGCCGACTGCCCCCCGTTCGGGCTTGCGCCCGCTTGGCCCGCATTCCGGTGATCGCGAAACGGTGGGCTTCATCACGGATCTGGGCCACCAACATCAGCGCGGCAGAGTCGGCACCCAGGTAAACCTTAGGGCGGCCATCGGCGAACACCAATTCCTCAAGACCCACTTTACGCCCCTCCCCCTTTTCCACGCCCACCAGCAACGACAGGTCCAGCCCCAACTCTTCGAAGACCTCGCGGGCCACGCCCACCTGGCCTTTGCCACCGTCGATGAGCACCACATCCGGCAGGCGTGAGGCTTGCACCTTCGCATAGCGGCGGTGCAAGACCTGTCGCATGGCGGCATAGTCATCGCCGCCCACCACGCCCTCGATGTTGTAACGCCGGTATTGGGTGCTTTGCATTTGGTGCTGCTCGAACACCACGCAACTGGCTTGCGTGGCTTCTCCAGCGGTGTGGCTGATATCGAAACACTCCACCCTAAGGCGCTCCAGATCGTCAGCGGCCAGGTCAAGCGACTCGGCCAGGGCACGGGTGCGTTCGCGCTGCGATCCTTCTTCGGCCAAAAGCCGCGCCAAGGCCAGCTGCCCGTTCTTCTGCGCCATTTCTAGCCAGATCCGGCGCTGCTCGCGCGGTTGATGGGTCGCGTGCAGCTTGACTCCGATGTGATGGGACAAGGCTGCTAACAGCTGTGCGCTCACCGGGTGACTCGTGATGATCTGGGCCGGGGCTGGCAAATCCAGGTAGTGCTGGCTGATGAAGGCCTCCAGCACCCGGGTCTCGATCACAGATACGCTCAAGGGCGCTGCTTGGGCAAACCGGGCCTGACCATCCGTGCAGGCCGAGCCACTTGTATCTGCGCCAGCCACGTCTGCCTCAGGCTCCAGGCTCATGGCCAGGGCCGCACCATCTTCCACATGGGCCGGAAAGTAGGGGCGGTCACCCAAGTGGCGCCCGCCTCGCACCATCGCCAGGTTGACGCAGGCGCGGCCACCTTGAACCTTCACCGCCAAAATATCAACGTCTTGTTCCAAAGAAGACAGGCTGCTGGTCTCAACGGACTGCTGGTGCAAGACACGCGATAAAGCGGTGATCTGGTTGCGCAATTCAGCCGCTTGCTCGAAGGCCAGCTCATCAGCGTGCGCCATCATGCGCGATTGAAGCGCTTCAATCACACCTTGGGCCTGGCCCAGCAGAAAGCGTTCGGTGTCGGCCACATCGCGGGCGTAGTCGGACGGGCTGATCAGCGCCACGCAGGGCGCTGAACAGCGCTTGATCTGGTGCAGCAGACAAGGCCGGCTGCGGTTGGCGAACACCGAGTCTTCGCAAGTTCGCAGCTTGAAGGCCTTCTGAATCAGTTGGATCGTTTCTTTGACGGCCCAAGCGCTGGGATATGGCCCAAAGTAGCGGTGGCGCCGGTCAACAGCCCCGCGGTAGTACGCCATGCGTGGGAACTCACCCGTCACCAGCCTCAAATAAGGGTAGCTCTTGTCGTCCCTAAACAGGATGTTGAACTTGGGGTTCAGCGTCTTGATCAGGTTATTTTCCAGCAGCAAGGCTTCGGCTTCGCTGCGCACCACGGTGGTTTCCAGACGCGCGATACGGCTGACCATGTGGCCGATGCGCGTGCCGGCGTGGTCCTTTTGAAAGTAGCTGGCCACGCGCTTCTTTAGGCTGCGCGCCTTGCCAACGTACAGGACTTGGCCCAGTGCATCAAAGTAGCGGTAAACCCCCGGCAAGGACGGCAGCGCGGCCACCGCAGCCATGATGGCCTCACGGATCTCACGGACCTCACGGACCTCACGGGCTGCGCGCAGATCAGCGCCGGCTTGGCCTCCATCCGACCCCGGCCCCGGCCCCGATCCCGGCTTGGGCTTGGGCTTGGGCTTGGGCGCGCTTGGATCGGCAGGTGAGGCAGAGGGTTCAGCGTTCACAGCCCTGTGATTGTGCATGCCTGCACAAGCAGGAGCGAGCCTGCTTGTGCCAACCCGCTTCCACGCTCCGGATAATCCAGAGGTGCAGCCATCCTCTATCGGCCCTAGACCGCCCGCCGCAAACCCGCCGCAGCCCCTACTGTGGGATGTATTTTGTCAAGTGGTGGACAACTACGGCGACTTGGGGGTGTGCAGGCGTCTGGCCCTACACCTGGCGGCCCAAGGCCATCGTGTGCGACTGTGGGTAGACGATGCAATGCTGATGCGGCGCATGGCGCCTGACATCCCGTCAGCTGAGGACAAAAGGGCCGACGGCTATGTTGCAGGCGTGCGTTGGCTCCGTTGGGAGCCGGGCCGAGACACGCCCGGCGTGCACGAGCCCGGAGACGTGGTCATTGAGGCCTTCGGCTGCACGTTGCCTCAGGGCTTCCTGCGCCGGATGCGACAACGTGCCCACCAGGGCAAATGCCCGCCATCGGTATGGATCAACCTAGAGCACCTCAGTGCGCAGGGCTATGTTGAGCGCAGCCACGGCCTGCCCTCGCCACAAGCCAGCGGCCAGGGCCGGGGGCTGAACAAGTGGTTCTTTTTCCCTGGTTTCACGCCCCACACGGGTGGGTTGTTGCGCGAAAACGGCCTGCTGCAACGCCAACAGGCGTTCGATGCATCGGCTTGGTTGCAGGCACTGGGAATCTCCACTGCCTCTGGCCAAGAGCGCCGGGTTACGATGTTTGCCTACCCCAACGCGCCCCTTGAGGCGCTGATGGGCCAGTTGGCGCGCAGCGCACAAGCGCAAGGGCACACGCAGGGGCACACGCAAGGGCACACGCAGGGGCCATTCAGTGGCCGACCGGTGCGGCTGCTCATCACCGAGGGCCCCCTTCAGGACCGAGCCCGACGTTGGTTGCAGGAGCAGGCCTGGGCAGGCGAGGTGCTGCGCATCACCCTGCTGCCCTGGCTGAGCAGTGCCGACTATGACCACCTGCTCTGGGCGTGTGAGCTGAACTTTGTGCGCGGCGAGGACTCGCTCGTGCGGGCTTTATGGGCCGGCCGCCCCTTCGTCTGGCAGCCCTACCCGCAGGACGATGGCGCGCACGCCGACAAGTTACAGGCGTTTTGGGACGCCGTACCGGGTGCAGACGACCCTGTCTTGCGCCTATCGGTGCTGCCCTGGTGGCGCGCCTGGAACGGCGTGGCGCCATGGCCCAGTAGTCTGGCCTTTCCATGGTCGGCAGCCCAGGCATGGCAACAGGCGTCGCTTCGCTCACGGTCCCGTCTGATGGAACAAGCTCCCATGGTCGAGGCGCTGACCCGCTTTGTGAAGGTGCGCCGGGCGCCCGGTTAGAATGTCGGGTTATCCCGAATCCCCGACCCACACCCACCACACCATGAAACTCGCTCAAGAAATCCGTGCCGGCAATGTGATCATGCAGGGCAAGGACCCGATGGTCGTTCTGAAGACCGAATACAGCCGGGGCGGCCGTGGTGCGGCCACCGTTCGCATGAAGATGAAGAACCTGCTCAACGGCGGTGGGGCCGAAGTCGTCTTCAAGGCCGACGACAAGATGGACCAAATCATCCTGGACAAAAAGGAGTGCACTTACTCCTACTTTGCTGATCCGATGTACGTGTTCATGGACACCGAGTACAACCAGTACGAGGTGGAATCTGAGAATATGGGGGATGCCATCAGCTACCTCGAAGATGGGATGCAGGTCGAAGTGACCTTCTATGACGGCAAGGCCATCTCGGTTGAAATGCCCACGACCGTGGTGCGCCAAATCAACACCGAGCCGGCCGTCAAGGGTGATACCTCAGGCAAGGTCATGAAGCCCGCTCGCCTGATAGGCACCGGCTTCGAAATCTCGGTCCCGCTGTTTGTGGAAGACGGCGACAAGGTCGAAATCGACACCCGAACGCACGAGTACAAGAAGCGCGTGTAACCCATGGCCCGAGGGCCAGACACAGGGGCACTTCGGTGCCCCTTGTCGTTTCCCGGGCCGCCTGAGACGATAGGAGTGCCATGAAGCGTGTGCCCATCTCACCCGCGCGTGTCGTCTTCGACCCTGACGGCACCCCACGCTCTTCAGTCTATGGCGACGTCTACCACGCGCGGGCCGGCGCCTGGGGGCAGGCGCGATCGGTGTTTCTGCAGGGCAATGGCCTGCCCCAGCGTTGGCGTGGGCGCGACCGCTTTGTGATTTTGGAAACCGGTTTCGGTTTAGGCCTGAACTTTTTGGCCACCTGGCAGGCTTGGGCCGAGGACCCACAAGCACAAGGACAGTTGTGGTTCATCTCCATCGAGCGGCATCCGGTGCTGCTCGACGATGCACGGCGGGCCTTGTCCATCTATCAAGGCACCGCCCTGCAAGACAAGGCCCAAGCGCTGTTGGCCGTCTGGCCGGCCGCCTGGCCAGATGGATTTCGAGCGCGGTTCGCAAACGACCGAGTGGTGCTGCAGGTGCTGCACGCCGAGGTTGGCGCGGCCCTGCGCGACTGGCCGCTGCAGGCCGACGCGGTGTACCTGGACGGCTTTAGTCCACGGCTCAACCCCCAGATGTGGAGCCCGCCGGTCTTCAAAGCGCTGGCGCGGCGTGTGGCGCCGGGCTGCACGGCCGCCACCTGGAGCACGGCGCGGGCGGTGCGACAGGGGCTGGTGCAAGCAGGCTTTGCAGTGGAACGCCGCGCTGGGTTTGCTGGCAAACGCCATTGCCTGCAAGCGCAGTTGGTGCGCACGCCCCCTCGGGTGCGGGACGCCGCGCGCATCATCAAGGGCGCGAACAAGCAACCGGTGGTGATCATCGGGGCCGGCCTGGCCGGGGCCGCCTGTGCGCAGGCGCTCAGCGCGGCCGGCGTGGCTTGCCTGGTGTTGGATCGCGCCGCCGAGCCCGCTCAGGGGGCTTCGGGCAATCCGGCTGGCCTCTTCCACGGGGTTCTGCACCCTGAAGACGGTGCGCATGCCCGATTGCTGCGTGCGGCGGCCTGGATAGCCCAAAAGCACTATGCGCCGCTGGTCGAATCGGGCCGTATTCCTGGACAGGCACTTGGGCTGGTGCGCACCGAGCCGGGTGGGCAGGCCGCCAGCATGCAAGCCCTTGCGCATGCACTAGGGCTTCCCGCTGAGTTTGTGCAGGTGCTCACACCGCAACAGTGGAGCTCACTGCTGGGCCTGCCGCAGCCACTGGCCCACCCCGCCTGGTTCTACCCCGGCGGCGGCTGGATCGACCCGGGCGCCTGGGTTCGAGAGGCGCTGACGCAGCCGGGCGTCCGGTTTCAGGGCAGCACGCATGTCGCCCGCCTCAAACGGCACGCCGAAGAATGGGCCGTGGTGGACGAGCACGGACAGATCTTGGTGGCGGCGCAGAAGGTTGTCCTGTGCGCCGCCTCAGATGTGTGCGCGCTGCTGCCCCGCTCCGTTACCGATGAATGGTCCGCCCATCGCCAACGGGGGCAGGTCACGCGCTTGAAGCCCGAGGCCCTGCCCCACCCCGGTCCGCGGGCTCCGGTGACGGGCCGGGGCTATGCCCTCACCCTGCCCGGCGGCGACCTCTTGTGCGGAGCCACATCCACGCGCGATGACGACAATGCCTGCATCCGAAACGCAGACCACGAACAGAACCTCCAGCGCCTGCAAGCGCTCTTGGGCTGGTCGCTCCAGGCACCGCCCACCTCCCCGATGGTGGGGGGCCGGGTGGGCTGGCGTTTTCACACCGCAGACCGTTTGCCCATCGTCGGCCCAGTGGCCGCCCTGGAGGGCGCCCAAACGCACGGGATCAGCACTCGCCTGTGCGATCAGGCTCACGAGCCGGGGCTGTATGTCGCCACCGCGCTGGGTTCAAGGGGCATCACCTGGGCGCCGCTGGTGGGCGAGGTGATCGCCGCCTGGATCACCGGCCAGCCCCCACCCCTGCCCACAGCCTTGTTAGACGCCTTGGACCCGCGCCGCTTTCGCGTCAAACGTGCGCGAATCAAACTCGGCGTTTGAGCACCCTCTTCGCCCCTCAACAGGCCCCGCTGAACCGCCGAGGGCTTGCCCGAGCTCAGAACTCCACGGTGCGAACACCCTGCGTCGTCCCGAGCAGGCAAACCGAGGCGCGGTGGCGCGCGAAGATGCCCACGGTCACCACCCCGGGCCATTGGTTGACTTCCAACTCAAGCGCCAGGGGATCGGTGATTGCCAATCCCCGCACGTCCATGATGGGGTACCCGTTATCGGTGAGCACACCTGCACGCGCTTGAGCCTGCCCGCCCAGAGCCGCAAACCGGCGTACCACCTGGGGCACAGCCATCGGGATGACCTCCACCGGCAGCGGAAACTGTCCCAGCGTCTGCACCCACTTGCTCTCGTCGGCGATGCACACGAAACGCTCAGCCAAATCGGCTACGATCTTTTCGCGTGTCAGGGCGGCACCGCCGCCCTTGATCATGTGGCCGCGGTGGTCGATCTCATCGGCGCCGTCGATGTAGACAGACAAGCGCTGCACCTCAGTGGGTTCAACCACAGGAATGCCGCAGGCCTGCAGGCGCTGGGTGCTGCGCACAGAGCTGGACACGGCGCCCGCGACCCTATGCTTCATCGAAGCCAGTGCATCGATGAACTGGTCCACGGTGGAGCCGGTGCCCACACCCACGACCTGACCGGGTCTCACGTAGCGCACGGCGGCTTGCCCCACAAGGGCCTTGAGTTCGTCTTGAGTCATGGGCTGGGCAACGGGGCGACAATTCAATATTATGGCCATCGTCCCCTACGCCCTCACCCGCCCCTTCCTGTTCGGCCTAGACCCCGAGGCTGCCCATGACTTGACCCTCGCGGCCATCGCCCGCCTTCAGCACACGCCGCTGCAGTGCAGTTGGGCTCAGGAACGGGTGAGCAATCCCGTTACCGTGGCGGGCTTGCGGTTTCCCAACCGGGTGGGCCTAGCCGCAGGGCTGGACAAGAACGGCCGCTGCATCGATGGGCTGGGAGCGATGGGCTTTGGCTTCATCGAGGTGGGAACGGTCACGCCCCTGGCCCAGCCCGGAAACCCCAAACCCCGCGTCTTTCGAATCCTCGAGCGGCAAGCGATGATTAACCGCTTGGGATTCAACAACGATGGGCTTGAAAGTTTCATCGCCCATGTGCAGCGCGCCCACAGTTTTCGGCAAGCCGGTGGCATTGTGGGGCTCAATATCGGCAAGAACGCCAGCACCCCAATCGAGCGTGCGGTGGACGATTACCTCATCGGCCTGGAAGGCGTCTACCCCCACGCGGACTACATCACCGTCAACATCAGCAGCCCCAACACTCAGAACCTGCGCAGCCTGCAAAGCGACCAAGCGCTGGACAGCCTCCTGGGCGCGTTGGTCGCGCGGCGCGAGACGCTGAGCCAGCAGTGCCGGCGCCAGGTGCCCCTGTTCGTGAAGATCGCACCCGATCTGGATGAGGCCCAAGTCACGGAAATAGCAGCCACGCTCAAGCGCCATGGGCTTGACGGCGTGATTGCCACCAACACCACGCTTGCACGTGAGTCCGTGCAAGGCCTTGAGCATGCGCACGAGAACGGGGGCCTGTCGGGCTCTCCGGTGCTGCAGGCCAGCAACCGCGTGATCGCCCAACTGCGGGCCGCACTGGGGCCGGTGTTTCCCATCATTGGGGTGGGCGGCGTGCTGAGCGGCGCCGATGCGCGCTCCAAGATCGAAGCCGGTGCAGATCTGGTGCAGATCTACACCGGCCTTATCTACAAAGGGCCCGAGTTGGTCACCGAAGCCGCGCGGGCTCTAGCAGCGCGCTGAACCAGCTCAGTCGGCGCGGACCACGCCTTCGCGCCGGGGGTCGGCACCGCCGAACCAGCCACTGGGCCTGCGCTCAATGGCTTGGATGCCGCTGGTGAGGTCGCGCTCCTCGATGCGGTGGCCGCGCCCCTGCAGTTGCTGCACAAACTCGGGTGCAAAACGGCCTTTTTCCAACCAGATAGGCCCCACCACCTGCACGAAATTGGGCAGGTTGATCGCTTCTTGTACCGACAGGCCCCACTGTTGGGTAGCCACCAGCACCTTGGCGGTGAAGTGAATGATCATGCCGCCCCCGGGAGAGCCCACCGACAGCAGCAGGCGCCCGTCGCGCCGGTCGAACACCAAGGTCGGCGACATCGAGCTGCGCGGCCGCTTGTTCGGCTGAACCCGATTGGCGATGGGCACGCCAGCAGCGTCCCGCGGGGCGAGCGAAAAATCTGTCATCTGGTTGTTCAGCAGGAAGCCGCCGGGCAGTCCACTGCCGCCATCGACCAGGATGCGCGCGCCGAACTGGGCCTCGATGGTGGTGGTGAGTGAAACCGCGTGCCCGCGCTCATCCACCACGCTGATGTGGCTGGTGCCGTTTTCGATCTGGCCCGGCATGGCCGCAAGCGGTGATCGGCTGACACCCGGCGGCCGTCCGGGCTCCACTCGAGCGGCAGCACGCGGGCCGATCAGCGAAGCCCGCTGGCGCAGGTAGTCGCGCTGCAGCAAGCTGTCCCAGCGACCTCCCGGGGTTTCCACAAAAGCGGGGTCGGCCATATACAGCGCCCGGTCTGCATAGGCCAGGCGCGCAGCCTCGTTATAGCGGTGCAGCCACTCAGGCCTGAGGCTTAGCGCTGCATCACCAAGGACATCAGGCCTCCCGCCCACGGCCCCCAAGGCAAACTCGGCCAGCGGCTGGTTGGCATCCAACCACTCGAGCATGCCCAAAATCTGCATCATCGTTAGATGGCCCGATGAAGGTGGCGGAAAGCCGCACACCAGCAGATGATCCAGCCAAGGCGTGCAGATCGGATCACGCTCTAGCGCGCGGTAGCCCTTCAGATCGGCCTCATTCAAGCTGCCGGGAACCGGGTGCGACTGAACCGCCTGCGCCAGGCTGCGCGCCACCGGGCCCTCGTGCAGGGCCGCTGAACCTTGCGCGGCCATCTGGCGCAGCACCCGCGCCAGGGCCGGGTTGCGCAGCCGGTGGCCAACCGGCCACGGCGACCCATCTGCCTGGTAGTAGAAGCGGCGAGCCCCGGTGTCGTGGGGCAACAGCTTGTCCACCTGCAGCAGCCGGTGCAGCCTGGGGCCCATCGGAAACCCTTCTTCGGCCAGTCGTATGGCCGGCTCAAACAGACGGGCCCAGGGCAGGCGGCCGTGCTGGACATGGGCCAGCTCCAACATGCGCACCACCCCGGGTGTGGCCACCGCGCGACCACCAAACACCGCCTGCTGCAAAGGCAGTGGCTTGCCCTGCGCGTCCTGGAACAGGTCTTCGCTCGCGCCGGCCGGCGCGGTTTCGCGCCCGTCATAGGCCTGCACCCGCTGCCCGTTCCAGTTCAGCATCAGGGCCCCACCGCCGATGCCGCTGCTTTGGGGCTCCACCAGGGTCAGCACCATCTGCACCGTAATGGCCGCGTCCACGGCAGATCCGCCGGCACGCAGAATCAACAGGCCTGCTTCGGTGGCCAGCGGGTTGGCCGCCGCCACCATGTGGCGCTGGCCCGCCCAACCCGCGCGCGGCGTCCAGCCCGAAGCCGCCTCCGGCTCCACCGCGTCCGCGTTCAAACGCAGCTCAACGGCCGCAGCCTTGGGTGCTGCCGTGCCGGGCTTCGAGCGCTCCTGTGGGCCAGGGGCGCCACAAGCCGAAAGTGCAACGGCCAGGAAGACCCAGGATGCCGGTAGTGCCCGTAGGGGTGTTGGCCTCAAGGTGGGGACTCCTCGGCTCGCGTGCGCGCTAAAAGACCAGCGTCACACCCGTCTGGCCCTGCAAGGTTTGGGCGCTGACCCCGGGGGCCATTTCCACCACCTTAAGGCCCAGATCGGTCACGTCCATCACCGCCAAGTCAGTAATGATGCGGTCCACCACGCCCACACCGGTCAGCGGTAGCTTGCATTGGGGCAGGATCTTCAGGTCAGTGCTGCCGTCCTTCTGCTTGGCCACATGCTCCATCAGCACCAGCACGCGGCCCACGCCGGCCACC
>SXGQ01399247.1_pt1 | contig 12458 bp, 5 predicted proteins | sample 3178371 | NCBI WGS metagenome assembly SXGQ01 (sample SAMN11356859, study PRJNA531348) | freshwater metagenome | isolation source: freshwater sample F1-20 | place: China: Fuxian Lake, Yuxi | collected 2017-12-25
GCAAAATCGTAGAGCCTTCATCAAAACCACAGCGGCTTTATCCACAGGGTATTTCATCGCGGAATCCGCAAATGCTGTTGCCGGGCCAAATGATAAAATACGGGTCGCTTGCATCGGCGTGCGTGGCCAGGGTGGATCACTGCTCGCTAATTTCGCGGCACAGCCCGATGTTGAAGTCACCCACATCGTTGATCTCGATGAATCCGTGCGACTTCGAAAAGCCGCGGAGATCAAGGATAAAACCAAAAAAGAACCCAAGCTTGTCATCAACTACCAAGACATCCTCAACGATAAATCAATCGATGCCTTCGTGATAGGCACCCCAGACCACTGGCACGCCCTGCCCTGCATCCACGGTTGCATCGCGGGAAAAGATGTGTATGTCGAAAAACCCGATGGGCATAACATCCTTGAAGGCAAGACCATGGTTGCTGCAGCCCGCAAGCACAATCGCATAGTGCAAATGGGAACCCAGGCCCGCAGCGCCGCATTCCTCAAGGAAGCGGTTGAATACATCAAGGCTGGAAACATCGGCAAACCCATCTTTGCAAGATCCTGGGAAACCGACCGACAAGGCGCCATTCCTGCTGTTCCCGATAGTGACCCACCAAAAGGGGTGGACTATGACCTTTGGTTGGGTGCTGCCCCCAAACGCCCCTTCAACCAACGCAGGTTCCATGGTTCATGGCGCTGGTTCTTTGATTATGGTTGTGGCGACCTGGGCAATGATGGCGTGCACCGCCTGGATTACGGAAGATGGGCATTGGGTGCAACAGGATATCCTCTTTCCATAAGCACCGCGGGTGGAAAATTCTTCTTCAATGATGTGCAGGAATGGCCCGACACCATGCAGGTCACCTATGAATATCCCGGGCAAATTCTGGTTTATGAAATGCGCATCTGGTCAAAACCACGCCTCCATGACATCACTGAAGGTGCCGTTGTCCATGGTGACGGAGGCTGGGTGCTTATTTCCAACAGCAATTGGAAAGCATTTGACAAAGACAACAAGCTTGTCAAGCAAGGTACCAGTCCATCACCTTTGCCTTTGCACATCCGCAACTTCCTTGATTGTGTAAAATCACGAAAACGGGAGGAGCTTAATCAGGAAATCGAACAAGGCCACCAAAGCAGCGTGCTGTGCCATGCCGGGAATATCGCATGGCGCACTGGTAAGAAATTGAAGTTTGATCCAAAGACCGAGACTTTTGACGATGCTGAGGCAAACAAATTCGTTGGCAGGGAAGCCCGCAAGGGATTCGAACTACCCAAGATTTGATTTACTTGACCGGTTTGATCAAAGCCGAGGCTGGTTTCATGATTCGCATGGAATCAGTCTCTCCGATAAGGAAAACATCTCCCTGCTTGCTTTCAGCAAGACGGGCATAATATTTTTTGGAACCGCCCTCCTGCCGACCCACCAGCAGGGTTCTCCTGCCCATTGGAGTTCCAACCTCAATGGTGGTTTCAACCGGATCAAGACCGAACAAATTCAAAGAAGCGCCCTTATCAACCACATAGCGTTCCAATTTCAACCCTGCAATCGCGGCAAGCATATCATTTAAAAGTGCCTCATTGACCTTGTCCTCTGGCTTGGAAATGGATGCCCAAACATTGTTGCGTTTGGCAAGCTCAAAATTATTGGTGGCGGAAACCACCTTGATGGCATCAATTTGAACAGCATCAAGTGGTGTGGTCCACACGGTGCGGGTTCGAAATTCACCTTGAAGCCAGTTTGTCTGTTTCACATCAAGAAGAAAAACCAGGTCTTTACCAGCAATCTGGGCATGGCAGCGGGTGCCGGACTCATCGCGCTTTCCAAGATTAATCTCAAGGACCACCTTGCCTGCGTTTTTAATTTGCCAGCGTGTCTCCGGTTTATCCAGGCCGAATCGCGCAAGGTCCTCAGGAGTGGGTTTTTCAATGACCAACTCATCAGCTCGCAACCTTGCGAGCCCATCAACCGCGTCGTCAAGTTGCTGTTGGTCTGCCTCGGATACAACAGGCTCTGTCAATTTCCAGTTACCATCAACACGGGCAAAAGTCGCCTTGCGAGGGCCTCTTTCAAGCACAAGTTGATCGGCATCGGGAAACCGGGCGATATTTCGATCCCTGAAAAACAATGGGGAAGCAATCAGCTTCTTAACGATCATTTCTGATAACACCCCCACTGCCTTGCCATCTTCAGACTTGGCAAAGCGGGAACCTTTTTTTCCCTCAACTTCTTTGCCAATGAGAATTTTCCTGGTTTGATCCCTGCTTTTGAAACCAACAACAGCGAATGGGACATCAAGTCCGAAAGACTTTAAGTCGTTGGCGGGAAACGCGGATATTGACTCGGCCTTAAGATCGGATGCGATCGCAATGATATCATTCAATGTGCGATCATCTGCGGTCTCAGCCTTTGGCTTGGTGATTGACCAGGCTTCATTTTTTCTGGTGATTTCAAGTTCCCCGGGTATACCGGTTCGAGATATGGAATCCACCTCGTCGGGTTTCAACTTTAAGATCTCCCGCGGCACATAAGAAAGAAAAGTCCTTTCCAAAATCGCGACAGTTGCGGACGGCAGTATGAAAACCGGGGGCTCACCGGAAAATCTGGCATACCTGGACTTGGTTTCCCCCTTGGGCTCGGCGCCCAGTTCCAGCGTCTTCGTTTCTTCCTTGCCTTCTTCAGTGGTTAATTTCATCTGGATTTTGCTTGTTGCTTTTTCCAAGCCGAAAGACGCGGCATCCACCTTGGGGCCATAAGCTGAAAAGCCTGTCGCTCGAAGGTTGAACCAAAGTGCCTGCAATGAGGAAATCGAATCCTGTTCAGCGACAAAGGAACCAGCCTTGGGTTCATTGATTTTCCAGCAATCCCCTTCCCGGTCGATAGTCATGCTATTCATCCCCGACTCTATCTTGAAACTCTTTATCTTGGTGGGATCCTGTTTCATAACCAGGGGATCTAGCAGGTCAAGGGCATCGACATTCACCGCTTTTACAAAAACGGGATTCACAATCGCAATCGAGGACTTATCCTTCAGCCTCGCGTATCTGGTGCCTTTTTCCTCGGAAACAATCTTCCCGAGCAAGAGTGTCTTTTCCTTCTTATCCTTGTCCGTAACGGTCAATTGCACAACGGGCTTGTCCAAACCAAACTTCGCATCATCCTTGGAATCCAGGGAGACAAAGCTTTCCGCTTTGGGAGAAGAAATCTCCTTCGTGAGATCCTCCAATTTTTCAGCGAATGGGTTCGCATTGAACGGATTTGTGATTTTCCATGCTGATTCAACTTTTTCAAGTTTGAATTCGCCCGAGGGGCGAACAATTTTGACCGTGTTGATTTCGTTCGGAAGAAGTTTCCAAAAATCCTGGGGAAGGTATGCCAGAGCATCTTTTTCCAGCCCTGACACCAACTCATTATTGATCACAAACACAGGGCCTCCGGACCCAAGCCTGGCGAAATAACCAGGTTTTCCAGCCACAGCCTTTCCCACCAGCATTTTTTTTAATTCTTTCTTCGCATCCAAAGTCCCAGCTTCCAATGTAACCAATGGGCTATCCAAGCCGTATTTGTTCTTGAGGTCATCCAGGGTTGGGTTTTCTTCAAGAAATTCAGAGACCTCGAAAGTGGAAAGGGATGTGGCTAGTTGGGAAACCTTGGGATCATCAATCTCGACCCCCTTGGGATTGAGAAGAGTCCATTTTCCCTCCGGTTCCTTGGAAAAAGAAATATCCGAGGATTTTGTCTTTATGTTGATGGTATTGATATCCGTGGCTGCAAGGTCAAGAATCCTTTTGCCTCGATATGCCATGGCAGGCCGCCCAGCGAGTGTGGCGATTGCCTCATCCACAAAGTTCACCCTGGGAAAGCCATCCACCGCGATATAAAGCTTTTTGGCCTTGGCATCTTTTTTGCCCAGCAAATAAGTGATTGAGCGGGTTTTCTTTTCAGCGGGCTTATCCTTCACCAAAGACCTGGCTTCCTCCTCCAAGGTAAGGGTGATTTTACTTTCGGGCTTTTCCAACCCAAAATCCGCAAGCTTTGGGTTGTCAAAAATATCCGGTCCTTTGGCCTCAAGTGCTGAAAGCTTGGTGAGAAGTTCATTTACTTTTTCAGGATCGGCATCAGCCTGCACAGGTGACTCAATTTTCCACCTTCCATCTTTTTTGACAAGTGAAAGCGATGAATTCGCCTGGGTGATCTCACATTTCAACGCATCCCCGGAATTGATCCTCGCAAGCATGGGGTCGCGAATTTGATCAACGGGAACAAAAATATTTTTCAGTCCATCGCCATTGATTTCGAAGAGCTGATCATTGTCTAGGATTTTGGCAAAGCGCATTTCATTTATGATTGTTTCCTCCTGCGGTGGCATACCCGGAGGCATACCGGGTGGAGTCGGCCTGATTTTTTTGGTCGTCTTGGTGGAAGACACATTCCCAATTAATAGGGTGATGGTGGTGCCATCATTTCGGGTAACCAGGAGAGTGCGTTCGGGCTTGGCCAAACCCGCCTTAACAAGATCCTCCTTGACAAATTTTTCCGCCCATAATTCCGGGATCGCCCCTAGGAAAGCCTCTCGAGCCTTTGGATCAAGGTTATCCCTGCCCACGGGATCAGCCAGTTGCCAATCATCAGCTTTATTCACGAGGTTAAAGGATGACTTCTTCCCTTCAATTTCAAAATTGACCGTGACAGACTTGGCAAGCAATTTTTCATTTTTCTGAGAGGATGAAAGGGAACCTTCCTTTGCGGTTGAAGCAAGTCTCTCACCTTGGAACAACCGCCTTTGTTGGAAGAAATCAACCGGGTGATCAAGTGCAGTAACCAATCCCGGTCCCATTCTCAGTACTATATTTTTATCTTTGACACGAACAAAAGTCGGCAGTGAAAACCGATTTTCCATGTTGGCCACGGTTTCGGTTTCAAACTCAAGGGTGATGTTCTCTGGACTTTGAGAGCCGGGTTTTTGCCAGGTCAACTTCACCACAAGTTCGGGACTAGCGAGGACCTTGTCTTTGACTGGTGCAAACCGGGAACGAAGTCCTAGAAGTATATCGATGGTCTTGTTGACTTCCTGGGCGCGGGTGGGCCATTTCCCAGGCAGGCTCCACGACTCTTTTTCCGAGGCGCGTTCCAACTTTAAAACCTGGCTGCCTTTGATAATCTCGATTTTGCGCAAGTCAGCAGCCTGGATGTTTTCAAGGGGCGCCGGCCCGGTTTTATCGGTGAATTGCTCTTTCAATCCCCTTTGATCAATCCAAAACAAGGCAAGGGCAGCCACAAAGAATCCCATCACAAGAGTTGTTTTCCAATTCATTCCAATTCACTCCAAACCAATTCGACAATCGGGATCATTTCCAGGGGATACGATCAACGCATTCTTCTCAAGATCAGGACAACGAATCCAAGGTATGCGAAAACGCCGGGCAAGCCGAGTTGACAACCCCAGAGCCACAAGTCCTGCGACTCGGTGGTAAGTTCAACCCTTGGGAATTTCCAGGGAGTGGCCGGCCTGGGCAGAAAATCATCCCGCCCCAATAACCAGTTGCAAACATCCAGGGCAAGCCTTTCCTTCACAGGAGAAAGATCAGGCCCCACGAGAAACCAACTTTCACCAACCACCGCGACGCGAACTGAAGGGGGATGTTTTTCCTCCTTGCCAAACCATTCATCGGGTAGGGGAACTTCCGCAGCGGCTCCCACCGGGAAAGGGCCCCTTCTTCGGGCATCAAGCGTGCCCTTGTTCGGGTCTTTGTCATCCGGATTGTAAGCGGGGGCCTTGCGTTCGCCAGAGTTGGGCTGCATCTCCGGGAAAGGCTGGCCCTCATTCCATGAATCCTGCGAGGTCTGGAATAAATCAGGGTTGTAAAGAAGCTGCATGCCCTTGGGTGATTCAAAATAAACTGGCCTTGGATGCCTTAGGCGTAGCTCCAGAGGTTTGTCTGGCGATTGACTGCGCGCCGCAAGGCGCAACGATTCACGTATGGGATGAGACTTGTCTGGATAATTTGGTTTTAATGCTGGTGGCCTGCCGGCTCCCTCGTTCCAATTCAACAGCAAAGGGGGGACCTTCACGGAGGTGCCACCAGTGAGAAGTCCGGCCATCTGTTCGCCAAAGCCTTCAACCTCCTCATCAAAAAGCACGGTTTGTTTGCCAAACTTGAACCCAAGTTTTCCCAGCATTTCCTCGAATCCATCATTTGCGATAAAGCCCGGAGGCACGGGCCCCTGGTCGGATGGTTCAGAGACAGGGCCTAGAAGGGCAAACACTGGTTTGCCTTTCTTGACAAAATTCTGCATCGCGTTGATCTGCGCTTTTTCAAGGCCATGCAACCAGAAAGGAAGATTACGATCATCGGTGATCACATCATGAAGGGTGGGCCTTGGAACAACCAAAAGGTCGCAATCAGCGAGCAGGATGTTCATCTTGGCTTCCAGGTCGGTCATTCGCTGCTGTTCAACCAGTGAATCCACATCCAGCAGATTGCGTTCCTTGACCACCTCATCCTTTTGTTTTTTGAACCTGTCCCTGGCTTCCTGGATGTTTCGAAGTTCGCTTTCAAAATACTCCACCTGGGCTTTGCGCGCATCTTCGGACAAACGCGCACCCCTAAGAAGCTCAGCATAAGCTTTTTCAAGCTCGGGCACGGGGGTATTTTTCCACTGGTTCACCATCTTGCCCAGGGATTCTGTTCCCTTGTCAAACCTCTCAAGATTCAAGTTCAAATTTCGAAGCCTTTGGTCAAGGCGATCAAGTTTGCTTTCATCAAAGGTGTAGGCAACCGATGAGGATGGCCTTTGTCGCAGCTTGCGAAGGATGAGATCCCTGACCTCAAAACCCTGGCTTTCAAGCGACTTTCGCAGACCAGCAAGGCCGAAAGAATCAGTGCCTTTCGAGGTTAGCCACTCGTCAACCACCGCGATGGCAACCCTGGGCTTGGGCGCATCAAGACTCAGAATTCTACGGACAAAAGGCTCCGCGGCGCCAAGGCCCTCGGAACCCTGGGGCAACAACACCAGATTCCCCCTGCCCTCGTTGGCAAGCTGGGAGGATGTCTTGTCAAGCCTATAGAACTCATTGAAGCTCATTCTTTGGAGAATTTCGACTGGTGTAGAGGATGCGAGGGGTGCTTTTTTCGCCCAGAAAAATATGCTGTTCTCAGGGGCGGATTCGATTGCCTTGCGCAAATCAGGCGCATCCTGTGTCAGTTGATTCAACTTTTGTTCGTAGCTTTCCTCCTCCACATCAAGAACCACAACCTTGAATCGTGGGCCGAACTCGCGCAATTGATCCACCAAGTCCTTGACTTTGCCCACCACCAGTCGCTCTGCCGCGTAATCATAACGATCGGGTTTTTCTGTGAAGTTCCCATAGGTTTTATGAAGCTGGCAGACAACGATGGTTGTTTCTTCCTTGAGATTTTCAAGTCGATCCTTCAAATCTTTGGGCAGTGTGAACAGGTGCGCCCGGGTAAAATCAAAGAGTTGGTAATTGTGAAAACTTGAAATATTAAGACCGATGACGAGCGATATTGCCAGGGCAATTTGGGCGGTCGCCCCAATTCCCATCGCGCTTTTTCTACCAGCAGCAAAACTTAAGCCGATAAAAACCTCAATTCCAATCGCAGCAATGCCCAGCAAAAATGCCACGAGGGCGAGGAATGGCACGATGGAAAATCCAGCGCCACGCAACTGGCTGAGGACAATCTTGGCAGAGGAGCCAATATCAGCGGGGTTGGCAAGAATAAGGATGGCAAAACCTAGGAGGAATCCAGTCAAGCCAACCAGTCTGACCAGGGCATGAAACCTGGTGAATAAACCCGTTTTCTTTTCTACTTGTGTTTTCATGGTTGATTTTCCTAGCGCCAGCGCCTGCTTTCAAGGCTTCGAACAGTCAGGAACAGGCAGAAAAAAGCAGTGCTTACATAGAGAATGATGGGCCTGGTATCGAAAATACCGCGAGTAAATGACCGCTCAAAGTGAAGAGGCACACTGAAAAAATAAAGTGTGCGATAGAAAAGGCCGCCATCTTGTTCCGGCCTCCAAAAACCAGCCACTAGAAAAAGAAGACTCAATCCCATGGCTATCAGGGCGGAAACCATCTGGTCCTTGACCAGACTGCTAACGAGGATTCCAATTGAAAGAAACATGGCACCCGCAAGAAACATCCCCAGATAAGTGGAAAGCACCGGGAAAGGATCAATTTCAGATTGAAAATCAATGATATGAACCCCATCCGACTGAAAATGCCTCATGCCTCCAAGAACACCAACCACGATGCCTGCCAAAATCATGACCAAGCCCGAAAGCCGGGTGGTTGGTTCAAGATTAACAGGGAATTGAAGCACCAGACCCAAGGCAAAAACAATCAAACCAATTAAAAAAACTATCGATGAGATGCTGGAGGGCGCATGAAATTCAAAACCATGCCAGCCAAGAAGCGCGGGGAGATAAGCCAGTGTGGGCAGCCATAGAACAACATAAAAAGCAAGGCAACCAAGGTATTTGCAAAGTACAACCTGCCAATCCATGAGGGGAGCGGTCATCAACATTTCCAGCGTGCCGGTGCTGCGTTCCTCCGCGAAAAGCCTCATGGTAAGTATTGGCGGAATGAACAGGAAAACCAGCCAGAATCTTTCATCAGCAAACATTGCCTGCATGGGAAATTCGGTTCCCTTTGGGCCCGCAGTGGTTAAGAGATCAAAAGTCCGGTTGAAAAGATATCCCGTAACTGCAAGAAATACAACAAACAAGACATAAGCGATGGGGGAAAGAAAATAGGCACTGAATTCCCTCCGCAACAAGGTCCGGGCGTTGTACAACCCATGGACCAGGTAGCTTGCGACAAAGACTAGAACTCCACCAAGAGCCAGGGCAACGACCTTGGCAAGGACGCTGGGCGTGGCTGATTGAACCATTGCTATTTCCTGCATGATAAAGTCTCCAACAAGGAAATCATCCACCTGCCAGGGTGGATTCCTCCTTTTCCACAAGATTGATGAACATCTCCTCCAAGGTTTGGTTCTTGGAGCGTAAATCCTCAAGAGGGCCCGCAAGTGCAACCTTGCCCCGGTTGATTATTATGGCCTGATCGCAGGTCATCTCAACCTCGGAAAGAATATGGGTTGAAAGAAGGATGGTGTGCCTGCATCCAAGTTCCCGGATTAGCTTGCGAGTCTCACGAATCTGGGTTGGGTCGAGGCCGGCGGTGGGTTCATCCAGGATCAAAACCGCGGGATCAGCAAGCAGGGAATCCGCCAACCCCACACGCTGCCTGTAACCCTTGGAAAGTGTGCCGATTATCTGGCTTCTGACTTCACCAAGCCAGCAACGATTAAGGCACTCATCAACCCTTCTGGCACGAAGGTTACCATGGATGCCCTTGATCCCGGCCCTGAAGGTCAGATATTCAACAACACGCATCTCAGAATAGAGGGGGCAGCTTTCCGGCATATACCCAATGCGCTTTCGAACCGCGACAGGATCCCAGAAAACATCGATCCCATCAATGGTGACCTGCCCGGAGGTCGCAGTCAGGAATCCTGCGAGGATTCGCATGGTCGTGGATTTACCCGCGCCATTGGGGCCAAGAAACCCGACGACCTGCCCCTTGAGAACATCAAAGGAAACACCGCCCACAGCGAGAAAATCACCATAATACTTCACAAGATTTTTAACATGTATCATTTGGCATCACCTTCACATCCACAAAAGGCCGGCTACCGAAAAGCCATTCTCAATTAAAAATAATCGATCCTGTTTCACACATCAAGGACCCACACGATGGCAGCAATTTGCCACGAATAAAAACTCTCACTCCGCAACCACCATTTTTCTTTTTGCTTTGGGATCATTCATTCCCTTTTTTCGGGCAATCAACTGACTTTGCAGTTCAGAAAGCTCAAGTGTCAATTTTTCCGATTCCTCCGGTGGCAAATCACCCTGCCCAAATCGAACTGAATAAAGTACACGGGCAATCTTCTCGGGAACCATTGCCAATCGATTCTCAATTTGAAACTGCATCAATTCGAAATGGACCCTGGAGGCAAACTCCATGGGTGTTTCGCCTGGTAAAGGGTTGAGACGCAGATGTGCCATTGCCATGATTTTCAATTTATCGAATTGAATTCGCGCGGGATTCTGGCCGACATACTTCAAAGCCCCGATTCCGGCTATCAGCCTGGGAAGACCCAGCACCAATCCAACCCCGGCTAAAAGACTGAATCCCACTCCAAGGAGAATCTTTGGAAGTGACGCGATCAATTTCTGAAGGTTGGCACTATTGATTTCAGGAAAAAGCTTGTACCAGAATTCAGCTTGCTGCTCCGCATTATAATCAACAATCATGTCGCGCCAGAAAGCCTTGGCACGATCGACAAACTCCGCGATCATCCGAAGAAGGGAGAATTTTTGATTCTCAAGAAGTTCGCTGTCAGGGGTTGGATCGAGGGTCAGCCAGTCAAAAATCGGCCTGCCTGAAACAAGGTCCTGCTTGAATGCCCCATCCGCGGTCATCTGGGGCACCAGAACTTCCACCCAGCTATGAGCCTGGTTATTACGCACCACATAGGAACCATCCTCGTTGTAATTACAACCTCGGAAGCCCTTGATCACCCGCGAGGGAATACCCAGCGACCGGAGCATCAACACCAGTCCGGAGGCATATCGCTCACAATGGCCTTTTTTCACATTCAAAAGAAAATCAACGACGGGATCAATGTTAAGGTCATCCCGTTTCAGCTCAAGGGTGTAGGTGAAATCACCACTTTGGGAAAGATAATTTGAAAGGGCGCGGGCAACCACCTCGCGATAGGTGCTTTCAATCGATGGCCTGGCCTGTTCACGCACTGCCCCCCTGGGCAGGACAACCTTTTGCAATCCATATCGTGGGGTATCCTTGATTGATTCAAGAATACCCAGGGTCCACTCCTCAAGTGCACCTATTCTGGGTGTGATCAGATCACCGAGGAATTCATTGTCGAGGGTGGCCAAGCTTCTTTCACCTTGGTTTTTAACGGGAACCACCTGGGTGTAGCCCATGGGTTGCCTGATTTTTGAAACAGCCATCGAATATTGGACTGTGCTTCCCTGCTCGTAAAAAAAAGCCATGTCCTGAAATGGTGCATCAAGAACCACGGGCAACCTTGTCTCCGGGTCACTCTTGTTGAAGCGTATGGGATCGGCAAGGAACAATCCACCGACTTTGCGTGGAACTAGCTGATAACGGAATATCAATTGCTCAGGGCCAAAAAAAGGCAGTTTGGTCTGCGCCACTTTTGGTGGGGGTTTCCTGGTTATCCTCCTGTTCCAAACTCCATTTTCATAATGTTCCAGCACGGCGCCCCGCCATCGCTGGTCCAAGGCCAGGCCAGGATACGGTTTTTCATCCACATCAGTCACGGATACAGTCATAGCGATATCGTCATTAAGCTCAACTTCACCAGTTTTGTTCAAATTCATCTGCTCTGCAAAGCCGGTCAAACTGCCACCACCAGTCCCCCTGGCCTGCCCAAACCTGAGTAATGGATTCCAGGAGGCGGAATCGGTCCTTGGAGTGATCAAAAAAAGCCCAACACTTAAAACCGCAAGCAATAAAGTCCAACCCATGCTGGGAAAAAGCCCCATGCTTCTTAGCGAAGGTCGTGACTCCGTGGGATTGGTTGATAGTTCCACCTCACCCCTGGTGGCCTGGTATCGTTTTAATATCCAAACCAGGGAGAACAAATACGTTGAGAAAAGAAACGCAAAAAAAGTGCCGGTAGTCAACACGCAAGCCAGGCTGACGTGCAACATGCCCATGCCTTGAAGAATCCAAAAATCTCTTCTTCCCTTGGGCCCGAATAATCTTAGCATCACCAAAAAAGCCAGGATCGGCCCAACAAATGGAACCAAGGCTGTGGGCATCGGAAGAGCTTGCGCAACCCCGGACTCCCTGGTCACCTTTGAAAACACCCAAACGCACCCGAAAACAGAGATAATTATCCCAAGCGCATTTGAAACCGATGTTGAAAAAACACGACGCCCCTTGCTCACATAGGAGATCCAAAGAAAAGCATAGAACAAAGGCAAAAACATGATCAGGCCTGGAACGAATGCCATTTCGGATTCGAGGAGGCATGTGGTGGAAAGTGCCAGGGCAAGGTGACCGAGGAAATGCAACTGGGGATCCAGCTCAGAATAGGATTTTTCTTCCAAGCCGCTGATATCAATCATAAAGTCTCCCCCGCCAGCGAGGGTGGCTCATAAAATCCTTTTTCGTTGGCTGTTTTGGCATCAAGGAAAGACACCAACCTACCATTCAGGGGCTCAAAAATCGAGGTGTTATCACTCCGCCTCAAGGCTAGGACCGATGGGGGAATTGTCAACTTTTCAATTTCTGGAGCGACCTTTGTGCATGAATTTTTATATTCCGTGTCATTTGTGCATGCCACTGCGCAAGCGAGATTCCGAAGAACTTCAACACCGA
>SXGQ01523726.1_pt1 | contig 12458 bp, 11 predicted proteins | sample 3178371 | NCBI WGS metagenome assembly SXGQ01 (sample SAMN11356859, study PRJNA531348) | freshwater metagenome | isolation source: freshwater sample F1-20 | place: China: Fuxian Lake, Yuxi | collected 2017-12-25
CCGCAATGCGGCGTGCTTTTCGAGGTAGGGGCGCGACTGCGTCGCGTCCTCCGCCGCAGGAGGGCGCGGTAAACCACGCCCCTACCCAAGACAGGATAGCCCTGCGTGGTGGAAATTCCCCGTGCATGGTCAAACGGACGCGACGCAGTCGCGCCCCTACCCAAGGCAACTAGGTCAGCACGCAGTGCTGACCCCACCCGTTTACTGAGAATGCAAAGGGGACCGGAGACCCGGAAGTCAGCAGCGGCCGCAACACAACCCATGCCCCCCGTGTCACCGTGTCCACTCTGACTGGTTTGCACTTTTGCACAGGCCTATGGCCGATTTGCACGTTTGCACTGCATCGACTTCCCCCATCTCCTCTTCAAGGCGTTTCAGCCAGGGCAGCACGCGGTGCTGCCCCTACCATCCCCACGACTTCACTTCACCGCATCGCTCGTCCGCACGCCATTCACCAAGCGGGATAGGCCCAGCGGGTTGGCGTTCTGGAGTTCGACCGGCAAAGCGGCATCGGGATGGTTCTGATAGCAGACGAGGCGGGTGAAGCGGTAGATCGCGTTCGAACCGACCGAGGTGCTGCGACCATCCGAGAGCGAGGGGTACGGGCCGCCATGCACGATGGCATGCGAGACTTCCACGCCGGTCGGGAAGCCGTTGATGACCACGCGACCTGCGAGGGCTTCGAGCTGCGCGCGGAGGGCGACATGGGCGACGACTTCTTCGTCGGTACCATGCAAGGTGGCGGTGAGGTTTCCTTCCAGCGAATCGAGGACTTTGCTGAGCTGAGCGAGGTCGTCGCACCAGACGATGAGCGAGCTCGGACCGAAGAGTTCGGCCTGTAGCTTGCGATCGGAGAGGAAGGTCTTGGCACCGACGGCGAGCAGGGTCGGCAGCGCACGGCCAGGCTTACCACTCCCCTTCCCATGCGAGAATGCCTGGATGCCACCACGGGTCTCGCGCGCGGCGAGTCCGGTCACATAGGCCTTCTGAATCGCCGGCGTGAGCATGACGCCTTCGGGGGCGTTGCGGAAATGCGCAGCGAGCTGACCGACGAAGGCTTCGGCTGACGGGGTCTTGACCATCAGGAGCAAGCCCGGTTGCGTGCAGAACTGGCCGACGCCCAAAGTGCACGAACCCGCGAGGCCAGTGGCGATGGCTTCACCACGCGCCGCGAGGGCGCCTTCGAGCAGGACCACTGGATTGAGGCTGCTCATCTCGGCGTAGACCGGGATGGGGACCTCGCGCTCGGCGGCGATATCCATGAGGGCGCGACCGCCCGTGCGGGAACCAGTGAAACCGATGGCGCGCAAGGCCGGGTGCTTGGCCAAGAGCTGGCCGACGTCCTTACCGTCGCCCATGAGCATCGAGAAGGTGCCTTCCGGGAGACCCGCGGCGCGCACGGCATCGACGATGAGGCCGCCCATGATTTCGGCCGTGCCCGGATGGGCGTGGTGCGCCATGACGACGACGGGATTACCCGCGGCGAGCGCGGAGGCCGTGTCGCCGCCGGCGACGGAATAGGCGAACGGGAAATTACTGGCGCAGAACACCGCGACCGGGCCGAGCGGACGGCACATCGAGCGATGGTCGGGCTTGGGCAAGGGCTTGCGGTCGGGGTTGGCGAGTTCAAGGCGCGCGTCGAGCCAATCGCCCTTCTCCACGAGGTCCGCAAAGAGACGGAGCTGACCCATCGTGCGGCCGATCTCACCGAGGCAACGCGCTTCGGGCAACGAGGTCTCCTGCTGCGCACGCGCGGCGAGGGCCGGCGTCGCCGCTTCAATGCGGGTCGCGAGGTCGCGCAAGAACGCGGCCTTGGCCTTGCCGGACAACGCGGCAAGCACGGGCGTCGCCTGCGCGGCGAGCTTCATCGCCGTGGCGACGTCAGCCGCCGTGGCCGAATGGAAGACCTCGGGGAGGTCGTTCCATAGCGCGCTGTCGAAGGCTTTCCACGTGCGGCCGCCGACGCGACCACGGGAGAAACCCAGGTAGGAGAGGCCAGTGAGGGCGGACATCTTAGCGGATCTTCGGACGGTTCTTCAGGGCCTTCTTCAGGGTCGAAGATGCCAAGGCGAGGTCGGCGCCGGCCAAGGCCAGACGCGGGCCACGCACGGCAGGGTTGCCGCCGCGGACTTCCGCTTGGATCCACTTGATGTGCTGGACGAACTTAGGAACGGTGTCCAGGCGCAGCAGCGGCAGGAACCAGGCGTAGAGTTCATCCGCGCGTTCGTGGTCGCCGAACATGGCGGCTTCGTAGAGCTCGACGGATTCCTCGGGGAAGGCATTGACGAGACCGGCGATCCAACCGCGGGCGCCGGCGGCGACGCCTTCGACGATGCAGTCGTCCATGCCGACGAGGATGGTGAGACGATCGCCGAGGAGGTTCTTCAGCGCGGTGATGCGACGGGCGTCGCCCGAGGATTCCTTGATGGCCTCGAGGTTCTTGTGCGCGGCGGCGAGCTCGGCGACCTGCTCGGGGAGGAAGTCCGTCTTATAGGCGGGCGGGTTGTTGTAGAGCATGCACGGCAGGTCGGTCGCGCCGATGACCGCGGAGACGTGGGCCTTCATCTCGCGCCAATCGGTGCTGTAGACGTAGGGCGGGAGGACCATCAGGCCGCCACAACCGAGTTGCTTGGAGGCGATGGCGAGGGCGACGGCTTCGTCGGTCGAAAGCGAGGCGATGCCGGGGATGATCGGCAGGCCGGGGACGGCGGCGACGCAGGTCGCGATGAGGCGAACCTTCTCGTCAAAGGTCAGCGTGGCGCCTTCGCCGAGGGAACCGCAGGGCACGATGCCGATGCTGCCCGACTCCGCCATCCAGCGGCAGTGACGCGCGATCTCCTTATGGTCGAGTTCGCCGTCCTTGCGGAAAGGGGTCGTGATCGCCGGGATCACGCCTTCCCACTGGGCGCGGACTTTGAGTTTAGCGGAGGATTTCTTCTTCATGGTGTGGATAGTAGTGAGTGAAAGTTCAGGCGTGGCGATCGGGGTCGACTTCGGCCAAGGCGACCGAGGTAGGTTCGCCGCAGACGAGCTGGGCGACGATTTCGCCGGTGACCGGGCCGAGGCTGAGGCCCATCATGGAGTGGCCGGTGGCGACGACGAGGTTTTCCGCCGCGCGCGTGTGGCCGAGGTAAGGCATGCCGTCCGGCGGACAGGGCCGCAGGCCCGACCAGATGGGGAGTTCGGTGAAGTCGGACTCCTTGAACGCCGGGTAATATTTAACGAACGCCTTGCGGATACCGCGCACGCGGGCGGGGTTCACGGACAGGTCGTTGCCGGTGATCTCCATGGTGCCGCCCACGGTCAGCGCATCGCCCATCGGGGTGACGGCCACGCGGGCTTCCATCAGGAGCGAGCAATACTTGGGACGCTGCACCGGATGCGGCAGGCGCATGCTGTAGCCCTTCCCGGCCTGCATCGGGATCCGGAGACCCAAGGCTTCCGCGGCGGCCGGCGACCAAGCCCCCGCCGCGAGCACGAAGGTCTCGCCGGCGAACTCGCCCGCGGTCGTGACGGCCGCCTTCAGGCGGGCGCCTTCCCTGCGCCAACCGGTGACCTCCGCGTTCCAGACGATGCGGCCGCCGAGGCGTTGAATTTCGGACGTGAGCAATTTGACCAGCTCACGGGGATCAAGGTGCGCGTCCTTGGTGAACATCACCGCGCCCGCGATGGCGTAGTCGATGCCCGGGTCGCGTCGACGGACCTCGGCGGCGGAGAGAACTTCGGTCGGGACGCCGACGGCGTTGGACTTCGCGGCGAAGACGGCCTCGTGGTCGAGGGTCTCCTGCGTGCGGCAGAGCGCGAGCAAACCGACGGTCTCGAGGGCGAACGAACCCGGGAGCTCTTGGCGGTGACGCAGGAAGATCTCGCGGCTGCGCAGGTTGAGGTCGCGCAGGACCGGCGTGCAGCGGTCGACGTGACCTTGGTTGGACGAGCGCCAGAACTTCCAGCCCCAGCGGGCGAGGTCGAGGTCGAGCCGCGGGCGCACCCAGAAAGGGCTTTCGCCGTCGAACATCCACTTCAGGCCGAGCATCACCATGCCCGGTGCGGCCAGCGGGACGAAATGGCTCGGCACGATCATGCCGGCATTGCCGAGCGAGCAGGAATCATGGTCGGGCGCGCCCTTCTCGAGCAGCACGACCGAGCGACCACGGCGCAACAACTCATAGGCGGCGCTCAAACCCACGATACCACCCCCGACGATGACGACCGGTGCGGACATGGCGTTCAGCGGATGCCCCAAGCGAAGGGGTCTTGCGGGTGGAAATGGAAGACCGCCTCGGACTGCACGTAGGCGGTGCCGGTGATGGACGGACGGATCTTACCGTCGGCCAGGGATTCGTAAGAACCGACGAAGACGCTGCCGATGACGCTCTCCTGCCGCCAGAGGGCGCCAGGCGCGAGCTTTCCGTCGGCCGCCAAGCAGGCGAGCTTGGCGCTCGTGCCCGTACCGCAGGGCGAACGGTCGTAAGCCTTGCCGGGACAGAGCACGAAGTTGCGGCTATCAGCCGTGGACGTGGACGCGAAGAGCTCGACGTGATCGATCTCCCCACCATCAGCGCCGGTCACACCCGCCCGACCCAAAGCTTGGCGAACCTTCCATGCATAATCGGTCAGCGCTTCGATGTTCGCCAACGTGACCTCGAGCCCATGCTGCTCGATCAGGAAGAACCAGTTACCACCCCAAGCGATATCGCCACGGACGATTCCGAGGCCCGGCACGTCGACGGCGACGGCCTTGGCGTGACGGTAAGACGGCACGTTCGCGATGGTCACGGAACCATCGGCGTGCAGCGTCGCGGTGACCGGACCGACCGCCGTGTCGATGCGGACCTCACCCGGCTGGATGAGACCCTGATGGGCGAGCGTCGCCACCAACCCGATGGTCCCGTGACCGCACATCCAGAGCGTCCCGACATTGTTGAAGAAAATGACCCCGAAGCGGCAGGACGAGTCGTGCGGTGGGACGAGCAAGGCGCCCACGACAACATCGGAACCCCGTGGCTCGTTCACCACCGCCGAACGGAAACGGTCATGGTCGCGACGAAACACCTGCAGACGCTCCGCCAAGGGCCCGGTTCCGAGGTCCGGGCCGCCCGAAACCACCACCCGGGTCGGCTCGCCCCCCGTATGGGAGTCGATGACGCGGAGCGCGGTAGGAGCGGTGGAACGAGACATGCCGGATTGCCTCTCAAAACCGCTCAAAAGTCGAGGGTGAAGCCCCCAGCGAGCGGACTCCGCCATAAAAGGCATGGAACTTCCCCCTTCCCTGCGGAGTTTAATAAGTTAACCTTCCATCCATGAACAAGAAAACCTTCCTTTTCCTGACCCTCTTCGTCGGCATCGTCGGTGGCGTGGTTATCGCCCGCTACTCCAACAGCGCAAGCAGCACGACCGGACTCCCGGCCAACACGACCAAGACCTCCGAGGATGTCTCGAGTACCACGACCCGACCCACCGCGGCGGGCCGCAGCGTCAAAGGCCTGCAGCTCGACAAGTCAACCAACGTCCAACCGGAGCTCGTGGCCGCCGACCAAGCCGTCGATAGCGGCGTCCGCGAACAGCTCGAACAGCGTTTCCGCAGCTTCCGCGAAGATGGGCGCAAGCAGTTTGAAGACCTCGTCGGCGGCGACCGCGAAAAGATGGGGCGCCTCTTCCGCGCCTCCTTCGGCAACCCCGAATTCCAGCAAATCTTCCAGAGCTCCCGGGAAATCTCGGAGAAGTGGCGCACCGCAAGTGACGGCGAAAAGCCGGCCCTCATGGATCAGCTGAACGCCCTCCGCAGCAAGGGCCTCGGCATCGCCAAGCAGGAACTCGCCAAGATGGATGCCCCGCCCGCCGCCCCCGTCCCCGTCCAGCCGACCGTGACCATCGACGGCGCGACCATCGTCCCCACCGGCGCCAAGCCCACGGGTGAAGAGCCCGCCGCCCCGGCTCCGGCTCCCGTCATCATCATGTAACGGCCGCCGGCGCGTTGAGCGCTGGCCAACATGAATCGGTCCGGACTCATCGTCGGCATCGCCGCCGTGCTCACGGTTGCCGTGATCGCGTGGTTCTGGACGCCCGCGCCGATCGCGAAGCCTGTTCCGACAATCGCGAAACCATCCGCGCCCGGGACCAAGCCACGCCCCATCCTCGCGGCCGCACCGCGCTCCGCCGCCGGGCTCAAGCTTGATCCAGCCCGGAACGTCTTCCCCGATTCCTTCCCACCTGCGGAACGTCAGAAGTTCGCTTGGGCCCGCGTCGTCCGCGAGGTCCAGGAGATGAACGAACTGGACCGCGAACGCTTCTCCGCCGCCCTGCGCTCCTGGGTCGAAGTGCCCGCCAACAAAGCCGTCCTCGAGAAAATCCAGCAAATCAACAAGGATTTCCCCACCTTACCCCCGGAGTCGCAGGAAGCCCGGTTGCCCTTAGCGGAAGCCCTCTACGAAGAAGGCATGCGCACGCTTCGCCAGAAGTATGCGGAAACCCCGGCGGGCCAGCCGCTGGCGAAGTAATCAATCCGCGGCATCCTCGGCCAAGACGGCCCGAAAGCCGCTGAGCAGCCCCTGGATCCGAGTGAAGCCCGCGTTCTTCGCGCCCGTCGTTTCATCCATGTAGAGGTCGCGTCGCACCTCGACCATCAACGACTGCACGCGCGGATCGCTTCGCCAGAAACACGTCGGCACGAAGGTCCCGCTGAACGGCACATCGACGCCGACCTCCAGCCCATGGCCGGCGAAGTAAACCCGGGCGAGTTCGCGCAGGGCGGGCGGCGTGTGGAAAGCATCGGTCCCCAGCCCGATCTCGGGCTGCGGCGCATCGGCCCCTTGCGTCGGCAAGGGACCCCTCGGATAGCTGTGCGCATCGAGCACCACGCACCGGCCCCACGTGGCCAAGGCTTGGGCCGTCGCCGCCTCGCAGGCGCGATGATGCGGGTCGTAATAGGTTTTCAACAACACCTCGCGGCGCTCCGCATCGGGTCGGCGCAAGGCCTGCCCGCGGGTCCCGCGCACGTAGACCGCCCCCATGCCGACCGCGGCGCAAGGCTCACGGTCGTCGGCGCGGAACCGTTCGACGTCGACGACCAGCCGCGAGACCGGGGCACGCCAGGTCTGAGCCGCCGGCCAGCCTGCGCTGAAAAGCTCGTCGGTGTACCGATCCTCCAAACGCAGCTGCTCGCTCGCCAGCTCGGCGGCCCCGACCAAGAAATCGCCCCGCAAGCCCTCGGGGACGACGGATGACGCATGCGGCAGGTGCAGGCAAAGCGGCGAGAGCATTCGGACAGCTTGCCAAACAGCGGCCTTAAGTCATTGCAGGAGAGTGTCATAAAACTAATAAATAACTGAAACAATCCCCGGGTCGGGGGGTTTCATAAGGGAACCCACATACACCCATGAAACTCAAATTCCCCCTCCTCCTCGCCCTCATCGCCGCGGCCGGCCTCGTCGCCGCCGACGCCCCTGCTGGCGACGCCAAGAAGCCTGATGCCCCGAAGGGCGACGCCGCCAAGGGCGAAGGCCGTCCTCAGCGCGGCAACTTCGCCATCCCCAACGTTTCGGCCGAGGACATGAAGAAGTACCAGGAAGCCCGCAAGGCCGCCCAGGAATCCCCTGAAGTCAAGAAAGCCACCGAAGCCGCCACCGCTGTCCGCGAAAAGGCTGCCAAGGCCGAAGACAAGGAAGCCGCTCGCGCCGAGATGCAGAAGGCCATGGCCGCTGTCCGCGAAGCCACCAACGCCGCGATCATCAAGGCTGACCCGTCCCTCGCTGAGATCATCAAGAAGGCCGACGAAGCCATGAAGAACCGCCAGGGTGGTAAGGGCGGCAAGGGTGGCGAAGGCAAGGGCGAAGGCAAGGGCAAGGGCGAAGGTAAGGGCGAAAAGCCTGCCGACGCTCCGGCCGCCAAGTAATCTTCGGATTACACGGCTCCAAACAGACCCCGGTTCGCCGGGGTCTTTTTTTGCGTTTTCCTTCAGGATCCATGAACTTCCCCCTGCTTTCGGTGTATAATTAACAAGACTATGTCCCGCCCATTCTTCGCCCTCTTCCTCGCCGGCACCGCGCTGACCGCCGCTGATACTCCCGCACCCGCCACGACGGGCGCCAAGCCGGCCGCCTCGGCGAGCGTGCCGGGACTACCGGAAGTCGAAGGTGTCTCCCGCGAAGAACTCCTCAAGTTCCGTCGCGCCGCCGCGCTGACCGCCGGCGACCCGGAAATCCAGGCCGCTCGCGAAAAGATCCAGGAAATCCGCAAGCAGCTCGAGTTCGCCAGCGATGACGAAAGGAAGTCCATGAGCAGCGAGGCCGAAGAAGCCATCAGCCGACTCGTCGAACTCACGCGCGCCACCATCGCCAAAGCGGACCCTTCCCTCTCGAAGGAGTCGATCAAGCAAATCAGCGCAGCCTTCGAGAAACAGCAGCGCACCCGTGCCCAGGAGGCCAACAGGAAGGCCGTGGCCGCCAACGGCAAACCTTTTCCTGGCGCCACGGACGCCAAGCCTGCCGTGCGCGACCCGCAGGCCGACAAGAAGACCCTACCGACGGCGCCAGCCGCACGTGGTCCCGTGCAAGTGCCGCAGGTCGAAGGCGTCAGCGCGGAAGATACCGCCAAATTCAAGGCTGCCCTGCCGCGCGCCTACCAAGATGCCGCCTGGAGAGCCGCCCGCACGAAGCTGCAGGAATTGACCGCCAAGACGCAGTTCCTCACCGGCAGCGAGCGGGCCGATATGCAACCCGACTTCGAGAAAGCGGCGGCGGAAATGCGCGCGGCCATGCGCGCCGCCGTCACCAAGGTCGACCCCTTGCTTTCGACCGAGACCATCGCCAAGATCAGCGAAGCCATGGAACAGAACCTACGCAGCGGCCGCAAAAAATAAGCCAGTCCATCCCCCATCCGCCACCCCCTATCCCCTGACTTCAATGAAACCCCTCCTCTTCCTCCTCTGTGCCGCCAGCCTCACCTTTGCCGCCGACGCCGCCAAGCCCGCCGCCACGACTCCAACGGAACCTGCGGCGAAAGCCGGCAAGCGGGCCGCCGGTGGCGCCGCCCAACGTCAGGCCGTCGTCCCCGATGAAGTCGACGGAGTCTCAAAAGAAGAGCTCGCAAAGATCAAGATCGCCACGCTGAAAGCCTACCAGGATGAATCCGTAAAGGCCGCCCGCGAACGCATGACGGAAGCCCGTGGCCGCTTGGAATTCGCCAGCGGCGCCGAAAAGAAGGATATCGTGGCGGACGCCCGTCGCGCCATGGACGAGATGCGCAGCGCCCTTCTGACCGCCATCTGCAAGAACGATGCCTCCATCAAGATGGCGTCGTTGGAAAAAGTCGTGGACGCCATGGATGCCCAACGCACCAAGGTCACGGACGGCGCCAAAAAGAAGAAGGCCGCCGAAAAGGCGCCGGTCGCGGAAGACACCGCGAAGAAGAAGACTACTTAACGGCCGTCAGCGCCTGCTGGAGTTCCTCGTCCCTGAGCGGCCGATTCCACAGCAGGAAGCGGCGGATGGAGCCATCGAAAGACTCGAACCCGGGGTGATTGATCGCATCGCGTTCCTGTCCGATGCACAGCTTGGAAGCGTCGGCCTTAAGGTTGACGGGGAACTTGGCCGTCGCCACGGCCTTCGGCTGATCAATGAAGAGTTCGGCGCTGACCTCTCCCGTGCCGGCGCCGAGCCGGCCGGCCACGACCACCCACTTGCCGACGGCGAGTTTGGGTCCGGCGAGTTTGGGGTTGTTCACGTCGAAGCGACCGAAAGTCAGCCCATTGCGGGCGCCCCACCAGACCGTGTTATCGTCATCGAGGCAGCCCCACAGCCCTTCATATTTGCCGCCGTTGCGGAGATTGCCGAAAAAAGCGTTCACGTCCTTGAGGCCACCCTTCGCTTGGACGGCTGGTCGCAACACCGCGATCCAAGTACAGCCATCGCCGCGGACCACTCCATCAAGGGCTTTCTCGTCATGGCAGACGAGCTCCTGCGCCGCGAAACCCACGCCGTCCGTGGCGTCCTTAGGGGCGGTCGGCAGGCCCGAGTCCGGAACCTTGCGACCCAGATCCTGCCCGACAAAATCTCGGGCCTCGATCGGACCCGCTTGATTGACCCACTTGGTCACACGGCCTTGCGCATCGACCGTGAGACCCACGCGGGCATCGAGGTCGACGAGCAGACTCGGGCGCGGCAGGTCGGCCCCGACGGCCAAAGCAACGGAGGAGAGGAGCAAGAGGGGGCGAAGCATGTGGGCAAATTATCCCCAATCCCGACGAAAGCATCCCCTAAATGGCATAAAATGGAAGCCGTCCTATGGATAATACTATTGGAACTCCGCGGACTTGGCCTTTTCTAAATACCATGCTCCCCCGCACCCTCCGCCTCCTCGGACTCGCCTGCATCACCTCGCTCACGGCTTCCGCCCAGACGGTCTTCATCGAGGCCGAGTCCCTCGCCAGCCACGGCGGCTGGAAACTCGACACCGCCTTCACGAACATCGTCGGTTCGCCCTACCTGCTGGCGCACGGCCTCGGCAAGCCCGTCGCCGACGCCCAAGGCACCGCGAAGATTCCCAGCGCGGGCGAGTACCGCGTCTGGGTCCGCACCAAGGATTGGGTCGGCCATTGGAACGCCCCCGGCTCGCCCGGCCGCTTCCAGGTCATCGTCAACGGCCAGCCCCTCGCCACCGAGTTCGGGGCCAAGGGCGCGGAATGGCATTGGCAAGACGGCGGCAAGGTCACGCTCGCGGCGGGCGAAGCCAAACTCGCGCTCCACGACCTCACCGGGTTCAATGGCCGCTGCGATGCCATCGTCTTGACCAAGGACAATGGCACCCCGCCCGATGCGGCGCAGGGTCTCGCGGCCTACCGTAATTCCTTCAACAACCCGAACGGCCCCGAAGACGTGGGCGAGTACGACCTCGTCGTCGTCGGCGGCGGCTATGGCGGCCTCGGCGCCGCGCTCTCCGGTGCCCGCCAATCCCTCAAGGTCGCCTTCATCCAGGACCGTTTCGTCCTCGGCGGCAACGGCAGCTCGGAGATCGGCGTCTGGGCGATGGGCGGCACCACCCGCGGCAAATACCCGCACCTCGGCGAGATCATCGAAGAGATCGCGGACCGCTCGCCGGATAGCCCGGGCCGCATCGACAGCTTCGGCGACGAACTCAAGGAGAAGGTCGTCCGCGCCGAAAAGAACATCAGCCTCTTCCTCGGTCACTTCGCCACCGGCGTCGTCATGGACGGCAACCGCATCGCCGCCGTGAAGGCCATCGACGTCAGGACCGGCCGCGAGCGCGTCTTCCGCGCGAAGTTCGTCGCCGACACCACCGGCCACGGCTGGGTCGGCGCTTACGCGGGCGCCGAATACCGGGTCGAACCCAACAAGCGCATGGGCATGTCGAACATGTGGTTCTACCAGGACGCCGTCGCGCCCGTCGCCTGGCCCGCCACGCCGTGGGCCCTGCCCTTGGCCCTCGGGGACTTCCCCTTGCTGCAGAGGTCCAGCTCCAAGCTCGACGACAAGCCCTTCATGAAGGCCGAGTGGTTCTGGGAGTCCGGCTTCGACAAGGACCCGATCAAGGACCTCGAATACATCCGCGACTGGAACCTCCGGGCGATGTATGGTGCTTTCTCCGCACTCAAGAACGGCGAACAAAAGGACAAGTATGCCTTGGCCGACCTCAAGTGGGCCTCCCACGTCGGCGGCCCGCGCGAATCGCGCCTGCTGACCGGTGACATCATCCTGACGAAGGAAGACATCGTCAGCCGGAAGGACTTCGCCGATGGTTGCGTGCCGACCACGTGGGATATCGATCTGCACTACGCCCGCGAGCAGTACGCCAAGAAGTTCCCCGACAACCCGTTCATCTCCCGCGCGGCGTTCGGTTACATCAACGCCAGCGGCAAGCACGTCGTCGCCGTCGACCGCCGCAACGGCTACCCGCTCCCCTACCGCCTCTTCTACTCGAAGAACATCGACAACCTCTTCATGGCCGGCCGGCACATCTCCGTCACGCACGAGGCCCTCGGCACCGTGCGCGTCATGCGCACCATCGGTATGATGGGTGAAGTCGTCGGCAAGGCCGCCTACCTCGCGGTCCGCGAGAAGACCAATCCCCGCGGCGTCTACCAGGAACACCTGCCCGCCCTCATCAAGCTGATGGAACAGCCTGGCCGCATGCGCCGCACCAGCCTGGACGGCGAACTCGCGCTCGACACCTCCATCGCCGACTACAAGCAGCTCCCCGTTGGCCGCATGAACGCCGACCTCGGCAAGGCCGCGGGCGCGCCGAACAAACTCACCGCCGATGAGATGGCGGAACTCGCCAAGTTCCCGGGCATCGTCATCGACGACTCGCAAGCCAAGCTCAAGGGCAACTGGAACGCCGGCCACGGCATCCCGCACCTCGGTGCCGGCTACCACTACGCCCCGAAGGGCGACAACGAAGCCGTGTCCGCCTTCAAGATCCCGCAAGCCGGCCGTTATGAAGTC
>SXGQ01608641.1_pt1 | contig 12457 bp, 4 predicted proteins | sample 3178371 | NCBI WGS metagenome assembly SXGQ01 (sample SAMN11356859, study PRJNA531348) | freshwater metagenome | isolation source: freshwater sample F1-20 | place: China: Fuxian Lake, Yuxi | collected 2017-12-25
AGGCCAGAGTTCGCCCCTTGCTGGAGAGTAAGTGCTTTGAGTGCCACAGCCATGCGGCCGATCGTATCCGAGGGGGGCTCGGCTTGGATTCGCGCTCGGGCATGCTGCAGGGCGGCGATTCGGGGAAGGCAGTGGTCGTTGTCGGGGATCCTGCCGGCAGCCCATTGATGGACCGGATTCGTTCGAGTGAGCAAAAGCATCGGATGCCCCCGAAAGGAGAGGCCTTGAGCCGCGAGCAGGTGGCCTTGCTGGAAGATTGGATCCGGCAGGGGGCACCCTGGCCTGAGGCCAGCACCGGGCTCGCCAAGCGACCTCGCGGACCGATCACCGACAAGGACCGCTCCTGGTGGGCCTTCCAGCCGTTGTCTCCGGTCGCCGTTCCCGAGGTCCGGGACGGGGGATGGGCCCGCAACGAGATCGACCGTTTCATCTTGGCGACGCTGGAGTCGCGCGGAATCAGCCCAACTCCGGAGGCCGATCGGGCCGTGCTCATCCGGCGAATGTGCTTCGACCTATGGGGACTCGCGCCTGAGCCGGTCGACATCGACGCCTTCGTCCAGGATTCTCGGCCCGACGCCTATGAGCGCTTGGTCGATCGTTTGCTGGAAAGTCCGCGCTATGGCGAGCGTTGGGCCCGGCATTGGTTGGACCTGGTCCGGTATGCCGACTCTGACGGCTACAAGGCCGATGATTTCCGGCACACCGCCTGGAGGTACCGCGATTACGTGATCAGTGCCCTGAATGCTGATAAGCCCTACGACCGGTTCGTGCAGGAGCAGTTGGCCGGCGACGAGTTGTTCCCCGACGATCCCGAGGCCCTCGCCGCCACCGGCTACCTGCGCTGCGGTATCTACGAATACAACAACCGTGACGCTGCCGGCCAATGGACCACGATCCTCAACGATATCACCGATACCACAGGTGATGTGTTCCTCGGTCTGGGCTTCCAGTGCGCCCGCTGCCACGACCACAAGTTCGATCCGCTCCTGCGCAAGGACTACTACCGTCTTCAGGCCTCATTTGCCGGAATCCAATGGCACGATGACCTGCCTTTGGCCACCGCGACGACCCGCTTGGATCGTGAGGCGCAGAGCAGGGCGTGGGCCGATCAGACCGCCGGTGTGCGGCAGGAGATTGAGTCACTCCTTGCACCGTACAAGGCCCGTGCGGCCGACAGCGCGGTCTCCAAGTTTCCACCGCCCATCCAAGCCATCCTGCGCAAACCCGACTCCGATCGGTCGCCTCTGGAACGGCAGATTGGGTCGCTGGCCCATCGGCAGATCAGCTACGAGCACGATCGTCTTGTCGCTCAGCTCAAGCCCGCCGACAAGGAGCGCTACGGTTCGCTGCAGCGGGCCTTGTCGGAATACGATGGGCTGAGGCCTCCGCCACTGCCGGTCGCCCTCACCGTGCGCGATGTCGGTCCGCGCGCCCCAGACGTGTTTATCCCGGGGCATCCCGAAGAACCCATCGGTCCCGGCATCCCCAGCGTGCTCGACCGCGTCCCGTCGGGTGCGATGCGCCCGGCCGGCAGGCCCGATTCCACCGGTCGTCGTGCCGCCCTGGCTGCCTGGCTGACGCGCCCAGATAACCCGCTCACGGCCCGGGTGCTCGTCAACCGCGTCTGGCAGCACCATTTCGGACGGGGTCTTGTCGGCACCGGCAGCGACTTTGGACGCCTCGGTGACCGACCGAGCCATCCCGAACTGCTCGACTGGCTCGCCTCGCGCTTCCTCGCGGACGGATGGAGCATCAAGGCGCTGCACCGCCGGATGCTCAACAGCGCGACCTACCGTCAGGCTTCGAGCCCGGAGACCATCGCCCGGCGGGCAAGTAGCGGTTTGCACGATGCCCGCGATGCAGAAGTCGCCTGGATGCGGGCCGCTCGGATCGATCCCGCAAACCGGCTGCTGTGGCACGCTCGGACCCGTCGACTCGACGCCGAGCAGATCCGCGACGCACTGTTGCAGGCCACCGGCGAACTGCGTACTGATCCCGTCCGTGGTTCCGCCGACGCGTCCCAGTTTCGCCGGTCGATTTACTCCAAGGTCCTGCGAAATACCCGCGATCCCCTGCTGGATGTCTTCGACGCCCCGCAGCAGTTCACCAGCACCTCTTCGCGCGATGCCACGACGACCCCGATCCAGTCACTACTGCTCATCAACAGCCCTTTCATGCTTCAGCGCTCGAGGGCCATGGCCGTCCGCTTGGCGGCCGGAGCGTCGGTTCGGACGGAGGACGTCATCCGGACGGCCTATTTGCTGACGCTGGGCCGTCGCCCCGCAGCTGACGAACTGGTCGAGTCCTTGGACTTTTTGAGCGCGCAGGGGCATCGGGTTGATCCGGAGTTGGCGCTTTCGGCCGCGGCGGGTTTCCAGTCCGAGCGCATGCCCTTCCGCGACGGGCGGGCCGCGGTGTTTGCGCCCCGTTCCTTGCAGGAGACGCTCTCGGCCCCGTTGCGACTACCGTCGCCGGCCGGTTCGTTTACGCTCGAGGCCTTCGTCTACCTCCGTTCGCTGCCCGAGGATGGATCGCCGCGCGTGATCGCGTCTGTGGGAGAGGCCTCGGGATCCGGCTGGTCCTTGGGGGTTACCGGCCGGAAATCGAGCCGGCGTCCGCAGTCGCTCATGTTTCAGGTCGCGCGGGTCTCCGCTGCGACAGCGACGGTGGCGGTTCCTTCATCCAGTGAGGAAATCTGCTCCGACCTCGTCCTTCACATGGACAAGCCGTACTACGTCGGTGTCTCGGTGGCAGGCGCCCCGGGAGATCGTTCCAACGTGACATTCCATCTCAAGGATCTCTCCAATGACGAGGAGCCCCTGCAGACGGTTCAGTCTCGGGCCGATTCCGTGGTCACGTTCGGTGGGGCCTCTGGCTCCGGGACCGAACTGATACTCGGCGGACGTCGCGGAGGGCTGGCTCTGTGGGACGGTCTCATCGACGATGTTCGCCTCACGGGAGGCGTGGTGCCGGGCGACCGCCTCCAGTGGCTCCACGAGGGGCCCTCGTCCGACGGCATCGGGCTGTGGTGCTTCGAGGCCAAGCCCAATCGGTTTCACGATGGTTCAGGTCGCGGTCAGGATTTGCGACCAAGTCGCAGGCCGTCCGAGACCGCCCTCGATGCCCGGTCGCTGGCTTTGGCAGATCTCTGCCATGCGCTGCTCAATTCCAACGGGTTTCTGTTCGTCGAGTGACCAGATCATGAATGCTTTTCCAGTCCATTCCACTGGTTCCCGGCGAGAGTTTCTCGCCAAGGCCGGGTGCGGGTTCGGCGCGCTTGCGCTGGCCGATCTACTGGCGGCGGAAGCGTTGCCGGCGCCAACCCTCGCGCCGCCCAGAGCGGCTCGTATCGATAGGCCTGTGGCCCCACGACGCCCGCACCTGCGTCCGCGGGCTCGCAGCGTGATTTTCCTCTTCATGGAGGGCGGTCCGAGCCACCTCGACACCTTCGACCCGAAGCCGGCCTTGGACCGTCTGGCGGGCCGACCAATCCCCGAGGGCTTCGGCGAGGTGATCACGGCCATGGGCGAGTTCCGCTCGCCCATCCTGCCGTCGCGGCGGACCTGGAAGCAGCACGGGCAATCGGGCTTGTGGGTTTCTGACTGGCTGCCCAAAATTGCCCAGTGTGTCGACGAGCTGGCGGTGATTCGTTCCTGCTGGGCCGACGGCATCAACCACTCGACCGGAGTCTGCCAGATGAACACCGGATCGATCCTCGCCGGTCGTCCGTCACTCGGCAGCTGGGTGACCTACGGGCTCGGGACCGAGAACGCCAATCTGCCGGCCTTCGTTGTGCTGCAGGACACCCCGGCGCAAGTGATCAATGGGCCGCGCAACTGGGGATCTGGATTTATGCCGGCGGTCCACCAAGGAGTGCGCATGCAGGGTGGCTCTGAGCCTATCCCGAACCTCAACACACCGGAAGGTCTGACTGCGGCCCAGCAACGGGGCAAGCTCGGGTTTCTCGACCGGCTCAACCGCCGATTCGCCGCCGGCCATCCCGAGCAGACGGAGCTCGAGGCCCGTATCGCCAGTTACGAGTTGGCTTTCCGTATGCAGGCCGAGGCCCCCGAAGCGGTGGACCTCAGCCGCGAGACGGAGGCCACCCGGCGGCTGTATGGGCTGGACGAGGCCGAGACGGCGACTTTCGGCCGGATGTGTCTGCAGGCACGCCGGCTCGTTGAGCGGGGCGTGCGGTTTGTTCAGCTCTACAGTGGTGCCGGCAGCCGCTGGGATGCCCATGAGAACCTCGAGAAGAACCACGGTTCGCTGTTTCGCCAGACCGACCAGCCGATTGCTGGCTTGCTACGAGACCTCCGTTCCCGAGGCCTACTCGACGAGACACTAGTCGTCTGGGGCGGCGAGTTTGGGCGAACCCCCATGTCCGAAAAGGGGACCGGCCGGGACCACAACCCCACGGGGTTCACCATGTGGATGGCCGGCGGGGGGGTGCAGGGTGGTCAGGCCATCGGGTCCACCGACGAGGTCGGGCTCCACGCAGTGGAGGACCGCCTGCATGTCCACGACCTTCATGCCACCATCCTCTGGCTGATGGGCCTCGATGCAATGGAACTAGTCTACACGCATCAGGGCCGCCCAGAGCGTCCGACTCTCAACGAGGGCGAGGCGTTCCGACGAATTGTCGGGGTCTCCTGAGGGACCGGCAGATCGGCCGGGGTCGTCGACTTAATTCTCCGGGGCTGATTCTCCTGTTCACGGAATCCGGCGTTTAGGGGAGTCTCAGACATGTTTCGGTCTCGAACTTTCCTTCGATCCCCGATCCTGTCTGCCATCGCTCTGATCTTTCTAATGGGTGGAGGATTTCGGCCCCTGCTCCGAGCGGCGTCGTCGGCCGGTGCCTGGACGACCCGGACCATCGCAGGCACCGGCGAGAAAGGGCACTCGGGCGATTCCGGCCCTGCGCTGCGCGCTCGCCTCGACAATCCCTTCGGCATCACCCGCGGACCCGACGGGGCGCTTTATGTGGTAGAGTATGACGGCAATGTGGTTCGGCGAATCGCATCCGATGGGACAATCATCACCGTCGCAGGCTCGGGTCGGAAGGGTGGGGCGGGAGATGGCGGTCCGGCCTTGGAGGCGGAGTTCAACGAGCCGCACGAGATCCGTTTCGACCGTCACGGCAACCTGTTCATCGCCGACATGCTCAACCACCGGATTCGCAAGGTGGATACCAAGACCCGTGTCGTGACCACGGTGGCAGGAACCGGTCGGCCCGGATTCGAGGGTGACGGCGGTCCGGCCACCCGGGCGGCGCTCAACCAACCCATCGCGCTTCAGTTCGATGCGGCTGGACACCTTTTTCTCTGCGACATCGGCAACCACCGGGTCCGTCGTATCGATGCAGCCACCGGTCGCATCGACACCTTCGCGGGATCTGGGATGCGCGGGATGCCTGAGGATGGTTCTGCCTATGCCAGCGCCCCGTTCCACGGGCCGCGGACGCTCGATTTCGATGCCCGGGGCGACCTGTGGTTGGCTCTCCGGGAGGGTAATCAGGTGTGGCAGCTCGAGCGGAAGACCGGCATAGCCCACCTCGTGGCCGGAACCGGACAGAAGGGGATGGATGGCAATGGCGGGCCTGCGCGTCGGGCCACCCTGTCGGGACCTAAGGGCCTCTCGGTGGCTCCCGATGGTCGAGTCTATGTGGCCGACACGGAGAGTCACAGCCTCCGCGTCATCGATCCGGTGACCGGCACCCTCGATGCGGTTGTCGGCGACGGATCTCGGGGCGACGGACCCGACGGGCGTGGTTCCGGTTGCCGGCTGGCTCGTCCACACGGCGTCTTCGCCGACCGCAATGGCAGCGTCTTTGTTGGCGATAGCGAAAATCACAAGGTCCGCGAGTTGCGCCCGGCGCGCTGAATCGGCGGCAGCACGGGTCATCGGTGGGGGTCGACGGATCGGGCTCGTCAGGAGATTCTGTGCCTTGGCAGGTGCTGGAGGCTCAAGATTGTCTTGGATAGAATCGGTAGCGTTGATCGGCTGCGATATTCTCACTATGGACGGCCCTGCTGTGAATCCCTGAACCTTTATCCTGCTTGCAACATGCCGCTCTCACTGAATCCAGTGCCGCTTTTCCTACGACCCTGGTCCGCTCTCCGGTGCCTCGTGGCAAGGCTCGTCGCGGTTTGGATCGCTTGCTGCCCAATGTTGGTGCTGAGGTCCATGGCCTCGGTCGAAGCAACTCCCACCGTAATCTGGCATTCCCAACCGGTGAAACCCGGCCAAACGGTGATGCTCTACGGCGAGGGGCTCGCCAGAGCGCGTGTGCGAGTGCGTCGCCTTCCGGATCAGGAGCCGGGAATGCCGGATTTGGCCCCAGCGGAGGCCGATAACCGGCGCGGTCCAGGTCGGGAAGCGACGACGATCCAAGCCCGCGAGCGTGCTCTCAAAGTCGTGCTTCCGGAGACGGCGCCGCCAGGGATCTTCTCCCTAGAGGTGGGCGGTGGTGAAGTGGTCCGGACGGTGCTGGTCAATGCCCCGCAGCCTTGGTGGGCCCGCGGCGCCCAGCGTCTCGAGGCCACGCCGGGCGAAGACCTGAGGGTGTTCGGCCTCGGCCTGGGATGGCGGGGCGTCGAGGAGGCGTTGGCGGGCACACCGCCGGGTTCGCCGCGGACCCGATTGGTATTGAAGGGCGACCGGACCATCGAATTGGCTGTGAAAGAAGCCGACCTTTACTCCATCCGCGCCCCGCTCCCGGCGGGCATGGATCCCGGAGCCTACGAAGTTTGGATCCACAATGGTTGCGGGGGGCCGGCGGGATGGGCCCGATGTCCGGAACCGTTGCAGGTGCGGGTATCAGCGCCGTGGCCTGACCGGGAGTTCAATGTCCTGAGGTTCGGCGCTCGCGGCGATGGTGTGGCCGAGGACGATGCGCCTGTACAGCGGGCGATCGACGAGGCGGGCCGTTCGGGCGGCGGCGTGGTGTGGTTCCCATCGGGGCAGTATCGATTCAACCGGCCGCTGCGGATTCCCCGCAGGGTCCTGCTTCGAGGTGCCGGGCGGGATTCAGTGCTTCTGCATTGGAGCAACCGGCATTTTGCCCGGCTGCGGGGCATCATCCATGGCGAGACCCAGTTCGGGCTCGAGGACATGACTCTCTGGTACGTCGGTGCCGAGCGCGGCATAGAGAACATGGCGGAGGTGGAAGGTAAGTCACTGTATTCGCAGGCCAACCGGCCGCCGTGGTGGCAGGAAGGCAACATCCTCCTGCGCCGTCTAGTGATCCGGTGGAGCCCCTACGCTGCCCGGCCGGGATGGGGCCAGCTCAGCGACACCCTCGAGATCACACGTCAACTGAACTTCGAATCGCTCGATGCCGCAGGCACCGGGGTCGCGGTCTGGCTCTGCGGCCGCGATGTGCGAATCGAGGAATGCGACATCTACTCGGGTGGCTTCCCTCTGCTTCTGGCGTTCATGTCGGACGGCAGCGTCGTGAGGAACAATGTGTTGCGCACCGGTCGGGGAGGTCTCGTGTGGGCCCAGCGCGGACGCAAGGTGATCTGGGAGGACAACCAGATGCTCGGCTCAGACAACCTGTCCCGGGCCGGATGGAGTACGAAAGCGCACCCCTACTACGATCAGGTCTATTTCCGCGGCAACACGGTCGCCTTCGCTCAGTCGGCCGACTACGAGATCGTCGGGTCTGATGGGGCGTCGCCGGTCTACTATGGCGGTGTTGAGGGCGTCAATGGCACCTCCGTTCGGCTGGCCAGACCGGTCCGATCTTGGCCGTTCGAGCCCGAGGGTCACCTGGCCTTTGTCCTGGCCGGCCGTGGGAAGGGACAGGCTCGGACTGTCCTTCGGGGCGGCACCAACTGGGTCGACCTCGACCGGCCTTGGGAGGTGACGCCCGACGCCACCTCGATCTTGGGCATCAATCACAGCCTCCGGCAATGGCTGATGGTGGGCAACCGCATCGCCGATGGGGATTCCATGCAGATGTACGGCCTCAGCCACGAGGTGGTCTTCGCCGAGAACCGTTTGGAGCGCGTCGGCGGCAGTTCCGAAGCGGCGCTGCGGTTTCTAGCCTTTCAGCACACCGCTGATGGACCCGAGGCGGCCGAACCGTCGTTCTTCTCCCAGATGCTTGGCAACCGCCTGATCGCCCCGCGGCTCGACATGCGCCGCTTCGAATCCGGAACGGCGGCCATCGAACTGAGCGGTGGCGATGTGGACTCGCTGGGCCGGATGGCGACGCCCTGTCTCATGAACGCGGCCGTTCTGCGGGGTAATGAACTGCGCGGCGGCAAAATCCTGCTCTCGGTGGGTAGCCAACTTCCCTACCGTGCCGAAGACATTCTCATTGAGGACAACCGCATACTGGACTCTCCGGAGGGCCTAGACATAGGGGGTCGGACTGCTGGGGTGATGCTCCGTCGGAATCGTCTGGAAGCCGTCCGGCGACCGTTGGTCGGAGCGGGCATCGAGACTGCTTGGATCGAGCCGGGCCGGCGGGTGGAATACTGGTTCGAGTCGCTGGAGGGCATCCTTTCGCGCTTGTCCACGCGGTCTGTTGTGGATCTGGCCCCGTTTCGCGAGCGTGCTGCCGCACTCGGGGATGACCTCGAGAGGCATCCCGCCTGGCCGGCACTCAAGGTCTCCGTGGCGTTGGCGGTGACCCGCGCCCTGCCGCCCCCGCACAACCCCGATTTGGCCGAGGCGCTCTTCGGTGTCCAGTTGCGTGCCTCCGCCTCCGGTGCTCTGGAGGCGGCGTTGGCTGGGGGTACCGGAGGCGAAGGCGAGGTGCACCTGACCGTGGATCATCGCGGCGACCACGCTGTGCGCGTCGAGGCGACCCCGGTATGGCCCTCTGGATGGATGAGTGGGCATCCGGTCGCCGCGCCGTCGGCCCCGCAGATTATCTCAACGCTGCGGTTGCCGGTCCGTGTGCCTGTCGGCGTGCGTGGCACATTCACGATCCCGGTGCGGATGTCTGTCCGCTCCGGTGATGCTGAGGTCTCGTGGCAGGAGACGTTGCGGGTCGGGCGCGGCGATTTCACGGAGTGGCAGGTGGTCGGACCAGAGCTCCCCGGGGAGGCTGTTGACCCGGAGATCCTGAGTCGACAGGCCGATAACTGGAGGTGGGATAGACCCGTTCGCTTCGGTAGTGCCGATCGTCTATGGCAGAGGGTTACGGCACTGCCTCCTCTCAGGTTCCCCGATTGGACCCTTCCGCCCACGAATCGTTCGTCCGCGACGATTGGAGCGGTGGCTGCCACCGCCCTTGAATCGGACGTTTCTGCATGGGTCGAGTTGACGGCGGGTCTCGGTGGGAGTGGATCGCGGCAAGAGCTTCAGTTCTATCTCGATGGCCGGGAATTGCCCGACCTGCGCTTGGGCCGCGAGACTTGGTCGCCAAAACGGCTGCCGCTGTTCCTGGGCAAGGGGCGCCACATAATAGTGGTGGTGGCCCGATCCAGGGACCGCTTGCCCGAGGTGTCTTTGCGGGTCTGTGAACTCGAGGACACCGGTGGCGGCCGGGTGCGGCCGGTCGCACCCTGAGGCTTGACGACTTGGGAATGAGTCTCACACGAAGAAAGAAAGAAAAGGGTTTGGAAACTATTCTTGGATTAGGATGTGAATGGTCGCCGTGCCAGCAGGTTTTCTAAAGTTGCATGAACATTCTGTGAAAAATTTTCGTGGCATGGGTCCTGAACTTTATTTTTTCCCGCATCCCCGCTGCAGCCATCGTGTATTTTTGCCCTCCTCGGGCCGCGCCCCAGTGACAGCGTTTCATCACAGCTCTGGAGGCCAACCGTGTGATCCTGCGAAGCGATGTCTCTCGAGATCTGGGCTGCGATGGATGAATTCCAATAAATTCCTCCGAAATCGGTAGTCGTTCCCTGTTGCGATTTCCGGTTAACAATGGTGGGAGAGAGCCTAACGACGAATGCGCTTGGCATCGGATCTTGATTCCGGTGGGCTGGATCCATGGTCCGTCGTTGTCTGCCAACTGGTCCGTCAAAGTCGATGGAACCTTCCAAGCGGTCGCTCCTCCAGGCATTGGTGCTGTGGGTCGCATTGCTCCTCGGTGCCATCCATGGAGAAGGTGCCACCATCGAACTGAATCTGAGGACCCGTACAACGGATTCCGGACAGATCGTCATGACTCGTGAGAGAGCCGAGTCGGCGCGTGTCGGAGTCGTGGTCATGGACATGTGGTCATATCACTGGTGCATGACTAGCGCGGAGCGGGCCGGAGCTCTGGTGCCAAGGTTGAATCAAGCCCTGGCCGGTGCCCGTAAGCTCGGGATGACCGTCATCTTCACGCCGACAAGCGCCATCGAATCCCATGAGAGTTCGCCCCAGAGAAGATCTGCCCGGTCGATCCCGGATGCCGCATGGCCGCCTTTGCTTCCGGTGGAATATCCGCAATGCAGCCTGCCGAATCCCCATGCCTGCCGATGTGGTTCCGGGATTGCTTGTCCGCGCAACTGGGGGGGTGATGCCATGCATTCGGGTCTTAAGATCGGAAAAGACGACCTGATTGCTTGGGGAACGCGAGAGATGTGGAACATCGTCCAAGACCGGAAGCTGGAAAAACTGCTCTACGTTGGGGTGGCAGCCGACATCTGCGTCCTCGGAAAAGGGGAGGGCATGGTACCCCTGCGAAGGTTGGGTGTGTCGTGTGCGCTGGCCCGTGACTTGACAGACACCGACAGTTATCCGCCCCAAGAGGCCTTGGATCACACCTTGAAAAACCTGGAGACCAACCTCGCCGCCTCATTCGATTTCGGTGAACTCCTGACCGAACTCGACCTGTGGCCGTCAGACGAACGCACGGAAATGGTCCGGATTCGACCGTGGGGAAAGCCGGAACGCCCCTTTTTTTTCCGGGGATCCACCAAGATCCATCTTGAATTGCCAGTGGCGGACGGCCGGGACATCCGATTCACAATCGACGGCAGTCCACCCTCGGTAAAATCCCCTCGCTATGATGGCCCATTGCTCCTGACGAACCGGACCTTCCTGCGGACGCGGGCATTCCGTGGCTCCCACCCTGTGGGTCTTCCGAGCGATGCCTTCTATGTGCCGATTCCTGATACACCTCCTGCTCCAACGCTTCGTCTCTGGGAACTCGATCCCATCCGAGTCCGTTATTCGGATTCCCAGTCCGAGTGGCATGTCCCTGCGCGGACGTGGGGGATGACATTGCGGGGCGAAAACCACTTCCAAGGCATCACCTTGCACGCGCCGGGCGAGATCGAATTCCGGATCCCGTCGGGTGCGAGACGCTTTGTCGCGCTGGCTGGGGCGGACGACGCGCCCAAGGGACGCTTCAATGCCCAATTTCTGGGCCAATATCCGAGCATGACCTTCCGGGTTTTCTTCGACGGTCGCCTGCAGGCGGAAAGTCCTGTTATGCGCTTGGGGCAAATCCCGTGGCCCTTTGACCTGACCATTCCACCGGGGGCTAAAACGCTGCGCTTGGTAGTGACTGATGCGGGAAACGGGAATCGGCTCGATGTCGGCGACTTTGCAGATTCGGGTTTCATCATCCCTGACTACCGCGGCGCCAAGAATCTCTACTGATTCTAACGTGGAGAGCGCTTTTTCCATGGGCAATCTCGACCATTGTAAATAATCGATGGCTAGTGCGATTCCTGCCGTTGTTTGAACGGTGATGGTCACCGGAGGCGGCGGCGGCGAACTTCAGAAAGGGACGGGCGAACAACAAATTTCGGCCAAAACGCAATCCCGAGCGGAATATTTGCTATCGACGTTCTGTGCCGTGCGCCTGAAACGTCGATCATCCAAGAATGTCCTGAGGTTCGGCTTTGTGCTCAGACTTGATGGAGGCGGTCTTTCAGCACAGTTTTTTGATATGAGCCCTTGCAGCATCCAATCTTCCATCGATACATGCCGATCGCATGGCACGGGGGCGTGGCTTGTTTTACGTCGAATCCTCGCCGGCCTGATGGCGTGCGGGATGTTGGACTTAGCATCCATGGAGGGGGCGCAAGCCGCGGCGATCGACACCAACCATTGGGCCTACCGGCCGGTGGGGAACCCGGTGCCTCCGCGGAGTGCGGATCCCTCCCACACTGACATCGATCGGTTCATTGTCGCTGCACTCCAGTTCCGTGGCCTGTCCCTGTCGCAGCCAGCCTCTCGGGCGGACTGGATTCGACGGGCCACGTTTGACCTCACTGGGCTGCCCCCGTCTTGGGAGGAGGTCCAGGGTTTCCTGGCGGATGCGTCACCCGATGCCCGCGAGAAGGTGTTGGATCGGTTGCTCAATTCGCCGCGCTACGGGGAGCGATGGGGCCGTCACTGGCTGGATCTCGCGCGCTACGCCGACACTCATGGAGGGAGTGCCATTGGTTTCACGCGGTTTCCATTCTCGTACACCTATCGGGATTACGTCATCCGCTCCTTCAACGCCGACGTGCCTTATGAGCGGTTTGTGACCGAGCAAATCGCCGCCGACCAA